>Ga0193752_1001010_pt1 | contig 24728 bp, 21 predicted proteins | sample H1c1metaG_FD_144924 | JGI IMG/M metagenome (GOLD analysis project Ga0193752, IMG submission 144924) | Soil microbial communities from a riparian zone of the East river system, Colorado, United States - H1c1 | ecosystem: Environmental > Terrestrial > Soil > Riparian zone | place: USA: East River...
GGCCAACTTGTTGAGCGTCAGCGTCTCCTTGAGAACCAGCGCAGCAAGAAGCACGGCAATGACCACACTCCCCTTATCGATGAGCGCGACTGTCGAGACGCTACCCATCTTGATCGCTTTGTAGTACAGCACCCACGAGATGGAGGTCGTGATAGCGGACAGCCCCAACCAAAGAACGTTGTGGGAGGTCAATGTGGCAACGTCCGACTTCGGGATTACCACTACGCTAAACAGCGCGATGAGGCAGAAGACGCCCACGGTGCGGACCGCAAGTCCGAGCTCACCGGAAATTCCGGCCAAACCCAGCTTAGCGATGACAGACGTCAAGCCGGCGAAGACCATGGAGCCCAAGGCGTACACGATCCACTTTTCCATACGCCTCCCACTGAGTCTCCGGAAGCGCAAGTATAAAGCGTAACGGACTTCGCTACACGCACGACACCTGTCGGGCCGCGGTAGCTTGCGCTACTGACTCACTCGTATTTGCGGGCTTGGAATTGCTCGTATGCAGTCTGGTAGATCGCCACTGCGAGATCGCTTAATTTGCGATCCGGGGCAACGGAGGTGTACCGATCCTCCGTCCGGTTGTACGTAAGTGTGTGCTCCGTTTTGCCCAACCCCAGCACTTCCAACTTGCCGTCGCGATACACCGCCACGTCGTGATTGTGACTGAACAACGCGATACGCTCGCACAGGTCGCAGGCCAGCACGTTGGATCCGAAGAAAGGCGCCTCGTACTCGAGGCCGAGCAGGCCCAGCACGGTGGGTGCTACATCGATCTGACTGGTCAGGGTTTCGATCATGCGTGGCGATACGTGCTTCGGCGCGTACACCATCATCGGAATCTCATAGGTACGCAAGGGAATATCGGCCTTGCCGTAGACGCGTGCTCCGTGATCTGCGACGACCACGAATATCGTGTTGTCAAACCATGAATGCTTCTTTGCTTCCTCAAGGAAGTACCCCAATGCGAAATCGGCATACCGGACACCGGCCGCGCGGCCGCCGCCCGTCGCAGGAACGCCCGGCACGCCCTCGCGGAAAGTGAATGGCTTGTGATTAGAAGTTGTCATGAGGATGGAAAAGAACGGTTGCCCGCTCGCACCGCGATCGTCGAAGTATTGGAGTGCACGATCGAATAGATCTTCGTCGCTCACGCCCCAGATATTCTCGTACCGGACCTTATCGATCTGAGTGCGGTCGACGACGTTGAATCCGTTGTTGCCGAAGAAGTAGTTCATGTTGTCGAAGTAGCCGTACCCGCCGTAGATAAAGCTCGAGTCGTAACCCTGTTTTTGCATCACGCTCCCCCAGGTGGCGATGCGCTCGTTCTTCGGCCGACGCAAGATCGATTCGCTCGGAATCGGCGGGAATGATGCGGCGATGGCTTCCAGTCCACGCACCGTGCGCGTCCCGGATGCGTACATATGCCGGAACCACATTGCTTGTTTCGCGTAGGAGTCAAAGTGGGGAGTCAAATCTTGCTCCGATCCGTAGAGTTTGCTGAATTCCGCGCCGAACGCCTCTTCGGCAATCACGACAACATTGAGCTTGCCTAGGCCCTTCGGATCGGCAGCGAACTGGCGATTCAACTTCCCTTGCCGAAGCTGCGTGAGCTTTCCTCCCCTATGCGCCAGAAAGTCGGTCAGCACTGCAAAGTTCTGCCGGCTATCGCGCGTCGCGTAGTACGCCGGATAGAGAAGCTCGCTGGTGCGAGCCGCGCGCACGAAACTGCTGGCGCCGTTGGCGGCCAGTTCATTTGCCACGCGATTGCTGGACCACCCCAACGTATCGGTGTCGATCAGTAAAGCACCCAGCATCGCTGCAAAGAACAGTGCAGCGGCCGGCCGCATTCGTCTCGCGAACTTTGCCGGCATTCTCGTGCTGCCCAAGACAGGCTTGCGCAGCAGCAGAAAGCCCAGGGCGCCGGTAGCAACCGCGATGCCAACCACCCAGGGCAGCGGATACTCGCTCCTGATATCGCCAATCACTTCGGTGGGGTACATTAAATAATCGAAGGCGACGAGATTGAACCTCGCGTCGAATTCTTCAAAGAAGAAATATTCCGCGGTACAGAGGAAGACCAAGCCTGCGATCGTTGCGATGAAAGCACCACCCAGCAAGATTCGTGACGCGCGCGTTCGGTACCAGCGGTCCGGAACCAACAGAATGTAGAGCGCTAGCGGCAGCGACAAGTACAGACATTGGATGACGTCGTTGAACACCCCCGCCGGCACGATCCACAACAGATTGCCGACTGCAACGTCGGACGCGCGCCCGAATTGCCACCATAACCCGAGGCGCAGCAGGATCCCCGCAACGACATACGCGACTCCGAGCTGATAGATGGGCCGGAACCTCTGCAGCGCGGGCGTGGACATGAAGCGTTTGAGTTCGGTTGTCACAGCGATTTCCTTTGATCGAGTGCGCATTAAAATGAGCGCCGCGTTTCGACGACCACTTGCATTCGCGAAATATCGGCCGGGCCGTCGAGCGGAAACGCGAGATCGATGTGCAGAACATTGCCGAGCGCAGATCGCGAATTGCCGAGACGTAGACCGAAGCCGACGTCCTTCAACCATCCGATGGGTTCGCCGCCGTAGGGATCGCTGCCCCACACTCGGCCGGCATCGAAGAAGACCGCAGCACCGACGTCGACCAGCTTTAGAGGCTGCCATCGCGAGTAGAAGCGCTCTTCAAGCGTGAACAGTGCGGAGCGTTCGCCGGCTTGATATCGCAGCGGATAGCCGCGTAGTCCGTTGTCGCCGCCGAGAAGTAGCTGGCACTCGGCGTCGGATTTCGAAGTCAGCGTACCGGTAGCGGACGCGAAGAAGCTGCTGTAGGAGTTCTGCCGCAAATAGTAGCGACTACTCGCGCTCACGCTGGCGTTGCGGATTTCGCCGTCTTCGAATCGGCCACTCAAGCTGAAGTCGCTAAGGAGGATCTGCTGCTCGGTGATTGATCTGCCCATCGCGACGTTGCCGTTGACGACGGGGCCGGAATTAGTCGATCCCAAAGCGGTCGCTGCATAGCCAACGTCCAGTCTCGCGGCCCAACCGAGGTGAATGTCCTCGGTGCGCCGAATGAGATCGAAATTCCTCGTCTTGATGTAGCTGTCTTGCAGTAGCTCTATGCCTAGCCACGGATAGGTGACATTTCGATTTGGCGGCAGTGTTGCGCCTTGTTCGCCAAGTTTCGAGAACTCTCGATCCTCGTAGCGAACACCAGCAAAATAGCGCCGCACCCATCCATGCTCGAGACCATTGGAGAGGCCGCCTTCCAGATCGAGCAGTCGTTTTCTCATGCTGAACTGTTCGACGACCTCACCGAGTCGATATCGCGACACACTGGCTTCCACATCGGATGCCGTCAGCCCCGAACCCCACCGGGTGTCGAGTGAGTAAAACGGGCGCGCGAGATCAATCGTTCTTTCCCACCCATCGCTTGACGATGCATAAACGGTTGCGAGCCGCCACCAACTGCCAAAGACGTTGGGGTCCTGATACTTGAGTCGCAGAGAAGTCCGATCGACGTCTTGCGAGCGCCACAGCTCGACGCGTTTACCGAAGCCAAGCAGATTGTTTTCTTCCAGTTCTAGGCGAGTGTGGTTCGAGCCGCCTTTGCGGCCGAACGAGAAGCCGGGACTTAGCGTCCAAACGTCGTGAACGGAAACGGCTAGGTCGACGGTGTTGTCGGCTTCGTTATAGGCAATTATCCGAATGGTGGCTTCGTTGAGATAGCGCTGATCGCGCAACAACCGTTCAGTTTCATCCAGAATACGGCGGTCGAATAGATCGCCGCTTTGGAAAAGTAACTGCGAAGAAATCGTCGATTCGCGCGAATCGATATGCAGCCAGTTGGCCAATCGATACGGCCAGGCAAGCGACTCTTTCTTTTCGAACACATCATCCACTTGAATGACGACACGTCCGATGCGAGCTTGCCTTGCCGACAATGCCGCGTCGCTAAGTTCAGCTGCCTGAGAATTGGGGTGGAAGACCAGCAGCGACACCGCGACCAGCAACCACCGAACAAAAGCCACATCGAGAGTCATTGATCCCTAAGCGCCACCCGAAGGAGCGCTTCGAGCGTCGCTGCCCTTGAGGGTCGGCAACGCTTACGAAGCGCGATGGATGGACAGTCAGGAATTAGACGGTGAGCGAAACTCTATTCAATCGCGCACAGCTACGATATGAATCGATTCATCATCGGCCTTAACGCGTTTCAAAGGCGTCGTGGAGAGGACAGCCGTTAACGCAGTCTCGATATCCAGTCCTTCGATCGATCCACGTAGCTTAATCGCCGATGCGGCTTGCTCCGTTGCAGGCGTATCGAAGCTGACCTTGTGTCCTGTCTCGCGTGCGGCCCACGTCAAAAACTCCTGTAACGATCGATTGTCGATGTTGAAGGCAGGTGATATGGCAATCGCCCACTGCCAACTGGCATCGATTGTCGACAGCGTGTGACGCGTCACGTTTCCGGTATCGGATAAATGCAGTTGTTCGCCCGCGGAACCCACATTGGTTCCAAGCGGACTAGTCACCTCGACACGCCCTTCGCGCACGCCGACCTCCACACCATTGCTTAGAATGCGCACCTGATACTGAGTACCGACGTGGCGCACCGCGCCGAAACTTGTATCGACGGTGAGCGACTGATCGCCGCCGGCATTGGGGACTGCGTCTACATACATTGCACCGGCCGCTAACGCGACGTGCCGATTGGATGCAAACGACAACTCCGAGTTGTGATCGATGCGAGCGACGACGCCATTGCCGAAGTCGAGGGCGATCCGAGATGCTCCGTTTGTCCGCAGCGACGCATCGGCAGCGAGTCGCTCGCCCACCGCCAAAGGATGTCGCTCGCCGCCGGCAGTCATCACGTCGACTGTTCCGTCTATGCGTGCGACGGTTGCGTTGAGTGGGTCGCCCGCCATCAGACGCCAAACGATTCCAAGCGATACCGCAAACCCCAGAATGCCCGCCGCCATGCTGTAATTGACGAACCGTTTTCTGCGTTGACGCGCCGCAACGACAGTCTGCCACTCGGCATGTACTGCATGGCGAACGTCATCGGTTATCGCTTGGCTTGGCTCGTCGCGAGCACCGACCTCGCGTAACAAATGCTCGAGACCGACGTCATCGTCGCGCTGCAAATCCTCGGGCGTTGGAAGCTTGTTACTCATACATTCATTTCTCGGAAAGCATTCCCATCAAGACATCCTGCGCAGTCGAACCGAAGACCGATTCCAAAGCTTCGCGAAATCCTACGCGCGCTCGCGCCAGAATCGATTGAGCCGCAGTCGCGCCTATCCCTAATTTGGTCCCAATTTCCTCAACAGACCGTCCTTCTATGTACTTCCATTCCAAGACGTCGCCATACCGATTCGGCAACCGGTCGAGTATCGAACGTACCAAGCGCCGCGTCTCCGCATCGGCGTAGCGCTGTGAGGGTCCTTGTTGCGCGGGCGCGGCAATCGATTCGAAAGCGGCACGCAACTCAGGACTATCGTCCACCAACACCAAGTGACTAGCGTGACGCTTGTGTGCCCTCAGGTAGTCGACGACCTCGTTCCTGCATATCTGGCATAGCCAACTAAAGAGCGCCGCCTCGCCTCGAAACGACTCCAACTTACGAATGCCTTTCGTAAGAGTCGCCTGTACGACTTCCTTGCTTGCCTCGATGTCGCCACCCAGTCTCGGCAATGCAAAGCGGTAGACGCGCGGAAAGTACGCGTCGAAAAACGTGCGGAACGCACGCTCCTCGCCTGCGAGCATCGCCTTAATGAGCTGTTGGTCGGAGTCCGGTGTCATATCAGAAATTTACTTTACTGCTAGTTGGACGGTCTCACCAGCAAAAGCAATCGGAGGGGGTAGTGAGAAGCCGTTAGTCGTTAGCCAGAACGAGATCAGGACAGGACGCTTTCTCTGGCTAACCCCTAACGACTAACGACTAACGACTTCCGTCCGCTCTCTGGCTAACGCCTACCGTCTACCGCCTACCGCCTAACGCCTAACGCCTAACGCCTGATAAAGGCCCCACTCTTATCAAACATCTCCGTCTGAATCGAAAAAAGATCCAGTACAGAATCGAATACGTCCGGCTGAGAGTACTCATCCCGTTTCACCACGTTAATCGGGACGGACGATTTCACGATCAACGGAATCTGCGCCTGCTCGGGTGGCAACGCGATGCCGGGCGGCATGCCATGAAACATCCTGCCATCTTCCAGTAACGACTCACCGTGGTCCGACAAGTAAATGAGCACATACGGTGCGTGCGAACTCTCAAGCGTTCCAATAATCCCGTTCAGTACATGATCGACGTACAGGATCGAATTGTCGTACGAGTTATAAACCTGCTCGAGCGAGCATTGGTTGGCAACGTCCGCATCCTTGCAGATGGGCTGGAACCGCTGGAACTCTGGAGGGTATCGATCGATGTAGGTGGGACCATGACTGCCGCCGCCCAGATGCAGCACGACAAATCGATGTCCGGACGTATACGACTTGAGATTCCCTGCCAGCAAGGGGATGACGTCTTCGTCGTAGCACTTATCCTCGTGCGCACAATTGCTAACGGCGGTCTCACCCACCGCTTCGCAGTTGTCATACAGCGTGTAGTTTACATAGCACGACGTGGGGATGCCGAGCTTCGACGTAACGGCGGTTAGCTTGATGTCTTTCTTCTCCAGTATCTCTGGCAGCGCGTCGAGCGTCGTTCCGTGCTTTGCCAGGCCATTCAGCAGATGTAAACCGTCGACAGGCTGCAAGGCAGGGTTAGTGATATGACCGGTATACCCGTACAAGCTGAAATTCTTTCGGCGCGAGGTTTCGCCGATCGCGAGCACGACGACCAAATCGCCGGCGCCGACGCTGCCGACTATGGCGACCTCTTTTCTCTTTGGCGCTAGGTAAGGCTTGACGGTTCTGGACAGAACACTGATGGAGCTGGAGAGAAAGTTAATCGGCACCAGCGAGTGCACGATGTATTTGTTCGATACATTTCCCGCTCGCAGGATCGCGGTGTAATTTAAATACAACGAAGCGACCGCGACGATCACCGAGATTGCGATGAGCTTCAGCGAAGCTAGAAGATACTTGCGGGGCGGATCGAACGTGACGTCAACAAACCAAATCATCGCCGCCGGCACCGCAATTAAACCCGCTGCGTATGGAATCATCTGCATCGACAGCAACTGCCGCATTTCCGTAGCGTCGGTATGCACGGCGTTCAAAACCATGCTCGAATCGACAGCGACGTTGTATTTGGCGATGAAATAGGTGACGGCCGCACTTAAGCCGGCGATCACCATCGCCCAGGGTTTGAGGATGTGGCGGTGAGCGAGCAGCGCGAATAGCGCAATGAACAGACATAGGCCGGCCAAGAGGTACGCCGCCAGAGCCAGATTGTTCAGTTCATCCTTGACGTAGAACCACTTGGCCAGCTTCTCTATATTGACGGCGTTGCAGAACACATAGAGCAATACCGAGAACCCAAGAATGAACTCGATGTGAGAGACCTGAATTCGCCGCCTTCCAAACGCCATCGCCGTCACTCCAACACTAAAGCGTCTCAACAGATACGGTAAGACGATTGCTGCACTGCAAATCAATCGATGGCAGCGTCAATTAGGAGGGGTAAAGATCAACCGCGGACTTGGTTCACAAATCGTACCCCAACTCGATTGATTATCCACTCTCGCTCCGTCCTACGGCCAGATTTCACCGGCTGTGCGGACCGCGATGAGCTACCTAAAACAACGACACACGCAGATCATCCTTGCCTGCTTTCTCGCATCGTCGTTGTTGCTGTTCGACTTCCCCAGTATCGATCTCCGCATCTCGCAGATCTTCTATCACGGAGGGTTCACTCTCAAGAATCAGTGGTGGGCGAATTTCCTGACGAGCAGCATCGGGTATTTGATTACTTTCGCACTGCTCATTGTCTTAGGCCTCTATTGCTTCAACAAACTGTTCAAGCGAACCGTCTGCAACCTATGCGGCAAGAAGGTCCTTTATCTGTTCCTCGTTTTAATTGTGGGCGCCGGCTTGGTCGTCAACGTAATGCTGAAGGACAACTTCGGCCGCGCAAGACCCAGGGACGTTGAACAGTTCGGAGGGCCGAAACACTTCACCCCCGCCTTCGTGATGACTCACGAATGCCGGAACAACTGTTCGTTCTCATCCGGACACGGCGCGGGCGCCTTCTTTGCTTTGGCGTTCGCGATGGCGTTGAGTCGTAAACGCGCGGCGCTCTTGGCGGCGATGGGCTTCGGGGTGCTTGTGTCGCTCTCCCGTATTACGTCGGGCGCTCATTTCTTCTCGGACACCGTGGTGTCCTTTTTCGTGATGCTGATCGTTTCCGATGCCCTGCACTTCTTGTTGTTGTCGCCGAATTCGAGAGTGATTGAAGTAGCTTTTATTGCGCCGCCGACTCACTTGAGTCCGTTGGCGTTGCAACTGGATGAGACGATGCCGTCGGCCGCGTTGGCGCAGATGCGATGACCTGATCTAGGTCAGTTCGGCTAAGATCTTCGAAGTCCAACCTCGCGCAATTTGAAACCCATGTTCTGGCTGTCGGACGTATCGGCAGCAATGGCGGGCGCTGAACAGAGCAGCCAAGAAAATACGCACAGGCGTAACAACGTCCGCCAATCGAGCTGTGTCTTTAGGGATGTCGACATGAGCCGATCCTGGTATTCGACTTCAATTGCCAGTCTTCCTTCGAGCGTCAAACCGCAGCTTGGCGCGGCTCGTTGGGCTGTAGGTGTAACAGGCGGGTATTCGGCAGTGCGTCAATTGCCTAAAGGCTAGATTTTGCCTGGGATCACGCAGGCGAGCCCACTGGCGATGGCTCGGTCAGCCATGACTGACGATTTTTAGAGAGTTCGGACTCTACACCGCCTATGACTCACAGCTTACTGTCGCGATTCGGCTCGCCATGCATTGCCTTTCGCGGGGGTCCTCGTCATGAAGAAGAAGTCTTCAGCTTCCACCCCAGTGTGGATGGAAACCTCCCTGCCGCGGTTCTCGCCGTTGGATCATGACATCGAAGTGGACGTAGTCATCGTCGGTGGCGGGATTGCAGGCATCACTGCGGCCTACTTGCTTCGCAACGAAGGCATCCGCGTCGCGCTAATTGAGCGAGACCGCTTGGCAGCTGTCGACACTGGCCATACGACCGCTCACTTAACGTATGTGACGGATCATCGTTTGCACGAATTGGCGAAGCGCTTTGGCAACGATGGCGCGAAAGCGTTCTGGGATGCAGGCTCAGCTGCAATCAACTTGATCGAAAGTATCGTCAATGAAACGGGCGCTGACTGTGAGTTTCGGCGTGTCCCAGGCTACTTGCACAATTCGATTCGCTATCCAGAGCCCATTCCGAAGGCGAAAGAAATAAAATTGCTGCAAGAGGACGCTGAGCTCGCTATGTCCTTCGGCTATGACGCGAAATTCATGGAGAACGTGCCGCTCGTCCATCGCGCCGGTGTGCGATTCGCGAATCAAGCGAAGTTTCATCCGCGTAAATATTTGAATGCCCTGCTGCGCGCCATTCCTGGAGAAGGCAGCTACGTATTCGAGGAAACGGCGTTCGACGAAGTTTTAGACAAGCCCTTTGCTGTGCGGGCCAACGGTAAATCCATTCACTGCGATTACGTGATTCTTGCGACTCACAATCCGCTGATGGGACGCAAGAGCCTCCTGGGCGCCACGCTCCTGCAAACGAAATTGTCGCTCTACACCAGCTACGTGCTGGGCGCGCGCTTGCCGCCTGGCACCGCTCCTGAAGCGTTATTTTGGGACACGAGCGATCCGTACGACTATCTCCGTATCGATGTACATCGAGGTCATCAATACGCGATCTTTGGCGGCGAAGACGTCAAGACCGGCCAGGAAGACGACATCTCAGCTATTTATGCCAGATTGAAAGAACGTCTGGTGAAGCTACTGCCCAATGCGGACGTGACTCATCGATGGATGGGACAAGTCATCGAGACGGATGACGGTCTACCCTTCATTGGTGAAAATGCCGATCGCCAATTTCTTGCGACCGGCTTCTCCGGCAACGGGTTCACGCTAGGAACGATCGCCGCAGTCATGGCACGCGACCGATTGCTAAGGCACCACAATCCCTGGGCCGATCTGTTTCGCGTCGACCGCAAGCCATTTCATGGCGGCCTCTGGCGCTACCTCACAGAAAACGCCGATTTCCCCTCCAACTTCCTGCGCGACCGGTTCACGAGAACCGAAGAATCGATTGAGGATGTTCGTCCCGGTCAAGGCAAGATCGTGATGCTGGACGGCGAGAAGGTCGCGGCTTATAGAAGCGACGAAGGCAACCTTATGGTGTGCTCGCCGGTGTGCACTCACATGAAATGCTTGGTTGGCTGGAACGGCGCCGACAAAACATGGGATTGCCCTTGTCATGGATCGCGCTTCCACACGGACGGCAGCGTATTGAGCGGACCTGCGGAATTGCCGCTCGAGGCAATCGATCCGCCGGCGATGACTCAGCAAACTTCAACAGCCAAACCTCGTTCCGAGCGCGCAAATCAGGACAGTTAAGGGCATTCGACGTATGGACTTGCCTGAGTCAATTCAATTCCTTTTGGTCGGCATTCTGTATCCGCTGTGGCTGGTCGCCGGTTTGTGTGACTATCTCTGCCACCGGCGAACCGATATCGCAACCACCTCCGGCACAACAGAATCCTGGCTGCACATCGCTGAGTTCGGATCGCTAGCCATCGCTATTCTGATCGCATCGCTATTGGTCGTCACGCGCACAACAGTAATCGCAATTGGCTTGGCGATTGTGGCGCACACGGTGCTTTCCTTTATTGACGTGGCTTATACCCAGGGGCGCAGGCATATCTCGCCGTTCGAACAGCACGTGCATGGCTTTTTGGACGTCATACCGGTGGCGGCGCTGGGCTTGATCGCTGCACTGAACTGGCCAGCGATACAGAATTCTTCCTGGACCATCGAAGCCAGAGGCGATCTGCCCACATTCGGTACAAGTGTCCTGATTGGGAGCTATTTCGTCTTGGCCGGTGTACCGATTCTTGAGGAACTGCTTCGTACGCAAAGACATTCTCGTGTCGGTACCAAAAAAGCAGTCTCTTAGAGAGTCTCGATCAAAGAAGCGTGCACCAGGATCGATTCCTGTTGAAATCGTTTCTCAAGGGTCTTGCGATACTCTGCCCACCACTTCCTATCCAGTCTTTTAGCCATCACTTCGAAGATGACAATTTCATCGCGCTGAACATTTCCTTGCGGGTCTTGCCAGAGCCCAGCGGCAGGCGCTCTGAGAAACGCGGTCACGCCGCCGAATTTTTCCGTGAGCTCGAGGCGTACCGCGCGAAACGCTTCCTTTGGATTCTCAGCGCTTGGTGGTGTTGCAGCTGGCAAGTAAATCTCGATTAGAAACATACATCCGCTCAATACGTCTGTTTGCCACAGCTACGCGTACCTGACGTTGGCGTCGGGGACGCAGCAGCCTTCGATATCAATCAGCACATCATGGCGTCAAAATCACCTTGCGACAGTCCTCTGCCTTCTTGTTGAAGATTTTGTAGCCGTCCGCCGCGCTTTGCAACGGCATGCGATGCGTGATGATGATCTCCGGCTTCAACTCGCCGGCCTGGATATGCTCCAAAAGCTTGGGCAGGTGAGGATGCACATGGGTCTGCCCCATCCGGAAAGCGATTCCCTTGTCGAACGCGTCGCCAAATAGGAAACCGTGAATGAACCCGGCATACACCCCCGGCACACTCACCACACCGCCACGTCGAACCGCGGCGATACATTGCCGGAGCGCTTTACCGCTGCTGCCTTCGAGTTTCAGAGTGGCCAGCAGCGTTTCCGTCGTGCTGCCCTTCGCTTCAAACCCGACCGCATCGATCGCTGCATCTACGCCGCGGTTGTTCGTCTGCTCGATGATGACTTCGGCGGGATCGTCGATCTCGTCAAAGTTGATGGGCACAACGCCATACGTCTGAGCAGCGAAGGCGAGGCGATACGCGTGATGGTCGACCATGAATATCTTCTCTGCGCCGAGCAATCGAGCGCACGCTGCACTCATTAGGCCGACTGGGCCTGCGCCGAAGATCGCTACACTCGATCCTTTAGTGATTTCCGCATTGACGGCTGCTTGATATCCCGTGGGCAAGATATCCGTCAAAAACAGCACTTGCTCGTCGTTCAGTTCGTCCGGCACGACAAAAGGACCGATGTTGGCCTTGGGCACGCGCACGAATTCAGCTTGCCCACCCGGCATTCCGCCATAAAGATGGGTGTAACCGAATAGCGCAGCGCCCGACTTAAGCTCCTTCTTATTCAGGAGCGCGCCACGTCCTTCCATCACTCCTGTTTGCACATTGGTCGTTTCGCACGCCGCATGCAGCTCACGTTGGCAAAAGAAACATTCGCCGCACGCGATCACAAACGGAATGATCACGCGATCGCCCTTGCGAACTCGCGTTACATCGCGGCCGACGTCTTCGACCACACCCATGAACTCGTGGCCAAGAATATCGCCATGCTTGAGTCCCGGAACCTTGCCGCGATATAGATGCAGATCGGAACCGCAGATCGCCGTAGCGGTCACTCGTAAGATGATGTCATCTTCGTCCTGAAGAATCGGATCGGGTACGTTGTCGACGCGGACGTCGTGAACGCCGTGATACGCCAGCGCGCGCACTAGTGCTTACCTCTGTCCGCCGTGCCAGGCTCGGCTAGTTTCCGATGCTGCTCTGCTAATACCGCTGACGGCGTCACCGTCGACATTGCCACGGTCAATTTGTTCTTCAGGCCCGCAATGACGTCGCCTTCGCCCGCCATCATGGCGTCGAAGCCGAGCTTCGCGACTTCGGCCGGGTCGGCCTTGTTCTCCTGCGTGCCAACCTTTGTATCCATAAGATCCGCGCGCTCGAAGAATTCGGTATCCGTGACGCCCGGCATTAAACACGTGACGCTCACGCCGGTATCCTTGAGTTCGTTGCGAAGCGCCGCAGCAAAGGAGTCGATGAACGCTTTGCTGCCGTTATAGACGGCCTGAAACGACCCTGGCTGAAACCCCGCGATGGACCCGGTGATCAAAATTCGACCTCTATTGCGGCGTTGCATCTCGCGCGCCGCCAAATGAATCAGCTCGAGCGTTCCGGTCACATTTGTGTTGATGACATGCTTGATGTCTTCAAAATCCTGATCGAGAAAGGCTTTGCCGAGACCGTGCCCAGCATTTGCGATGAGCACTTCGACGGATCGCCCCTTGAACAGCGAATAGAGCGTTGCAATGCCATCCGGCTGCGCGAGGTCAACTTCCAAGCCGCCGATGGTCGTGCCGTACGTTCGCAGCTGCTCGAATGCCGTCTGCAGCGGTCGGTCCGCAGCGACGACGAGATCGAAGCCGTTTTGAGCACAGAGTTTCGCGAGTTCGAGACCGATGCCGCTCGATGCACCGGTGACAACCGCGAGCGGGCGAGTTGTAGTGGACATAGTGAGGCTCCGTCGGCACCGACGAGGAAGCTCGCCGGCTTAAGCTGATTGGGTCGCCGCTGTCGGCGCTGGATCGAGAGGATGTTCAGCGTAAGCAATGACCGCGCCGGAAACGAGAGAGCGACTTCGATTGCGAATGTCGGTGAAATCCCACGGTTAGTCATTGAACTCCGGAGCGCGGGCGGGGGCGTGAGCGATCAGGGTTCGGTTCTACTCGCGCAAACGCTAGGAGGCGTTGAACCGTCTCTTCAACAATGCTGTCACCGCAGGGGTGGGAGCTGATTCGAGTGCTTTATCACGGTGGCCTTCAGCCACAACAACGTTGCCGCAACGGCGATTCAAGTCGGCCAGCACCGCAGACCATAAATAGGATTCTGCTAGCCATCGCGGTGGTTCGGCACCATTGAGCACGTCTAAGCCCGCGCGAGGGCCCTGCCATTCTGCGACCGCGATCGCGCGATTCAACATGTGAAGAGGCGAGGGAGCAAGACGCTCCAGCAATGCGTAGCAGTCGGCGACTTTCTCCCAGCGTGTTTCGTCGAACGACGCCGCGAGGCAGTGCTCCGCTGCGATGCCCGCTTCTGCGTGATATCTAGAAAAGTGATCGCCGTGCGCGGATTTCGCCAACCACTGCAAACCACTCTGAATGGCCTGCCGATCCCACAGCGACCGGTCTTGTTCCTCCAACAGCAACAAGTCGCCTAGGGCATCCTGCCGAGCGTCCAGCCGTGCTGAATGCAAATGCATGAGCGCCAATAGTGCAAAAGTCTCCGGCACAGCGCCCAGCGGATGCTCGGCCAGGATCGTTGCCAGCCGTATTGCTTCGCTACATAGCTCGTGACGGATCGCTATCTCGCCGTGTGACGACAGATAGCCTTCGGTAAACAGGACGTAGAGTATCTTGGTCACCGCGGGAAGCCGCAACGTGAGTTGCTCGTGCGTGAGCTCGTTCACGGGAAGCGGGTCCTTCCGCAAGCGACTTCGCGCCCGAGCGAATCGCTTGTAAACGTTGGCCTCGGTGGTAAACAGCTGCACTGCAATCTCTCGAATTCCGAATCCGCAAAGGATTTTGAGCGCAAACACCAGCTGCGATTCGATAGGGATTTCAGTGTCGCAGCAGACAAACAGCATTCGCAACAAATCGTCCTGTACATCTCCGGACATCCGACCCTCAACTTCCTCCGAAGCCGCGACGTCGCTCTGGTGCCTTTCTATCAGGTGGCGATGACGCGTTCCTTCGCGTAGGTTTCCCATCAACTCGTTGCGTGCTACGCGGAAGAGCCACGCCGATGGATTGTCCGGCACCGTGCTCGCAGTCCAGACATCCAGAGATTTCATCAAGGCTGATTGGACGGCATCTTCAACCGCGTCGATGTGCTGCACGCCTACCTGCCGCGATAGCACCGACACCATCCGTCCGTATTCGTGCCTGAAAAAATGGTCAACCAGTCGTGGCGTGGTCAAGGAGTGCTGATCTCTCTGACTTCAACGCTCGAACCAGGCATGGCGCAGCCGGGGCTCTGGCGGGCAATTTCGACCGCCTCTGCGATAGTCTCAGCCGAGACGATCATGTAGCCGCCGATCACTTCCTTTGCCTCGACGAACGGCCCATCGGTAGCCCCGGTAGAGGTCACGATTTTTCCGCCGCCCAGCCTGCCTCCCATATCGACGATGCTGCCCTGGAACCGCTCTTTCCACGCAGTGAACTGGGCGAACATCTCCTGCATTTGCGCCGGAGACGGCGGCTGACTGTTCTGTGGCTGACCCGCAGGGCTACGTTGAATACATAGATAATTATGTTTGGACATGGTGTCTCCGTCTTAGAGTTCCAGCAATTCGCGTTATCCACCTATGACGCACGGGTACCGACAATTTGGACACCTCTTGCATCTTTTTTTCCTGGCCCGGCCACATTCGGACCCGTGATACCGACGAGTATGATCGCGAAGCGCGCCGGCCGATAAGACACTTGTACTAAAAAACCCAGGTAACGCATGGTGCGAAGGGGATAGGCCTACTGGGCCTAAATCGATTCTCTCAGTGAGCGGTTTCCCGCAGATGCTCATAAAGAAAGCTGCGAGAGATATTTTCCGCCCTTCCTCGGTCTCCTCCTTCATGGAGGCCGGACATGCGAAAGGCAATTGGCGTATTGGTTACCGCAGCAGCCTGTTTAGCGATGGGTATGCTGCAATTTAAAGAACCGGCGAACGCGGGCTCGGCACCTTCTGTCGTGCCGGCATTTACGCATTCGAATCAAAATGACTGGCTGAACTCGCCGCCGTTGTCGCTTACCTCGCTGCGAGACAAGGTCGTGTTAGTGGAGTTCTGGACCTTCGACTGCATCAACTGTCTACGATCGATCCCTTCCATTCAGGCAATTCAGGAGCGCTTTGCCGGCAAGGACTTTCAGATCGTCTCGGTGCATACGCCCGAGTTGGCGCATGAGAGGCGGCGCGCGAATGTCGTGAATGCGCTGAAACGGTTGGAGATCACGTATCCGGTGATGCTCGATACGGACTTTTCGTACTGGAACGCGATGAACAATCGCTACTGGCCGGCGTTTTATCTCATCGATAAGTCAGGCGCGCTGCGCGAGATTGTAGTCGGCGAGATTCGAGTGGGCGATGCGAGGACAGCGAAGCTGGAGAAGAGTATTTCGGCGTTGCTGGGGGAGATGAATACGGCGAAATAAGAGCCGTGGTATTAAAGAGCCCTTCGACTCACTCAGGGTGAACGGAGAAGGAGAAGGAATTCTGATTCGAACTCCGTTCTATTTATTCCGTTCACCCTGAGTGGGTCGAAGGGCTCTTCAGTGCAACGCACTAAATCCCCAACCCATCTACCTCGCACACTCCTTCAGCTTATCCGCATCTTTATTCCCTGCGCACTGCATGTACTTAGGCAGCGTCTCAAACAGCAGCGCACTGCATTTCCCTGTCTCGGCAAAAAACGCTTCTTCGGTCAGCTTCTTCTCTCTCAAATCCGACTGAATCGCTTTGATCGTCTCGCCCACCTGCACTGTCAGGTCGGCCGCATTATCCGGATAGAGCCATTCCGTAAATTTGGTGAACGACTCGAAGTCGGTCTTGAACTCATTGCGCGTCTTCTGATCTGGATGGTCGCGCGAGACGATGAAGGTCACTGCCGTGCAGCGAACGAAGGAGTTCTTTGTCGGGGCCGGCTCGCTTTGGGCCATCGCGGTGGCGCCGATCGCAAAACATCCGAGCAAACAAAAGAGGATTTTCATTCGACCTCGCAAAGGATTTTTCTCGATCTGGGAAATCGTGTCTTCGCCACCGTTACCGTGGCTGAAGGCTGAAGGCTGAAGGCTGACAGATTATTGAAGAGCGCTTCGGCTGGGCTCCGATCCCCTCTCCCTTGAGGGGAGAGGGCTAGGGAGAGGGTGATGCGCGAAGCGCAATATCTTAGTTGTGTATGGGTTGGTCGATCAATGCTCCCGGCCAGATCGACATTTACGTCCATGTAGCTCGCGCTGGGCTTTGAAGCCAAAACTAATTGAAGCTCCGCCTCAATCACCCTCACCCCCACCCTCTCCCCTCAAAGGGAGAGGGGGCTCCGAGGAAACTTCTCTCTTGGGTGACGATGTATAGAAAAAAGGGTGGCCATCCTTGGCCAAAAGCTAAAAAGCTTTAATCCTAAAAACTGTGCCTTGAGCGAAAAGCGTGCTTCTACCGAAGCTTGCGCAGTAATGGCTCTGATGCAATCGCGCGCGTGGGGACTAACCGTGCGGACAACCCATCCTGCGAAAGCGATAAACGAACCGGTTGCCCCGGAGCTCTGCGAAGCCAAGTGCTTGGAATCGCATGAGATCCGAGAGACGCGGAACGAAGGCAGAAGGTTGAGTTTCGGGAAGGCACGTGTGGAGGCTAGACAAAAAAACCGGGCCTGTATATAAGAACAGTATAACAACAGCCTTCCTGTTCTCTGACTATCATCGCAATCCCAGCCGCAAGGCCGGGGGGTTTTCTCGTGCCCGCTAGGAAGACATCACCATGAGTGCCACTCTCGAATCTGCGCAAACTGGCGCTCAAACAGCCGAGCCACCCGCCGAGTGGATGAGCGGGTTGAACAGGCAACAGCGCGAAGCCGCGACCTACGGATCGCGAACGGCCGAGGGCAAATTCGAATCCCCGCCTCTCCTGATCATCGCCGGCGCCGGCACAGGCAAGACGAATACCTTGGCCCACCGTGTTGCTCACTTGCGGCTCAGCGGCGTGAGCGCGGATCGCATCCTGCTACTCACTTTCACTCGCAGGGCCGCCGAGGAAATGGTTCGGCGAGCCGAGAAGATCGTGCAGCAGGCTTGGTTAAAGATCCCTGCCGCCGACCGACGCCAAGATCTTCGAGCGAAACTCACGTGGGCCGGTACGTTTCATTCGATCGCCAATCGCTTGCTTCGCTTGCATTCGCACCGCGTGGGATTAGATCCGTCGTTCTCTGTCCTTGATCGCGGCGACTCCGCGGATTTGATCGATGTCGTTCGGCAAGAGCTGGGAATGGCGTCGAAGGAAAAACGCTTCCCGCGCAAGGACACGTGTTTGGCGGTCTACTCGTACAAGATCAATACTCAGCAACCACTCAAACATGTTTTAGAGGAAAGCTTCCCGTGGTGCGCGGAATGGGAAGCAGATTTAACGACGTTGTTCCGTCGGTACGTCGAGGTGAAACAGAAGCAACAAGTGCTGGACTACGACGATCTGTTGCTCTACTGGCACTTTGCCGTTCAGGACGCTGCGTTTGCAAAGCAATTGGCCGATCAGTTCGATCACGTGCTGGTCGATGAATACCAAGACACCAACACGTTGCAGGCTGAGATTCTGCTCGCTATCCGCAGTAATGGAAACGGCTTGTGTGTCGTCGGCGACGATGCGCAGTCGATCTACTCGTTTCGCGCCGCAAGCGTCGAGAACATTCTGAACTTCCCTGCCCTCTTCGCGCCGCCCGCTCAGGTGGCAAAGCTCGAGAAGAACTACCGCTCCGTGCAGCCGATTCTTGACGTGGCGAATACATTGATCGGCGAGAGCAGCCGCCAGTATCAAAAGCGCCTCTATTCCGAACGACCGTCGCAACAGAAACCGCGCTACGTGACGGTTGCCGACGATCAAGCGCAAGCCGACTACGTCGTCGAGCGCATCTTGGCCACCCGCGAAGCGGGCGTGCCGCTGCGGCAGCAAGCGGTCTTGATGCGCAATTCGCACCACAGCGACGTGCTCGAAGTAGAACTCGTTCGCCGCAATATTCCGTATGTGAAATACGGTGGCCTCAAGTTTCTGGAGGCCGCGCATGTGAAAGACATGTTGGCGATTCTCAAGTGGGCGGACAATCCAAAGAACCGAATCGCGGGATTCCGAGTATTGCAACTGCTACCGGGCATCGGACCCTCGCACGCAAAGCGCTGCTTAGATGTCTTCGATGCCAGTGGCTATGACTGGTCAACGCTGAAGGCCTATCAACAACCAGCCGCCGCGAAAGACGATTGGGCCGCGACGACGGAATTGCTCACGACCTTGAGTAGTGCCACGCAATGGATGGGTCAAGTCGCCGCCGTCAAGAAATGGTACGAAGCCCATCTGATTCGACTCTACGATTCCGCCGCGGTCCGCATGGGCGATATCGAACAGCTCGAACAGATTGCAAACACCTTCGCCACTCGCGAGCGCTTCATCACGGAGTTGACGCTGGATCCGCCGCAAGTCACAGGCGCCCTCTCCGGCCCGCCGCTACTGGACGAGGATTACCTAATCCTCTCGACCATTCACTCGGCCAAAGGACAGGAATGGGATTCGGTGTATTTGCTCCATGTGGCGGATGGCACTTTTCCTTCGGAGTTCTCCTGCGCAGAGAAAGAGAAACTCGAAGAAGAGAGGCGGCTGATGTACGTAGCGATGACTCGAGCAAAACAATCGCTGCACTTAGTCGCACCGCTTAAGTATTACATCACGCAACAAGCGAAGATGGGGGATCGCCATGTGTATGGCGCAAGAAGTCGCTTTGTAACGGATGCGGTGATGCGAACCATGGATGCAAGCAGTTGGCCGGCGGCGCACCAGAGTGGGAAGGCGTCACGACAAGAGAGTGGCGCTCGCATTGATGTGGCGAGGCAGGTTAGGGATTTGTGGGGTTGATGCGGATTTGATGATCCGAAGCAATTGGAAGGACTGAGCTTCGGCAAATCGTGGGCGAACATCGACGAGCGGGCGATCGGCCAGCCATTCCTGTTTCCAGCCAACAGCGTCGCCACCACAGATGAATCGGATTTGCCCCCGCTACGAACCGTTGGCTGCCGTGCGAAACACGCAACCGCCTACAAAGGCTGAGAAGCTGATCCAGGCCCGCCTTCCAACAAAAGCTACTCACTTGCTTTCTTTCTCCCAGCCTCGGATTTCGGCCCGCCGAGGTGCGACGGTCTAAGATGGTCGAACATCATGCCGTCGCCCTCGCCCGGCCGCTTGCAAACAGTGTTCACTTTGTTCGCATCTAAAGTCGGACCGGGCGGCGGCATATTAGTGACGTAGCAACGGTCGTTGATCCAAGTGATCATCTCGCCGCCGCCAAGATGCTGTGTGAGTCCGGCTTTAGACTTCGAACCTTCGCCCGGCAACTCGATCACTTTCGGCTTGCTATCCAAAGTATCGTCTTGCTTTGTGAGCGCGTTAACGGCGGCGGCAGCTGATATGGCGGATTGCTGAGACCAGTCGATGCTGCGCTCGACAACCGGAGCAGTTGTGATGGCGTTGCTCGGAGGACTAGGGTCAGCCTGATCATCGGTACTGACGCGATCCGGCACAACGGAGTTGCGTGCTTTGGTACGTGGTGTGGTGCGTGGTCGCTCAATCAGCTGTTGCGGTGGCGCTGCAATGAACACCAGTTCGCCGCGCGGCTGATCAAGATCAACCAGGATTCGGTCGGCCCGAAGGCCACGATCTAACCAGTAAAGCGCGGCGATCGTGAGCGAGATCGATGCTGCGAGATGGAGGAGTCTTGCAGACCCAGGTTGGTATAAACCGCGGCTCTCAACGTAATACGAATCGAGCGACCCCAGCCGCCGCGGTTCGACCGACGCGCTCATGTTCTTCCTTCCGCGTATTACCGCGTTTTTGTCGCCGACTTGAGGAGGACGATCTTATGAACGCGGCTGATGCGAAAAGTTCAGCGAATAAAACTATGAGACTCTCGGATCGCGGAGCACTCTCGAGAATGCTTTGACCTCGTAGCATCCCCGAATGTCTACACAGGCGCCGATGGTCGCTGCGGCCGACGGAGCATGGGCGTCACGAGGGGTGCCGAACCGACTTGGATCTCATCGATGACCTCGAAGCCGAATCGCCGGTAAAACGGGATGTTCTTCGGTTTCGACGCTTCGAGATATGCCGGTGCTCGTTCTCGATCGCAGCGGGCGAGTGCGTGATGCATCAGCTTCGCTCCGATGCCTTTACCCTGAGCGTTCGGTTCGACTCCAATCTGCGGCAAGTACCAATGCGCTTCTTTGGGATGCGACTGGTCCATCTTCTCGAAAGTGGCCAGCAGGTCGTCCAAGTGTTCGCGACTCGCAGTCTCGCGGAACACTCGTTCGACGGCCTCACCGTTCGGTTGTACACCGGGAGGCAACCAGAGGGCGGCACCGCAGAAGTCTGCGGACACATAAGCCGTGCCGTGCTCAAAGCAGGCGCCGGCGAACTCGCGCGTGGCCACCGGCATGGCCAGAAGATAATCATGGGGCGAAGGCCACGCGAATCGCGCCGGTGGATCGGTTAGAAATGCGGCGACGATCGCGGAGATCGCACGAGGCATCTCATCGGATGTGGCACTGCGGATCTCGGTCGGGATCATTATCTTGCCCCCAAGCTGCGGGTCGCTACTCATACTGGATAACGCTCAGCGTGAGGAGCGCGTTCCTTTGACTGCGATTGGGAGTTGCCCTGAGGGCTACCCACGGAATTAAGAGTGCATGAAGTACTCGTCATATCACTCTTAATAATCCGCTCACCGTGAGCCCGTCGAAGGGCTCTTATTGCCGATGAGCCTCTCTTAATAAGCGAGCGTCCAGGCTCACGCGGCTTTCACCACCGCCCTGATTTCTACGCGTAGCGACTTCTTAATTGCACCGAGGATCGCCGACAAACTGTCCATTGTTGGATTGCCGGACTTGGAAAGCATCCGATGCAAACTCTTACTCGGCTTTTTTATTTTCGTCGCGAGCGCTTCAAATCCGATCGTCGCGTTGATTAGGTCCCGCAATACTGCTTTGGCCGTATCGGAGTCTCCGTTAAGGAAAGACGTGAGCGACTCATCCAACAGCGCTCGCACAAAAGCCGGGTCGCGCTCGATCCGCGCGACCATTGTTTCTTTGAATTTACGAGTCAGAGCCATACATCACCTATAGAAACTACGTGCGCCTCGCTGGGCGCTTGCTTACCCTATAGACATTCCACAATTCGATAGCCAATCTGATGTCCTTCGCTTGCCGCTTCTTCGTTCCGCCGCCGAGAAGCAAAATCAGTTGAAGGCCATCTCTAGCTAAATAGATCCTGTAGCCAGGCCCCCAGTCGATTCGATACTCGCCGATTCCTTCGAACCATTTGACGCTCGAGGTATTTCCCTGCTGCAACCTGGCAATTGCCGTCGCGACCTTGGCTGCGGGCACGGCATCAAGCCGCTCAAACCATTGACCAAATGGACTGACGCCGCCTGACAGCAGTAGTTCCTTTACCTGCATCTCCATCTTTCGATAGTAACTCTCACGTTACCATCAGACAAGGAGGGGTTTACCCAGATTAAGGGCTTGCAAAGCAAACGATCCGCTTTATGGTACCGACGTCGTCAGATTCTGAAGATCAACAAGACGCCCTCAAGGTATAGCGCTATGGCAATCAGTGTGCTGACGCTGGCGTGGCATTCTTCCTCAACCAAATGGGGGAGGCAACTGGGTCCTGACCCTGAGGTTTCCCCACGAATTTAAATGCACGAGAAATCTCGGCTCCTATAGTCTTTTCCGCTCACCCTGAGTTTGTCGAAGGGCTCTCGAGACTTAAGATCCCTTCGACAAACTCAGGGTGAGCGGAGCGGAGAAATGGTAAGTCACTGATTTGAGGCCGACGTTCGTGGGGAAACCTCAGGGCCTGGCCCCATTTCCTCCTCGAACACCGACTCAAGATTCCATCTATCCGCTCAAACTCCAATACGGATCTCGGGTCGCGGGCGCTGGCCTTTTGTAAAGGCTCGACCCCGCTTAGCTTGCCTGTAGTGCAGCCGCGATCGATTGCCGAGACGCGCGCAACGCAGGCAGTGAGCCGCCGATCAAACCGATCAGCAGCCCCCATGAAATGCCCACTATGACTAAATGGGGCGTCACGCTGAGCTTGAAGAGAAGCGCGCCGCTGTTGACGAAGTTGCCGTTGAACAAGAACCATGCGATCAGCGCGCCGAGCAAGGCGCCCGGAAATGCGAGCAACATACTCTCGGTGAGGATGGAGGCGATGACCGGCAGGCCGCGGAATCCCAGTGCGCGTACCGTTGCAATCTCCCGACGCCGCGCATCGACCGAGGCATACACGCTGTTGAGCGCTCCGCAAATGGCTCCACTTGCCATGAGGGCGCCGATGAAATAAGAGACGAAGGTGAGCAACCGTCGCATCCCGCCAAAGGTTTGCTCGAACTCGTCGTTCGTAGTCTTGACGTCGACTCTCAGTGTGGGATTTCGCGCCAGCGAATCCGCAAACAGCTGGTAAGTCGCGGGCGACTCCAGTCGCACCTTTACTTGACCGAAGGAATTGCGGCCGAAGGCCGCATTGACCGTCTCGGCATCAGAGAGCACTAGGCCATCAGTCTGAGAGTCTTTGGCCGCGAACACTCCGACAACGGTCCACTCCGTGCCGCGCAGCATGATTCGCTCGCCCACATCAAAGCCGCGATACATTTTCCGAATAGACTCGGACACCATCAGCTCGCGTACGGCGGGACGGTACAGTCGCCCGGCAGTGACTTTCAACTCTCCTTCGACGCGTTCCCAACCTTGCGCGTAGCCGGCAAGGTTTACAGCACCGCGCTTGCCATCGCGCCGCAGCGCATCGACTGAGATGACGGTGGACGCATAGACGAAGGCATTCCTCTCTGCGCTCCACTTGATGCCCGGCGTCTGCGCGATCGTTGCAACGTCTTCACGACTCAAGTGGCTTTGCGACACATTGCCGGCACCGCGCGAAAGCACGATTGCCTCATCCGTTCGTGTCGGCTGGAAGATGCTCGTGCCTTCGCGGATCGCGAGCAACGAGATCAGCACACATACGACCGCCATCACCGAAACGATGGTCACGAGCGCGACAGCCCTGCGTTGCCCCAGGCTGCGTAAACCACTGACTGTGAGCAGCGCCGTCTGCCTTAGGGTGTTACCCATGTCTACCTGCCCGCCAACGCGTCAACGACTCGAAGCCGTGAGGCACGCATGGCTGGCGCGGCTCCAGTCATGAGACCGAGCACTAACGCGCACATAAATCCTGCGGTGATAACGATCGGAGGCATGCTTGCAATCCCGACGAGTGAACGTGCTTGTGGCAGCAGTGCGGCCGCCATGGCAAGACCGATAGCGGCGGAGACTACGCAGAACACAATTGACTCCGTGAGCAGCAGCATAAGGATGCGACGGTCTGAGAATCCCACGGCTTTCAGCACTGCGAGTTCGGACGTGCGCTCGCGCAGCGACTGCATCATCAATGCGCCGGTCGCAAGCAGCAAGGCGAAGAAGACGGCGGCCACGACGCTTCGCACGATGAAGTCCAAATCGACCGTCTTCTGGATGTTTGTCGATACCAGATCCCCTTCGGACTGGGTGTGCGTTTCGTTGGCGGAGTTCGCGAAGGCGTCGTCAATTGCGAGGCTCACTACGCCGGCCTCGGCGACATCGCGCACGACAGCCATGAACATGTTGGTCTGGTCGATGTCACTGCTCCGTGCACCGTTCACGTAGTCGAAGTTGGCGATCACCGCGGTGGGTGGCGGCGTCCCGAACGTGGGCTTTGCATCGAATACACCGACTACGTCGAACGACCAGTCGGGCGAGCCATCGCGCTGGATCACGGACGACTGCAGAACGAATCGATCGCCGATTTTCCACCCATGACGACGCGCCAACTCGCTGCCGATGATGGCGCCCGTATGTGTATTCTTCAATGTCGTCACGGCCTCAGGGGAAACACTCAACTCATCGAA
>Ga0193752_1001011_pt1 | contig 24722 bp, 23 predicted proteins | sample H1c1metaG_FD_144924 | JGI IMG/M metagenome (GOLD analysis project Ga0193752, IMG submission 144924) | Soil microbial communities from a riparian zone of the East river system, Colorado, United States - H1c1 | ecosystem: Environmental > Terrestrial > Soil > Riparian zone | place: USA: East River...
TCGAGCGAACGTTTTTCGCTGCGGCCGGCGATCGGCAACTGCGTGCCGGTGATTTCCTTCATGCGTCCCAATTTTTTCAGTATCTTGGTAAAGACTCGCGTAGCGCGGATGATCTTCGGGTATCCGAGATAAACGGTAGCCTGCAGCAATACTTCTAGCACTTCACGCGGCGAAGCATGGCGCAGCGCATTGCGAATTTGAATCTCGAACTGCTCCATATCCTCCATCACCAGAAACTGCCCGACCAGTATCAGGCAACGCGTGCGCTCATCGAGGATGCCGCGCCCGGTCATGCCGCCATAGGTGAATTCCAGCCATAGTTTGGTGAAATGCGGGTCGAGCCCGTCGCACCAATCAACGTGCTCGGCGATGTGATCCGGATGCACACGGGCGAGGCCTTCGATAGCGCGCGCACCGTATTTCTGTTTGACCTCGGCGAGCCTTGTTTTCCGTGCTTTCGGCGTAGTGATTGCCCCGCGCTTTTTCACGGCTGCGGATTTCTTCTTGGCCTGTTGACTCACGTAATGCTCCTCGATACGAATTCAAGGTTGCCATTGTAACCTCGCATCGCCACACCAGTCGGTAGGGCGGAAAAGCGCAGCGCCTTCCGCCGAATGTCTTCCGCCGCATGCAGCGTTCCGGCAAAATACATCAATGCCCGACTACCTTCGCAACCGCGTCCCCGGTGGAACCTATTTCTTCACCGTCAATCTGCTCGAACGAAGCAGCGGCCTGCTCGTCACACAAGTCGCACTTCTGAGGGAGGCTGTGCGGCAAGTGCGCCGCAAACGTCCGTTCCATGTCGACGCGTGGGTCATATTGCCCGACCACATGCACGCGGTATGGACGCTGCCGCCTGATGACAGTGATTATTCCGGACGATGGAAGGCGATCAAAATCGCCTTTGCCAAGGGTATTCCGAAAACGGAGCTGTTATCCGCGGTACGTGCCCGCAAGGGCGAACGCGGCATATGGCAGCGCCGCTTTTGGGAACATACGATTCGTGACGACCGGGATTACGAAGCGCACATCGATTACGTACATATCAATCCCGTCAAGCATGGCATGGCGGTGCGGGTCAGGGATTGGCCTTACTCGTCATTGCACCGTTTTATGCGGCAGGGGCTTTATCCCTCGAATTGGGCGGGCGGGGATGCGCCGGACGTGGTGGGAGGTGAGCGCGGTGGGTAGCAGCGATATTCATTCGGCGGAAGGCGCTTCGCTTTTCCGCCCTACGTGCTATCACCAAAATAGGTAAACAAAATGAGCAGAATCACGAGCGCAGCAAACTCGAAGGCGATGGTCAAGAGCCATTTCTTCTTTTTCTCCGACGACTCAATGTGGCCGTCCTTGCGACGTAGTTCCTCATCTAAGGACATAGCTTCTCCTCACATGCTTCGGTACATGCCCCATGTACGGCCACTTGGCAGCACGTAGGGCGGAAAAGCGCAGCGCCTTCCGCCGAATGCCTTCCGCCACACTTGACTCACCCCACGGCCTTCACCATATCCTCCACCACTTTTTTGGCATCCCCAAACACCATCATCGTTTTATCCATATAGAACAAATCATTATCAAGGCCGGCATAACCCGCCGCCATCGAGCGCTTGACCACCATCACGGTGCGCGCCTTGTCGACTTCAAGAATCGGCATGCCGAAGATCGGGCTGCCCGGTGTTTTCGCCGCTGGATTCACCACGTCGTTGGCGCCGAGCACCAGCACCACGTCGGTAGTCGGGAAGTCACTGTTGATTTCGTCCATCTCCAGCACTTGATCGTAGGGAATTTCCGCTTCCGCCAGCAGCACGTTCATATGCCCGGGCATGCGGCCTGCGACCGGATGAATCGCGAAGCGCACGGTGACGCCTTTCTCGCGCAGCTTGTGCGCCAGTTCTTTCACTGCGTGCTGCGCACGCGCGACGGCAAGACCGTAGCCAGGAACGATAATGACCGAATCCGCATTGCCCATCAGGAACGCGGCGTCATCGGCGCTGCCGCTGCGATGGGTTTTCTGTTCGCCGCCGGCTGCTACTGCGGCACCGGAATCGGTGCCAAAGCCGCCGAGGATCACCGACAGAAACGGCCGGTTCATCGCCTTGCACATGATGTAGGACAGAATCGCGCCGGAACTGCCCACCAGCGAACCCGCGATGATCAGCATCGGGTTGTTAAGCGAAAAGCCGATGCCTGCCGCAGCCCAGCCCGAATAGGAGTTCAACATTGAGATCACCACCGGCATGTCGGCGCCGCCGATGGGGATGATGATGAGAAAGCCCAGTACAAATGCAATGGCGGTCATCGCGATGAACGCGGTCCAGTTGGTACCGCCGCTGGCGAAAAACCACACCCCGCAGCCGAACATGCCGATGGCCATCAGCAGATTCACCATGTGCTGCCCGCTGAACACGATAGGCGCGCCGCTCATGCGCCCGGAAAGTTTGAGGAATGCAATCACCGAACCGGAAAAAGTCATCGCGCCGACAAAAGTGCCGATGAACAGTTCCAGCTTGTTGCCCAGCGGAATGGCTTCGCCGGCTGCTTTGACAATACCAAACGCCAGAGGATTGTTGACCGCCGCAATCGCAATCAGCACCGCCGCCAAACCGACCAGAGAGTGCATGAAAGCAACCAGTTCCGGCATCGCCGTCATCTGCACCTTGCGCGCGACTACTGCGCCGATGGCGCCGCCAAGCGCGATGCCGCCAACGATGATCAACCAGTTTTGGGTGAGTGTCAGCGTAACCGCTACGGCAATCGCCATGCCGATCATACCGAACAGGTTGCCGCGCCGCGACGTCAGCGGCGAGGAGAGCCCTTTTAACGCGAGTATGAAAAATACCGACGCAACCAGATACGCCAGTGCAACCTGATTACCGGAGAGCATCTACTTGCCCTCCAGTTTCTTGGGTTCTTTTTTCTTGAACATCGCCAGCATGCGTTGCGTCACCAGAAATCCGCCAAACACGTTGACGGCCGCGAGCACTACCGCCGCTGCGCCGACCCACACGCCCCAATCCGCTTCCGCAGGGCCTGCGGCGAGCATCGCGCCCACCAGAATAATGCTCGATATCGCGTTGGTCACCGACATCAGGGGTGTATGCAGCGCGGGGGTGACATTCCATACCACGTGGTAACCGACAAAAATCGCCAGCACAAACACCATCAAATTCATGATTAAAGGATCTACAGTACCCACGTCGTTCTCCGTTATTTCCTGGTGACTTCACCGCCCGCGCACACCAGTGTGCCGGCGATGATTTCGTCTTCGCGATTGATTTTGAGCTCGCCGGTTTTTGCATCGAGCATCAGCCCGAGAAAATTCAGCAGGTTGCGCGCATACAGCGCACTCGAATCCGCTGCCACCAGCGCTGGAATATTCGCCACGCCGATTAAATGCACGCCATGCTTGGTCACGGTTTTGTCGAGTTCCGACAGCGGACAATTGCCGCCCTGCTCGACGGCCATGTCGACGATCACCGAACCCGGTTTCATCGACTTCACCATGTCTTCGGTCACCAGCACCGGCGCGGGACGCCCCGGGATCAGCGCAGTAGTGATCACGATGTCGGCTTGCTTGATGCGCTCGGCCACTAATGCGGCCTGGCGCTTGCGGTAATCGTCGCCCATGTCGCGCGCGTAGCCGCCCTGCCCCTTGGCGAGTTCTTTCTCGGCATCGGTCAGCGGCACATCGATAAATTTCGCGCCCAGCGATTCGACCTGCTCTTTGGTTTCGGGGCGCACATCGGTGGCTTCCACCACAGCGCCCAATCGCTTGGCCGTCGCGATGGCCTGCAGGCCCGCCACGCCCACACCCATGATCACTGCACGCGCGGCTTTCACCGTGCCTGCCGCCGTCATCAGCATCGGCATCATCTTGCCGTAGGTGTTGGCCGCCATCAGCACGGCTTTGTAGCCGGCGACATTGGCCTGCGACGACAGCACGTCCATGTTCTGCGCACGCGAGATGCGCGGCAACGCTTCCATCGCAAACGCATTGACGCCTGTTTTAGCGATTGCCGCAAGGCCATCCTTGTGGTGCGGATTGAGCAGACCGATCAATGTTTGACCGCTGCGCAGTTGCGTCAGCTCAGTAGCATCGGGCCCGCGCACTTTGAGCACAATGTCCGCTTGCGCGTAGACCTCCGATGCCTGGACTACCACGGTCGCGCCTGCCGCCGTAAATTGATCATCAGGAATGCTGGCGGCCATACCGGCGCCGGATTGCACGATGACCGAGTGATGTCCTGCCGCGGTGAGTTTCTTGATGGTTTCGGGCGTTGCCGCAACCCGCTTTTCATGAGTCCGCGTTTCCGCGGGGATGCCGAACTTCATTGACCAGAGTCTCCATGTTGCATAGCCGCAATTATAGACGATGATTCGCATCCATAATGGCGTTATGTATCTAAGTATTTGTTTTTATTAATTTTTAATTTTATGACGTTTGGAAAATCACGCTGGCGACCACCGCTAAATCGTGTGATCGCGCGCCCATACCGTAACGCGGTTACGGCCTGCGTCTTTGGAAGCGTAGAGCGCCTGATCCGCCTGGTCGATCAACTCCTGCAGGTCGAGCGCGCCATCGGCAAGCGTGGCCACGCCAAAGCTCGAGGTAATCCGGCGCACTTGTATGTTGCGAATACCGGCGCTCGCATCGCTCTCGATGGTGGCACGTGCGCGTTCGGCAATGACGCACGCGTCCGCTAACGTCGTATTGGGCAACAAAATACAAAACTCTTCGCCGCCATAACGGCACAGCAAATCGGCATTGCGTATGCTGCCAGCCAACGCGCGCGCCACCACCTGAATGACCTGATCGCCGACGCCATGGCCATACAGATCGTTGAACCCCTTGAAATGATCGATGTCGACCATGATGCAACACAGATTCGCATCACGCTTCAATGCCATGGCCGCCAACGCACCGCCACTGTCGAAGAAAGCACGCCGGTTCAGGCAGCCCGTCATAGAGTCGCGCATCGCCAATCGCCGCAACTCTTCGTTTTGTGTATGTATTTGTTCGCGTGTGCGCTCCAAATCGCCCAATGTTTGTCGCAAGCGGTCGTTCGCCGCATACACCTCGGTGACATCATGGAATGTCACGATGCAACCGCGTACAACATTGCCAACGCCGGTCACCGGAGAACAACGCACGACTGTTTCCACCACAGTGCCACTCGGTTGCACGATGGACATGCGTTCGCCCGACGTGGTCGCTTCGCCGCGCAGCACCCGATTCCAGGGCGGACTGGTGATGTCATCATCGATATGACGGGGCATCCATTTCAAGTCGCTCACCACGCGCCCCTGAAATTCACCATCGCCGTCGGAATGCAACTCACAGAATGCACGATTGGCCAGCGTGATGCGCCCCTGCGGATCGAGCACCAGCACGCCGTCGGCCAGCGTATCGAACGCGGCGCGCACTCTCTCGGACTCCGCTGCCGAGAAATCTAGGGATTGCATGACGCGGCGCAAATACACGAAGCACAGCACGAACCCGCCCACAAGCAGCACCATATAAAACAGAACGGCGGGTTCACGCAGCCACGCCAGCAGTTCCATCTCGGCACGTTGGGAAATCAGCCCGAGCACCAGGCTGACAAACAAAGCCATGAGTCCGAGGCTGATACGCGCCAGCGGCCCCAACGCAAACGGAAATCGCATCCGCATCAAACCTTGTACGCGTTCGCTCGACCACCGGGCGTGCGGTCACCCGCCCGTTCCTCGCGCGCGGCCTTGGCAGCCCCCGGCAATTCGCCGCAGCACAGTGCCCATGCCACGATACACGGTGTTAGCGACATTCCCGCTACGCGCACTACGCCATTCACATTAAACTCCACCGGCTCGCGGACATCCGCGCCAGACTTGATACCAACATCGCTGTTGCCTCTGACTTTGCCCGACGCCTGCTGCAACAATCTAAACCGGTGTAACTGAAAAGTATATTCACCGAAATCATATCCAGCTGGCGTTAAAACGACAGCGTGACAGCGGGGTAAGCGCAGCGCTACCACGCCCACTCTATCGGTCACGTCTTAAAATATTGTTTAAAAACAAATACTTATATAACTCACTGCCTGAAACCGACAGAGCGCTACGGATCTATGAAAGACCCCTGTGGGTTGGGAACGTTGGCCGCCATGCTGGATACGGCCGGTTGCTTACCTACCCTATCTACCATATAACGTTGCACGGCATGGCTTCAATCTCATCGGCAAACGCACGCTCTGCGCGATGCTATCATTGACTGTTAACTTTATTTTGCGGAGAAGCATTTTGACGTATCACAGCTTGCTTCCTGCCATCATTTCTATGGTGATGGCGTTTTCCTGGTGTGCGCAGGCGCAAAGTTTTCCGTCACGCTCGGCGCGCATTGTGGTGGGCTTTGCACCCGGCGGTGCCACCGACGTCACCGCGCGGCTGCTCGCGCTGGAACTCAACAAACTGTGGGGACAACAAGTCGTCGTCGATAACCGTCCCGGCGCGAGCGGCATGATCGGCGCCGAACTGGTCGCCAAAGCGGCGCCCGACGGCTACACGCTACTGGTATCGCCGCAAACCAGCATCGTGGTCGCGCCGCTGCTGATCAAAAAAGTGGCTTACGATTCGGTTAAGGACTTTGCCACTGTGTCCGTAGTCGGCTCGACCCCGCAGTTGCTGGTAATCCATCCATCGCTGCCGCCGAAAAATTTTCGCGAATTCGCAGCGTTCGTGAAAGCGAACGAAAAGAGTCTCTCGTATGGTTCCGGCGGCATCGGCTCCACGCCGCATATGGCGGGCGAACTTTTTAATACTTCGCTCGGCGTAAAAGTTACGCATGTACCCTACAAGGGTGAAAACCCCGGCGTCGCCGATCTGCTCGGCGGGCAAATTCCCTATATGTTCGTGAACTTCCCGGTGGCTATGCCGCATGTGCAAGCCGGCAAACTGCGCGCGCTTGCAATTACCAGCCCACAACGTTCACAACTCGCGCCGCAATTTCCGACCGTCGCCGAATCGGGCATGCCAGGCTTCGACACCGCGACGTGGAATGGTCTTTATTTGCCCGCGGCAACGCCACGCGATGTCATCACACGCATCCATGGTGACGTTGTCAAAGTACTCAACGCGCCCGAACTGAAGGATCGCATGCTCAAACAAGGCATCGACCACAGCACGCTCAACACGCCGGAAAAACACGCGGCCTTCGTCAAAGCGGAATTCGCGCGTTGGGGCAAGGTTATCAAGGACGCTGGAATAAAAGCGGAATAATTTAATAAAAACAAATACTTGCGTACATTCTGTCCACGTAGCATTACCCCCGTTGCAGCGCGCTGCCTATAATTCGTCATGCCTGAAATAAATGCCATTCGTGTTCTTCCCGACCTGCTGATCAACCAGATCGCCGCCGGCGAAGTGGTCGAAAGACCCGCTTCCGCACTCAAAGAGTTGCTCGAGAACAGCCTTGACGCCGACGCAACCCACATCACGGTGCAACTGGCAGGCGGCGGCACTCAACTATTGAAAGTCAGCGACGACGGCGCCGGCATCGCGCGCGATGAACTGGCGCTGGCACTGGCGCGCCACGCCACCAGCAAAATCGCCTCGCTCGACGATCTCGAGCGCGTCGGCAGCCTCGGTTTTCGCGGTGAAGCACTGGCGAGTATCGCAGCGGTATCGCGTCTCACGCTCACCAGCCGCAACCGTAACGACAGTGGCGAAAAACACGCGTGGTCCATCGCCGCCGAAGGCCCGCAGTTGTCGGCGCCGGAGCCTGCGGCGCTTGCCGCCGGCACTGCGGTTGAAGTGCGCGATCTGTATTTCAATACACCCGCTCGGCGTAAATTTCTGAAAACCGAAGCCACCGAATACGCGCATTGCGAAGAGGCGTTCCGCCGCGTCGCACTGTCGCGCAACGATGCCGGCTTCACACTGCAACACAATGGCCGCGTGCAACGGCACCTCAAGCCGCAAAGTCTCGACGAACGCATTCTCGCGCTGCAGGGCGATGATTTTGAACAGAACTCGATCGTCGTCAACGAAGACGGCGCCGGCCTGCGTTTGCACGGGCGCATCAGCGCGCCCACCAGCGCCCGCGCCAGCCGCGACGCGCAGTATTTTTACGTCAACCGGCGCTTTGTACGCGACAAAATACTCGCTCACGCGGTGCGTCAGGCGTATCAGGATGTGCTGCACCACGATCGCCATCCGGCCTTCGTGCTGTTTCTGGAGCTCGATCCCGCGCTGGTGGATGTGAACGTGCATCCGGCCAAAACCGAAGTACGTTTTCGCGATTCGCGCGCGGTGCATCAGTACGTGTTTCACGCCCTTTCCAAAGCATTAGCGGGCACCGCAGGTGAGGTGGCCGTCGCGCAAGGTCCTGCGCGGGCGTTCGCGCACGGGCTTGCCGGCACCAACGCGGCGGGTTACCGGACGGCCACAGCGGGGGCACCCTTCTATCGGTCGCAAAGTGCGATGCCGCTGGTGGCACGTGATGCGTCGGGATTTTACGAAACGCTTTTGGGTTTGCGCCCTGCGGCGCCTGCTGAAATCGCATCGACAACCCCCGCAGACACCACCGCTCCGCCGCTGGGGTTTGCCCTCGCGCAACTCGCCGGCATCTACATACTCGCCGAAAATGAACACGGCCTGGTGATCGTCGATATGCATGCCGCGCACGAGCGCATCATGTACGAAAAACTCAAAACGGCACTCGATGCATCGGCGATTCCGATGCAACCGCTGCTGGTGCCGGTGACCATGAACGCCGCCGCGCTGGATGTAGCCGCTGCCGAGGAAAACGCCGCGGCACTACATCAGATCGGCTTTGATATGTCGCCCGGCTCGCCCGCCACGCTGACGATACGCGCGGTACCGGCCATGCTCGCCGATGCCGATGCGCGCGAACTGGCAAGCGATGTGCTGCGCGAAGTACGCGAGTACGGCGCCAGCCGCGTGCTCACCGAGCGCCGCAACGAGTTGCTGGGCACCATGGCCTGTCACGCCGCGGTGCGCGCCAACCGCAAACTAACGGTGACGGAAATGAATGCGCTACTGCGCGACATGGAAGCCACCGAGCGCTCGGGGCAATGCAATCACGGCCGGCCTACCTGGCGGCAAGTCACGGTAAACGAGCTCGACAATTTTTTTATGCGCGGACGTTAGTCGCAGTGGCCATCGTAAGCAAACCGGATCGTCCGCCCGTCATCATTCTGATGGGGCCGACCGCCAGCGGCAAAACTGCGCTCTCGGCCAAACTCGCGCAGTCGCTGACGTGCGAAGTCATCAACGTGGATTCAGCGCAGATTTACAAGGAAATGAACATCGGCACCGCCAAACCCGATGCCGAATTTTTGAAACAAACGCCGCACCACGGTATCGATATTATCGAGCCGCATGAATCGTATTCCGCGGCAAAGTTCCGCGATGACGCGCTGATCCATATGCGCGAGATCAGCGAGCGCGGCAATATTCCGCTGCTGGTCGGCGGCACCATGATGTATTTCAAAGCACTGATCGAGGGCATGAACGATCTGCCCGAAGCCGATCCGATGGTGCGGTTGATGATCGACACGCTGGCGGAGGAAAAAGGCTGGCCTGGCGTGCATGCCAACCTGATGAACGTCGATCCGCAAACCGCCGCGCGCCTCGACCCTAACGATTCGCAGCGCATCCAGCGCGCGATGGAGATTTACCATCTCACCGGCAAACCCATGTCGGAATGGCTGGCGAAACCCAAATACGTTTATTTTCCCTACACGCCAATCACTATTGTCATCACGCCCAGCGACCGCGCAGTGCTGCATGAGCGGATTGCCACGCGCTTTGGCGAGATGCTTAACGCCGGTCTGGTCGATGAAGTCGCCCATTTGCGCGAGGAATATGCGCTGGAGCCCACCATGCCCTCGATGCGCTGCATCGGCTACCGCCAGACCTGGCAGCATCTGAACGGCGCCTTCAGCCGCGATGAATTACGCGAGCAGGGCATTGCCGCTACGCGTCAACTCGCCAAACGCCAGTTCACCTGGTTGCGCGCGATGGACGATATCGCTGCATTCGATTGCCTGGCACCCGATGCGGACACGCGCATCCTCGACTACATCCGTCACGAGTTGGAAGCGCATTACGCCTCCGTCTAAAAAAAGCACCCATTGAGCATGGCGCTGCGCGGCGCGGTTCTGGCGCTATGATCATGCAGGCACTACACTCCCATCAATAGCTTGGCACTTGCCCATCGCATAATTATCAATATCCGGACCCGCCTGTGGTGGAATTTTAAATCAGGTAAATAACGTTTTTTTGCCTCATGCAACCGCTGTGCAAGCCGGCACTTCAAAAGGCGCTCCGTGACGTTCCGCAGTCTAGAAACACGCATTGTCGTCTTTTTTGTCATTTTGCTGGTGGCCGTGCAAGGCACGGCGTTTGTGCTGATCAGTGCCGCCAACCAATCTATCGCCAAGCGCGAAGTTTCCAATCAACTTGAAATAGGCGAGCGCGTTTTCCGCCTGCTTATCGAGCAGAACGCGCAGCAGCTAAGTCAGGCAGCCGCAGTGCTCGCCGCGGATTTTGCATTTCGTGAAGCGATTGCCACCCGCGATACCGGCACCATGGTATCGGTTCTTGGCAATCACGGCGCGCGCATCAAAGCCAGCGTGGTGATGCTGGCCGACCTGAACAACAAACTGCTGGCGGATACGCTGCATCCCGATCAGATCGACCGCCCATTCCCGTTTGCCAATCTGGTCGCCGCGGCAAACAAACAACGGCAGGCAAGCACCATAACCATCATCGACGGCGAACTCTATCAACTGGTCGTCGTGCCGGTACTGGCGCCGGTACCGATTGCCTGGGTGGCAATGGGGTTCAAAATCAACGACCGGCTCGCGCAGGACATCATGGCGTTAACGTCGTTGCAGGTATCTTTTTTTACCAGCCAGTCGACATCGCAATGGCGTATACGCGCCTCCACACTTCCCGTTGCCGAACGCGAGGCCGTCGCCGCGCGATTCGCCGACCTGCACAAAACAGGACTCACACAATCAACCATGTCCGTGGGCAAGGAAGATTACGAAACGCGTATCCTGGCGCTGCACCGAAACGGCGAAGCGGAAATCATCGTCGCCCTGCAACAATCGCTGAAAACCTCGCTGGAACCCTTCAACGAGCTGCGCAACACCCTGATCGCGCTGGCAGCAGCAAGCATCGTGCTGTCATTTATCGGCAGCATCCTGCTGGGACGCAGCCTCGTGCGGCCTATCAACCGCCTTGCCGCCGTTGCCCGGAAAATCCGCGATGGCGACTACTCGCAGGCCGTCGATGTCAGCCAGAAGGACGAAATCGGCGAACTCGCGTCGAGCTTTAATCACATGCGAGACGCCATTTCCACCAGAGAGGAAAAAATCCTGCGTCTCGCTTACCAGGACACCCTGACCAGCTTGCCCAACCGGGCACTGTTCAACGACCGCCTGGATATGGCGATCAAGCATGCGGCACGTACCCAATCGCCCGTAACCATGTTGATGATGGACCTGGATCGCTTCAAATACGTAAACGACGCGCTTGGACACCCGGCAGGAGACATGGTGCTGCGGGAAGTCGGGGCACGATTGCAGGCGTTGCTGCGCAAGACCGACACCGTCGCGCGGCTGGGTGGCGACGAATTCGCTATCATTCTTGTCGACGCGAGCACTGAACCGGCCGTCGAAATTGCCACCTCGATACTCAGTGCGCTTGAAAAACCGATCATCCTCGAGGGACAACCGCTCGATGTGGGATCAAGCATCGGCATAGCCAGTTATCCGGAGCATGGCGCAGACCCGCAAGCGCTGATGCGCCACGCGGACATCGCGATGTACGTGGCCAAGCGTAGCAATCGCGGGCATGCGGTATACCGCAAGGAATTTTACCAGCCTCGTGAGGATTTCCTGCGGCTACTGGGAGATCTGCGCACCGCCATCGAAAAAGATGAACTGGTCCTTTATTATCAGCCGAAAGTCAATCTGCTGAATGGTAAAACCACGCATGTCGAAGCGCTGATCCGATGGGTGCATCCGCAGCGCGGATTCGTGCCGCCGGACGATTTCATTCCCTTTGCGGAGCAGACTGGATTTATTCGCATGATTACCCACTGCGTGATCCAGAAAGCGGTTCGACAGGGCAAAGCATGGAAAGACAAGGGCATCGACATCGTGATTTCGTTCAACATCTCTTCGCGTGACCTGGTCAATCCCGATCTGCCTAACCTGGTCGAAAAAGAACTCGCGGACCATGGCCTGGAACCGCAACGAATTGCTATTGAAGTCACGGAAAGCGGGTTCATGGAAGACCCGGGCCAGGCGCTGGATATTCTCCAGAGGCTGGACAAGCTTGGCGTGCAACTGTCGATCGACGACTACGGGACCGGCTATTCGTCGCTGTCTTACATGAAGAAATTACCGGTGCAGGAACTCAAAATCGACCAGTCATTTGTCAAGAACATGGTCAACGACAGAAATGACGCCACGATTGTGAAATCAACGATCGATCTCGGACATAACATGGGCCTCAAGGTCGTAGCAGAAGGCGTTGAAGATCTCGACAGCCTGAAGCTGCTCAAGCAACTCGGTTGCGATCATGCGCAAGGCTACTATATGAGCAAACCACTGTCGTCGGAGCAACTCGAAATCTGGCTCAACGGCGGCAACGACTTCGACACCAGAAAGCTCGCCATCAGCGACATCAAAGCAAATCTCTAATTCGCCAAGCAGCTGCGTGATATCCGCTCAGTTGATGGATTGTACAGATCGCGCCATTGCATAAAAGCGGTCGGATCACTCTACGCCGTTTACACCTTGCTTTTGATCTCGGCAGCCGCCCAACCGCTGGCAAAGGTAATACGGACATTTTCATTGATCGCGAGCCGTTCACTTTCGCGCACAATGTCTCCCGCCGCGTTTTGTGTGATGCTGTAACCGCGTTCCAGCACGCGCTGCGGATCCAGATTGCTTAAACGCGCGCCAGTACCCGCCATCTGCGATTCGGCAAGCGCCAGCCGCCGGTGCTTGGCATCGCGCAGCCGCCGCAACATCTCCTGCACTTCGCGCCGGGACACACGCAAATCCGGGCGTGCAGCACGCATGCGTTGCGTCGTCGATCGCACGGACCAATTTTTGTCCTGCGTCTCACGCTTCCATGCGCCCGACATACGCGCGGCAAGATGCGCGAGGTGGCGCTGCCGCTCGGCGATGCGTTCGCCCGGATGCGTGAGACGCCGCTGCAGATAGTCGAGTTTTTGCATGTGATCTTCGAGGGCGCGGCGCGTTACCCGCATCAGTTGCGCACTCGTTTGCGCAACCTTTGCCCGTAATTCCGCGCGATCGGGGCTGACCAACTCGGCGGCCGCCGTCGGCGTGGGCGCTCTGGCGTCCGCGACAAAATCCGCAATGGTGAAATCGGTCTCATGCCCGACGCCGCTGACCACCGGAATCGCGCAGGCGTGTATCGCGCGCGCCACCACTTCTTCGTTGAACGACCACAAATCTTCAATACTGCCGCCGCCGCGGCACACGATCAGCACATCGCATTGATCACGTGCCGCTCTTGTCGATGCGGTGGCAATCGCCTGCATGATTTTTGCCGCCGCGCCTTCGCCCTGCACCGGCGCAGGATAGATCACCACGGGTATCGACGGCATGCGTCGCTTTAACGTGGTGAGCACATCTCGCAACGCAGCGGCCTGCGGCGAGGTCACCACGCCGATAGCGCGCGGGAACGCGGGAATCTCGCGTTTGCGTTCTTCGGCGAACAAGCCTTCGGCTTCGAGCCTGGCCTTGAGCCGCTCATAGGCTTCGTACAGCGCGCCGAGCCCGGCGCGGCGCATGGCTTCGATATTGAGCTGGTATTTGCCGCGCGCTTCATACACCGTCGCCAATGCGCGCACTTCGACTTTCATGCCATCGGCGGGCTGCCAATCCATGTGTTGCGCTTTGTGACGAAACATCACGCAATCCACCTGCGCGGCAGCGTCTTTGAGCGTGAAATACCAGTGGCCGGAATCGTAGCGGCGCATATTTGAAATCTCGCCGGACACCCAGGTCAGCGGCAAATTGTGCTCGATCGCCGCGCGCACCAGGCGGTTGAGTTCGCTGACGGAAATGACCGGCGCACCGGCCGCTGGTACCGCTATAGCCGTGTTTTCTTCAAATAAGCTCATCCGCGGATTCTAAACGGTTGAGCCGTCATTTCGCCTTGATTTCACGGGGAATTTTTGCCGCGCACGAGCGGCATCATCCACAATAGCGGCACAAGTCCTTGTTGCAAAAAGCTTTTGCAGTCGCTCGCAGGAGATAATATATAAGTATTTGTTTTTAAACGATTTTTTGTTTTGTCTGTTTGGCAGGCAGTAGGAAATTCTCTATTCTGTAACACGACTTAGTTCCACTTCACACAGGCTGCACACAGCTTTATCCACAGGCGCTGTGGACAAGCGGGCAAGCGCTTGAAATGCCAGCCTATTACGAGATGCGCAGCACGTAAAACGACATTCATTGACGCTGGAGCCCGATGTTACGCGCTTCGTGCCTCACGCTACAACGCCATAACCTGACTTGCTGAAAACTCAATTGCAATATAAAGTTAGCGAAATTTTCTAAGGGAGTTTGTACAGTGTTCTCGCTCATACAAGCGGCGGGCTGGCCGATCTGGCCACTGATTATCGCCTCGGTCATCGCACTGGCGATCATCGCAGAACGACTGTGGTCATTGCGTGACAGCATGGTGATGCCCAAGGGCTTACTCACCCAAGCGGTGCAGGAATATCGCCAAAACGGGGCCAGCGCGGCAAGCCTGACCAAACTGGCGGACGGCTCCCCGCTGGGCCAGGTGCTCGCGGCCGGCATCAAAAATATCAAGTCGTCTCCGGTGGTGATGAAAGAATCCATCGAGGAAGCCGGGCGCGCCGTGGCGGCGAACCTCGAGCGATTTCTCACCACGCTGGGCACGATTGCAGCCGTATCGCCGCTGCTGGGACTGTTCGGCACCGTCGTCGGCATGATCGAAATCTTTGGCGCCTCGTCGCCCACCGGCAACAGCAACCCGACGCAACTCGCCCACGGCATTTCCATCGCACTCTACAACACCGCGATGGGCCTGGTGGTGGCGATACCCAGCATGATTTTCTACCGCCACTTCCGCGGCAAAGTCGACAACCTGCTGCTGGATATGGAAATGCAGGGCACCAAGCTGGTTGAAATTTTGCACGGCGACCGGCAGGCCTGACGTTATGCGATTCCGCACGCATGCGTTCCGCGAGGAACCGGAGATCAACTTTATTCCGTTGATCGACGTGCTGCTGGTAATTCTGATTTTTCTGATCATTACCACCACCTACACCAAACAGTCCGAACTGCAGATCAATCTACCGACGGCGGAATCGTCGCGGCCGACAGAGCGCGTCGATCAGATCGATATCGCCGTCGATGCCAGCGGCAAATATGTGATCAACAAAACCGCCGTCACCTACAGCACGCGCGAAGCGTTCGCAGCCGAACTCAAACGCGCCGCCGGTGAAACCAAAGACCCGGTGATTACCATCAGCGCCGATGCGCAGGCGTCGCACCAATCGGTGATCCGCGTGATGGAAGCCGCGCAGGTTGCGGGTTACGGCAAGATCGCTTTCACCATCCAGACCGTCAAAAAATAGCGCGGGCGCCCTCATGTTCAGCTACCCGGTAGCCTGGACGCGCGTAACCTGGTTCACGTTGTTACTTGCCCCGCTGTCGGTGTTGTTTGGCGCAGCGGTGGCGCTGCGGCGTGGTTTATACAACAGAGGCATGCTGCGCAGCGAACGCCTGTCTTTGCCTGTCATCGTGATCGGCAATATCAGCGTGGGTGGCACCGGCAAAACACCGCTGGTGATATGGCTGGTCGCAAAACTGCGCGCCGCAGGCTACCGCCCGGGGATTATCAGCCGCGGCTATGGCGGAACGAATCAAGCACCGCTTGCCGTATACGCCGATAGCGATGCAGCGCAGTGCGGCGATGAACCCGTACTGCTCGCGCGCCGCAGCAACAGCCCGGTATGGATCGGCAAGGACCGCGTTGCCGCCGCGCGTGCGCTGCTGGCCGCAAACCCTGATTGCGACATCATCATCAGTGACGATGGCCTGCAACACTATCGCCTCGCGCGCGACTTCGAGATCGCCGTCGTCGATGGCGCGCGCGGCTTAGGCAACGGCTGGCTATTGCCCGCCGGGCCGCTGCGCGAACCGCCGTCGCGGCTGTCGGACGTGGGCGCGGTGGTACTACGCGGGCCGGTGATGCAACCCGTCGCATCTGCGCCGGCGCCATTCGTGATGACACTTGAAACCGCCGGCCTGCGCAACCTGCGCAATGCAAACCGCCGTGTCGACACCAGCCACTTTCAAGGGTTGCGTGTGCATGCCATGGCAGGCATCGGCAACCCACAACAGTTTTTCGACACACTCACGCGCCTGGGCATCGCGCACACCGCGCACGCGTTTGCCGATCATCACGCCTTTGTCGCATCCGACCTCGCGTTCAGCGACTGCGATGCCGTCGTGATGACGGAGAAGGATGCGGTAAAATGCGAACACTACGCTGCCGATCACCATTGGGTGCTGCAAGTCGATGCGCGAGTCGATGACGCACTCCTTCACCGCTTGCTGGAACGCATAAAAAGGGAACACTGAATGGACAGCAAACTGCTCGATATCCTCGCCTGCCCGCTGTGCAAAGGCCCGCTGCTTTACAAAAAAGCCGAAGCGGAACTGATCTGCAAGCCGTGCCGCCTGGGCTTTCCGATCAAGGACGATATTCCGGTGATGCTGGAGGATGAAGCGCGCAAGTTGCCGCCTGAAGAGGAAGTGACCGGGTGAGGAAGCGCGTGAACGGAGATCCCATCCCCCCGCTCTTTCTCCCGCTCACATGAACTTCTCTGTCATCATCCCCGCCCGCTACGCCTCCACGCGCTTTCCCGGCAAACCGCTGGCCGACATTGCGGGCAAGCCGATGGTGGTGCGTGTTGCGGCGCAGGCCGCGAAAAGCGGCGCACGCGAAGTGATCATTGCTACCGATCACCTTGAAACCGCACGCGTGGTCAAGGCGCACGGATACGAGGTAATGATGACGCGCAAGGATCACGCCACCGGCACCGACCGGCTGGCCGAGGTCGCTGCCAAACGGGGCTTTGGCGCAAACCATATAGTGGTCAACGTGCAGGGCGATGAGCCGCTGATTCCGCCGACGCTGATTCGCAGTGTCGCGACGAATCTCGCCGCGCACCGTGAGGCCGCGATTGCCACGGCCTGCCATCCCATTAAGAACGCGGCGGAATTTGCCAATCCTAACGTGGTAAAAGTGGTGCTCGACCACGCCGGTTATGCACTGTATTTCAGCCGCGCGCCCATACCCTATGCACGCGACGCGTTCGCGCACGGCATCGTGCAACTGCCGCAAAAACTTCCCGCCTACCGCCATCTGGGCATCTACGCCTACCGCTGCGGATTTCTCAGTGCTTTCAAGAAGATGCGGCCCGCCGGTATTGAGGCGTTCGAAGCGCTCGAACAGTTACGCGCACTGGCGTACGGCCATCGCATCAGCGTGGCAATCACCCGCTCTGCCCCACATCCCGGCGTGGATACGCCTGAAGACCTCGCGCGCATTCTGGCCCGCTACCGCCGGCGCAAGTGACTTGGCCGCAGGTGCTGCGGTATAATTGCTTCATTATTAAAACAAATTTCGCCGAAACCGAGCCGGAATTTGACCGTTTTTCTCGCAGGCCGTGGGGCGTATTCCGGCCTGCGGTTTTATTATAACGCCTTGTTTCAATTTAATTTTTTACCATGCGCATTTTGTTACTGGGTCTGCCCGGCGCCGGCAAGGGCACGCAAGCGCAGTTTTTGATGGCAAAGTTCGGCATTCCCCAGATTGCAACCGGGGACATGCTGCGCAGCGCCATCCGCGCCGGCTCGCCGCTCGGGGTTGAAGCGAAATCCTACATGGACAAGGGCGCCTTGGTGCCCGACCAGCTCGTCACTGAATTGGTCAAAGAGCGCATCAAGCAGCCGGATTGCGCCACGGGCTTCATCATGGACGGCTTTCCGCGCACGCTGCCGCAGGCGGATGCTTTGCGCAACGCGGGCGTCGATATCGATTTCGTGATCGAGATCGAAGTCGCCGACGATGAAATCCTGCGCCGCATGAGCGGGCGCCGTGTGCATCTGGCGTCGGGGCGCAGCTATCACGTCGAGTTCAATCCGCCCAAAGTCGCAGGCAAGGATGATCTCACCGGCGAACCGCTGGTGCAGCGCGCCGACGACAACGAAGTAACCGTGAAAGCGCGTCTGGATGTGTATCACGCACAGACCAAACCGCTGGTGCAGTACTACATCGACTGGGGCAAATGCGGCGATACGCGCGCGCCCCGCTATGTCCATATTCAAGGCAAGGGCGAAGTCGAGGTCATCCGCGACAAGATTTTTGGCGCACTGGCTATCTCAAAAAATATTGTTTAAAATCAAATACTTAATGTGAAATAAGGGGGACGGTAACAATGAGCGCGTATCAAGGACTGACCATCGCCATCGCCTGCGCGGTGATCGGCATTATCTTCGGCGGCGTATGGGCGAAACAGGTCATCAGCCAGCCGGACGGCAACGACCGCATGCGCGAAATCGCGGCGGCGATAGCCACCGGCGCCACCGCTTATCTGTGGCGCCAATACAAAACCATCGCCATCGTCGGCGTGGTGCTGTTTGTCATCATGGCGATCTTCCTGCCCATGGCCACCGCCATCGGCTTTGCCATCGGCGCAATTCTGTCGGGCGCAGCCGGTGTGATTGGCATGAACGTTTCGGTGCGCGCCAACGTGCGTACCGCGGAAGCCGCGCGCACGGGGTTGAATGAAGCGTTGCAAATCGCGTTTCGCGGCGGTGCAATTACCGGCTTGCTGGTCGTAGGCTTGGGCTTGCTCGGCGTCGCAGGCTTTTTCGCGGTGCTGTATCTGGGCATGGGCTATTCGCTCAAAGACGCGGTGCATCCGCTGGTGGGCCTGGCCTTCGGCGGTTCGCTGATTTCGATTTTCGCGCGTCTGGGCGGCGGCATTTTCACCAAGGGCGCCGACGTCGGTGCCGATCTGGTGGGTAAAGTCGAAGCGGGCATTCCCGAAGATGATCCGCGCAATCCCGCCGTGATCGCTGACAACGTAGGTGATAACGTCGGCGACTGCGCCGGCATGGCCGCCGACTTGTTCGAAACTTATGCAGTGACCATCGTTGCCACCATCATTCTCGGCTCGCTGCTCATTACCAATTCCAATGTTGCATTTACCGCAGTGATTTATCCGCTGGCGCTGGGTGGCGTATCCATCATCGCTTCCATCGTCGGCTGCTATTTCGTCAAGGCACGCACCGGCGGCAAAATCATGAACGCGCTGTATCGCGGCCTCGCGGTTTCGGGCGTGCTGGCGCTGATTGCGTTCGCGGGTGTGACCTGGACTTTGATGGGCAACATCGGCGTCGATTATCCGCAATACACGCCAATGAAACTATTCGGCTGCGCCGTGGTAGGTCTGGTGCTAACCGCGCTGATGGTGGTCATCACCGAGTACTACACCGCCACTGAATACGCGCCGGTACGCCACGTTGCCGCCGCCTCTACCACCGGCCACGGCACCAACATCATTGCCGGCTTGGGCGTATCGATGCGCTCTACCGCATGGCCGGTACTGTCGGTGTGTGCCGCGATTTACGCGGCATTCTATCTGGCCGGCCTCTACGGCATCGCCATCGCCGCCACCGCCATGCTGTCGATGACCGGCATTATCGTCGCACTTGACGCTTACGGCCCGATCACCGACAACGCCGGCGGCATCGCCGAAATGTCGGGCCTACCGAAAGAAGTGCGTGCGATTACCGATCCGCTGGATGCGGTCGGCAACACCACCAAAGCGGTCACCAAAGGCTACGCCATCGGCTCGGCGGGACTTGCCGCGCTGGTGTTGTTCGCCGACTACACCCATGCGCTGGAAGCCACCGGCAAGACCATCACCTTCGACTTGTCGAACCATATGGTCATCATCGGTCTGTTTATCGGCGGCATGATTCCCTATTTGTTCGGCGCGATGGCGATGGAAGCCGTGGGTCGCGCGGCAGGTTCAGTGGTGGTCGAAGTACGCCGCCAGTTCAAAGAAATCCCCGGCATCATGGAAGGCACCGCCAAGCCCGACTACTCGCGCGCGGTGGATATGCTCACCCTCGCCGCGATCAAGGAAATGATCGTGCCCTCGCTGCTGCCGGTGCTGGTGCCGGTAGTCGTTGGCGTATTGCTAGGACCACAAGCACTGGGCGGCGTGCTGATGGGTTCGATTGTGACGGGCTTGTTCGTCGCGATTTCCATGACCACCGGCGGCGGCGCATGGGACAACGCGAAGAAATACATCGAAGACGGCAACCACGGCGGCAAAGGTTCTGAAGCCCACAAGGCGGCGGTCACCGGCGACACCGTGGGCGATCCTTACAAAGACACGGCGGGGCCGGCGGTGAATCCGCTGATCAAGATTATTAATATTGTGGCGTTGCTGATTGTGCCGTTGCTGTAATCAAAGCAATCAAAAAAAACGGGGACGCCGCAGCGTCCCCGTTTTTTTGCTACCTGAATGAACTGCCTGGAGAAAGCAACACTCCACGGTCGCAGCGATTTGAGATATTCTGTTGCACAACAAAATAGGTTCATATGCTCAAACGCTACCGATGCCCATTCTAGATGAACTCACAGGTGACTATGAACGTGCCGATGCACTGGTTCACCTGCTCATTGACCGCGCAACGGGTGCAACACCGTCGGAAGCCGATTTTACTGACCTAAGAAGCTACTTCGTTGAACATTCTGATTGGTCATCCCTTTTGCCGCATTGGTTTTCATCAAAACGCTCGCTGAATCAATTCTGGGGTTACATTAAGAACAAGCTCCCGAAATATGCCGAACGCCGCACCTATCTGTGGGACGAATTCGAACCATTACTTTCGCGTCTTGAAACTGGGACAATTCTTCCAGCAGAAGATGAAATTGAAAATGGACTCAAGACGTTTAGTTCAGAAGAGGTGAATCGATCATGGCGTCGAATGATTCACAGAATTGCCGATGATCCTGAAGGAGCTATTACAGCCTCTAGGAATCTCCTCGAAACAATACTCAAACACATCCTAGACGCGAGGAATATTTCATACGATCACGATCACATAGAACTTCCTGATCTGTATAAATTGGTTCAAACCGAATTGGAGCTTGCCCCCGAACAACATCAGGAACAAATTTTCAAGCAAGTCCTCGGTGGTTGTTCTGGAATCGTAAATGGGCTTGGTGCGATGCGAAACAAGCTTGGGGACGCACACGGTAGTGGTTCACGTCGCGTCCGACCGTTGCCGCGTCATGCTCGACTTGCAGTTAATCTCGCTGGCGGTATGGCATTGTTCCTAACCGAGACCCATAATGCAAAGGTCGCGTAACAAGCAAGTGTAAAGTGACCACGCGAATAACCGCTGGTGCCCACATAACCGATCTTGCTGTTTCACTTTCGTGAAACAGATTTTTTGTTTAAGAAAACAATAACTTATACATCCGCCCGTGTACATAGGAAAATTTTAATTGTCTCGAACAGCTTCTTGGCATAGCCTGTCCACGCTGCATTGTGTAGTTCACATTCAAAGCTCACAGGAGATTCACCATGGCTGAAGAAATGCCGGACTTCTCAGACGTTCAGTCGGGCGCGGAATCCACCGCGGTCAGGATTTATGAAGTCAAAGCGGGCGATACGCTGTCGAAAATCGCCAAAACTGAATACGGCGACGCGAATGCCTACATGGTCATATTCGAGGCGAACAAAGACATACTGAAGAACCCGAACTTGATCCATCCGGGGCAGAAACTCAAGATACCGCCGAAGTAGTCCGCCCTTTCGCATACCAACGCATACAGGAGCACACATGGCACGACGCATTCAATATCTCGTGATTGCCGCAATGGTTCTTGGCACTGGTTTCGGCTTAACCGGCTGCAAAAAAGAAGCGCCCCCACCGCCGCCTCCCCCTGCAGCGGCACCTGCACCGAAAGTAGAAGCGCCGCCACCCTCACCTGTGGTCGTCAGCGTTACCAACATCACGCTGGGCAAAGCCATCGGTGCGGACAAGAAAGTTACCGCCGCCACCGATACGTTCGCCAAGGGCGACACCATCTATGCCGCCGTGGAAACCACTGGGTCGGGCAATGCCGATCTCAAGGCCAAGTGGACGTTTATCAAGGGCGACAAAGTCGCGGACGTCAGCGATTCAGCGGAAACCATCGCTGCCAGCGGCCCTGCGGTGACCTCGTTCAAGGTCAGCAAACCCAGCGGCTGGCCGCCCGGCGACTATCAGGTTGAGATCTCGCTCAATGGCAAATCCGTGGGCACTAAGAAGTTCAGCGTAAAGTAGTCGCTGCTCATCAAGCACGGTGGCACCAAAGGGGACGCTGCGGCGTCCCCGTTTTATTGGGAAAACAATTGCCCGACTCGAAGAAAACGGTTGCGATTATCGGCGGCGGTCCGGCGGGTCTGATGGCAGCCGAGGTGGTTGCCGGCAGTGGAACGAAAGTCAGCGTGGATATCTACGACGCCATGCCGTCGGTGGGCCGCAAGTTTCTGATGGCCGGCAAGGGCGGGTTGAATCTGACGCATGCGGAACCCATGGACCGATTTGCGTCGCGCTACGGCGAGCGTCGCACGCACGTTCAACCGTGGCTCGCGGCCTTCGGCCCCGATGCACTACGCGACTGGACACGCAGCCTCGGCATTGAAACCTTTGTTGGCAGTTCGCAACGGGTATTCCCCGCAGAAATGAAAGCCGCTCCCTTGTTGCGCGCCTGGATCAGGCGCTTGCGCGAGGCCGGCGTCATGTTTCATATGCGTCACCGCTGGCTGGGCTGGAGCGAAGCAGGCGCACTGCGGTTTTCCACCGAAAAGGGTGAAGCGCTTGTCCGCGCAGATGCCGTAGTGCTAGCACTGGGCGGCGGCAGTTGGGCGCGGCTGGGTTCGGACGGCGCATGGACATCTCTGCTTGCCACGCGCGGCGTGCCCATCGCACCGCTGCGGCCCGCGAATTGTGGATTTGATTACGCGTGGAGCACACACCTCCGCACACGTTACGCCGGGCAACCGCTGAAATCGGTGATCGCATCGTTTACCGATAACAACGGGAAGCATCATCGCCAGCAGGGCGAATGCATCCTCACCGACACCGGCATCGAAGGCGGCGTGATTTATGCATTGTCGGCGCCGCTGCGCGACACCATCGATACGCACGGCAGCGCCACGCTGCATCTCGATCTTGCGCCCGGCCGCGATCTGCAACGGCTTACGCGCGAACTATCCACGTCGCGCGGCAAACGTTCGCTGTCGAATCATCTGCAAAACAAGGCGGGCATCGCCGGGGTGAAAGCGGCGTTATTACGAGAGCGTGCGAGCACCGCGGACCTCACCGATTCTGCGCGACTCGCTGCATTGATCAAAACATTGCCGTTGCAACTTACCGCAACGCGCCCGCTTGATGAAGCCATCAGCAGCGCGGGCGGCGTATGTTTCGACGCACTCACTGATCAATTGATGCTGCGCAAAGAGCCCGGCGTTTTCTGCGCCGGCGAAATGCTCGATTGGGAAGCGCGCACCGGCGGCTATTTGCTGACAGCCTGTTTCGCCAGCGGCCGCGTCGCCGGCGCTGGCGTTGTTGAATGGTTACGTACGAGTAGCTAACCCACAACAGCCCGTATCTTGCCGCCACGCTCTCGGCTATAATTCGCGCTGCCCGCATGAGTTAAACATACGTAACTATATGTTTTTAAACAATTTTATTAAAAACCTTATATATGGTGCATTGCTGTTTGCACCGCTCGCCGCCGTGGCGCAACTGAATCTCCCGCCGGTTGCGCCCGACATTGAACAGGCGATGGGCCGCATTGCCAAACATGCACCCGTAGTGAAAGCGCTCGACGCCATCAAAGGCAGCGGCGTGCGCATGTTCGAGGAACAAGTGCGCATCAACGAGATTCCGGCGCCGCCGTTCAAGGAAGAAGCGCGCGCCAAATATTACCTGAGTAAACTGAAGGAAGCCGGCCTCGCCGACGCTTACATCGACAAGGAAGGCAATGTCATCGGCTTGCGCCGGGGCGGCGGCAAGGGTCCGAAGCTCGTGGTGTCGGCGCATCTGGATACGGTGTTTCCCGAAGGCACAGACGTCAAGGTGCGCGAAAAGGGTGGACGCTATTACGCGCCGGGCATCGGCGATGATGCTGCTGGCTTGGCGACTTTGCTGACCACACTGGAGCATCTCAACCAAGCGGGGGTTCGCACCGTCGGCGACATTGTGTTCGTCGGCACCGTAGGCGAAGAAGAACTCGGCGATCTGCGCGGCATGAAGGCGCTGTTTCGCGATCACAAGGACATCGACGGTTTCATTTCGCTCGACGGCGTGGGCCTCGGGCGTATCGTCAACGCAGCCACCGGCAGTCATCGCTTCATGGTGAGTTTCAAAGGGCCGGGCGGACACAGCTTCTCGGCCTTCGGCCTGCCCAGCGCGATACACGCCATGGGCCGTGCGGTAGCGAAAATCGGCGACCTGGTGCCGCCCGCCAATCCGAAAACCACCTTCACCGTCGGCACAGTGCGCGGCGGCACCTCGGTCAACGCGATTTCCGGCGACGCCACCATCGGTATCGAT
>Ga0193752_1001013_pt1 | contig 24702 bp, 33 predicted proteins | sample H1c1metaG_FD_144924 | JGI IMG/M metagenome (GOLD analysis project Ga0193752, IMG submission 144924) | Soil microbial communities from a riparian zone of the East river system, Colorado, United States - H1c1 | ecosystem: Environmental > Terrestrial > Soil > Riparian zone | place: USA: East River...
GACGTGCCGTACATCGTCTACCCGGTGCTGGTGTGGATCGCGCTGCTCGGCGGCCCGCGACGCACGGCGCTCGCCGCCGGCATCGCGGTGGCGGTCGCATCGCTCGCCACGACGCGCGGCTACGGGCCGTTCGAGAGCCCCTATCAATTGCAGACTTTTCTTGCACTGTGCGTGCTGCCGGTGCTGCTGCTGCAGGCCGTAATGGCCGAGCGCGACGCGGCCATTGCGAAGGCACGCGCCAGCGACGAGCGCTATCGCGCCTTCATCGCCAACAGCTCCGAGGCGATTTTCCGCACCGAGCTCGCCGAGCCCATGCCGGTGACGCTGCCGCCCGACGACCAGATCGCCTGGGTGCGCAAGCATGGCTATGTCGCGGAGTGCAACACCGCATTCATGGTGGCGCTCGGCGTGAAGGATGCGCCGAGTCCCATCGTCGGGACGCGCCTCGGAGATCATCCGACCTGGTCGCGCGTCTATATAGAACGCATCCGGGAGGCGATTCGCAACGGTTACCAGGTGCGCAACATCGAACACGTGGTGCACGGACCTTACGGCCTCGATCGGGTGCTGCTGATCTCGATGATCGGCATCGTCGAGAAAGGTCACGTGCTGCGGTTCTGGGGCAGCGGCCGTGATGTCACCGCGATGCGCGAGGCCGAGCACGCGCTGTCGCAGCACGATTCGCAATTGCGCGCGCTGGCGACCGAGATCACGCTGGCGGAGGAACGCGCGCGCCGCAAGCTCGCGAGCGAGCTGCACGATGGTCCCGCGCAGAATCTCGCCGGCATGGCGATGCAGCTCGCGGAGATCAAGCGTGGCATCGACGATCGCGACAAATTGCAATTGCTGGTGGAGGCCGAACAGATTCTCGCGGACACCACCACGCAGACACGCACGCTGATGCTGGAGCTCGCGCCGCCGGGTCTGCACGAGAGCGGGCTGACGCACGCTGATGCTGGAGCTCGCGCCGCCGGGTCTGCACGAGAGCGGGCTGCTCGAAGCGCTGCGCTGGCTGGCGGAACGAGTCGCCAAGCAACAGCGCATTGCCGTCACGGTGGAAGACGACGGTTCCCTGAAGCCGCTCGAGGACCAGGTCACGGTGCTGCTGTTCCAGACCGTGCGCGAGCTGCTGCAGAACGTGGTGAAGCATGCCCGTTCGAAGCGCGCCACGGTGCGCTGCGGCGTTGTCGATGACGTGCTCACGCTCGACGTGCTCGACCCCGGCGTGGGCTTCGAAGTGCACGCCATCGATCGCTTGCCGACACGCCAGGGCGGTTTTGGCCTGTTCAGTATTCGCGAGCGCCTCAAGCTCATGGGTGGCAGCATCGATATCCATTCCATCGTCGGTGAAGGCACCACGGTCCGTATCCGGGTACCCTTGAAGCCGCAGCATGGATTGTTCGACGAAGCTTTGAGGGCCTGACGCGAAATGCTGATCGAAAGAATCTGGGCAGCAAACGACTTACGCAACTTTCAGTACCTGATCGCCTGTTCGCAGACGGGCGAAGCGCTCATTGTCGATCCGCTGAATGCACGGCAATGTCTCGATACGGCCCGCGCGCACAACTTCTCGATCACCCAGATTCTCAACACGCACGAGCACCTCGATCACACCGCCGGCAATGCGGAGGTCGTGAGCGCCACCGGCGCGAAGGTGCTGGCGCATGCCGGCGCGGCGCGCGTCATCGGCGCAGTAGACCGGGGCCTCGCGCGTGGCGATGTCATCAGGATCGGCAAGACCGTGGAGCTGGAGGCGCTCGACACGCCCGGCCATACGCGCGCGCATGTCTGCCTGCTGGCACACGGCGATGCACCGGCCCTCTTCTGCGGCGATACGCTGTTCAACGCCGGCGCGGGCAACTGCCACAATGGCGGCGATCCCGGATTGCTCTACGAGACCTTCGTGAATCAGCTGGCGAAGCTGCCCGACGCGACCCGCGTGTATCCGGGGCACGAATACATGGCGCGCAATCTCGCGTTCACGCTCGATCGCGAGCCCGGCAATCCGGATGCCGCAAAGGCGCATGCGGCGGCACGCGCGCAGGATCCGGTCTCGGCGCGGATCACCACGCTCGCAGAAGAGAAGCGCTTCAATGCGTTCCTGCGGCTGCAGAATCCGGAGATTATCGCGCGGCTGCGGGAAAAGTTTCCCGGCATCGGCGCGGCGCCGGATGCGCGCACGGTGTTCGTGAAACTGCGCGAGCTGCGTAATAGCTGGTAATGGGGCCTGACCCCATTTACGCCACGAAATCCCCGCGCCCCGCCCGATAGTGTTTTTCCCAATTGCGGCCGTCGACCGCGTTGATCTTCATGCTCTTGACGGTGTCCGAATCGATGCAGCGCGCGTTCACGCTGAAGCCGTCGGGATGCGAGCGCGGCACGTAGAACGACTTGATGCCGCAGGTCGAGCAGAAGAGGTGCCTGGCCGTGCCGGTGTTGAACATGTAGTTCGTGAGCGCGTCCTGGCCCTTTAGGAGGCGGAACCGGCTGGCGGGCACGATGAGATGCAGGAAGCCCGTGCGGCTGCACATCGAACAATTGCAGTCGTCGATGATCAGCTCTGCCGGCGCATCCACTTCGAATCGAACGCGGCCGCAATGGCAGCCTCCCAGGTGCGTGATCATTTCGGGGTCTCTCGAGATTGGTGCCGGGCGATCAGCATGGGCGTGACGAACATGAATGCCAGGCCCAGCAACATCAGGCCTCCGCGTGCCGGATTGTAATCGTCGAGCAGCTGCATCCAAGAAGTACCGACCGCGCGACCAACCGTGCATTCGAATGCCAGCGTGAGAACGACCCACAGGCCGCCGACGATGAGCTGCTGAACGCGCGTCGTCGCGCCGAGCCAGCGTGCCGCGAGCCACGCAACCGCGAAAAGAATCGCGCAGCCCACCGGAACTCCGAGCTGCCGCGCTTTGAGGCCGCCGATCTGAGGTGCGATGAAGATTTCGCGCACGGCGCCATGCAGCGTCTCAAACACCATGAAAACCATCCACACCATCACGGCGCGGTTCCAGGGAACGGCAGTCAGCGAGTGGCTTCGTGATCCAGGGTCCATTGCAACGCGTCCGCAGCGCGCGGGTCGGTGGGCCGGCCGCGTTGGCGCAGCTCGGCGATGATTTTCTCACGCTGCTCGCGCGTGCGATTCTGCGCGAGCTTCCATTTCACTTTGCGCGCGCGCACGGTGAGCGTCAACGCGCGGATTTCCTTGAACGGACCACGGTACATCGCGTGTTCGGTGCTCACCGGCGTGTGCCCACCCGGTTGATAGTGCGCCATGAGGCGGCGCTGCTGCGCGGCCAGCACTTCGGCGTCTTCCGACACTTCCGCTTCGCATTCGAAGATCACCACGCGGTGGTATGCGGTCGCGAACATGGCATTGGTCGCGTGGATCCAGTTCGATGGAATCGTGCCGTGAATCTCGTCAACTTCGAACGCGCACTTCTTGTTTGTCAGCAGATCGGCCAGCTGCTCATCGTTGCGGTGCGTGTGCAGCTCGATGCGGTCGCCGAGGAACAGGAAGGGATATAGCCCCACGTGCGGCTGGCCGTCAGCGCTCACCGTGATGAAGCGGCCGAGTTCCTGCTGCGTGACGAACTCGCGCAGGGTTTCGTCGGGCACATCGGCGTAGTAGTCGTAGAAAATCATGCGCGCATTCTAGGCGCGGCAAGTTTGACTCGACAGGGCCAGCCTGCGGCAATCGTCAGGCCACCTTGCTAGCAATACCGCGCCGATTCAATGCAGCATGTCAGGTGAAGGTGATCAGGCAAGTCCAGCATCTGAACCCGAGCCCGGATGCGGGAATTTCTTTCCCGCTGAGTTTTTTGCTCGCGCAACGTATGTCGCTTGCGTGGGCGACCTGGCCGGGATCCGCGATCTGCAAGGCCGCGCCGACTGCGAGCGCGAGGAGGATCAGCCTAACTTTTCGCACGCAAGGCCCCCAGTCCCAAGCACACCCACCCCGCGAGGAAGGTGGCGCCGCCCAACGGCGTGACGGCCCCTAGCCATCCCACGCCGCTCAACGCCAGCACATAGAGGCTTCCCGAGAAAATGACGATGCCCGCGGCAAACAACCACCCGGCGACGGCGAACACGCGGCGCTGCCAGCGCGCCCAGGCCCAGGCGGCCGCGACGATCGCGAACACGTGGTACATCTGGTAGCGGACCGCGGTGTCGAACACGGCGAGCATGTCGGGATCGAGCCGCGCCTTGAGGCCATGCGCCGCGAACGCTCCGAGCGCAACGCCCACGAAACCGGTGATACCGGCGCAGACATATAAGAGGCGATCCAAGCGGCGTCAGGCAGCCCGGCCGTTGTAGTGCTTCACGGGGATCTTCTCGAGTTCGATGTCGTCGAGCGCGCGAATATTGATCGCTGCCGTCCTGTTGCCCTTGGGATCCACCCCCTCGCCGAAGGACAGGATGCCGCAGGTCTTGCAGAAGCGGTGTTTGATCCTGTGTTTGTTGAATGTATAGGTGGTCAGTTCCGACTCACCGGTAAGTTTCATGTTGTCGCGCGGCACGAACCACAGCAGCGAACCGCGTTTCTGGCAGATGGAGCAATTGCACGAGAGAGCGCCACCGATTTCGCCCTCGACTTCGATGGTGACCTTGCCGCAATGACAGCCGCCGCGATGGACCATGCTGCTCTCCCTTTTCTTTAGTTAGAGATAGTAATCAGATGCCGACGGGCGTCAGCAGGTTGGCGTCGCGCGCCAACTGCCATCGCCCGCCCGACTTGCGCAGTACCGAGAGTGTATGTCCGGCGCGTTTGATCGGCTCGCCACCCGGCGGCGTGACTTCCACGGTCAGCCGCGACCACAAGTAGGCCATGTCCCCAGAAACTTGTACCTCCTGGATTTCGCTCCGGCCGTCGATATGTGCCTGCGGTTTGCCGAGCGGCCCCTTCATGGTTTCGGCGAATTTTTCCTTGCCGAAGGGCGGCTGACCGGCAACCAGAAACACTACGTCATCGGTCATCAAGTTCAAAACCGTCGCGACGTCACCCGCCTTGGTAGCCGCCATCCAGGTCGCCACGAGATCGCGAATCTGCTGTTCATCGGTCGATTTCATTTCGCCTCCGATTTCTGCGGCTCGTGACGTCGTGTTACTTCTTGTCAGGCGCGGGCGCGGGCGCAACCAGCGTCACGGATTCCGCATGCACAACCGCGCCCGCGGGCGCCGCGCTGGTGAACATCACATTCCCGCCCGCAACTCCACGCATCATGCGACGTGGGCCACCCGGGGGCATCATCGTCACGAACTGCGAACGCATGTCCTTCTGCGCCTGCTGATATTCGTTCAGCGCGTTGACCTGCGTGCTGTCGAGGATGCCGCGGGCCTGCGAAGTCACGCGCTCGTTGTAGTCCTCTTCCCAGGCCATTTGCATCTTCTGGAATTCTTCCATGTCGCCGCCCTCGACGAAGTTGGGCGACGGCACCCGGTCACGCTCTTCGACCATGACGGTCAACAGCCGCTTGCGCTGGTCTTCATTGAGCGGCACATCGTAGCCGTCGAACTGACGCGCGAGCATGTCGAGTTCCTGGCGAGCCGGCAGCGACTTCTGGTATTCCTCCAGCGAAGCTACTTTGTCCGCGCCGATCAGGTCGGAGAGTTCGGCCTTCTGCTGACGCTGGATCTCTTCCCAGTTGTTGCGCGCTTCGTTGGGATCGTCGAATTCGAGATGCTGTCCGAACTGGGTCACCTGTTGATCGGTGAGCAGGTCGATGAGTTTGTTCGCCTGCTCCTTGCTCAAGCCGAGCGCAGAGCCGATATCCGCGTACATCCGCTTGTTGTTGGCGCGGATCTGCGGACGCATCATTTTCTGCATGGCCGCGGTTCGTTCCGGCGACGGCCGCACCGACCAGGGAGATGGTTTGGTCTCGTTGGCATTGTCTTCGGAGGCGGCGTTGGGCGGCGGCGGCTTGCCGGGACCCACCGTCGCAGGCCTTGCTTCGAACGCATGGGCGCCTGCGAACTGGCGTTCCCCGAACTGCGCGCGCGCTGCTTCGAGCTCGGCGATGCGGGCATTCAGCTCAGCGCTCCTGGTGGCGAATTCTTCCGCCCGGTTGCGGCGAATTCTTCCGCCCGGGTGCGCTCGTCTTGCAACTGGCTCCAGAGATAGATCGAACTGCTGCCGAAGGCAGCCGTGGCCACGAACAGGCCCACTACCGATGCTTTCATTTTTGTCTCCCTTGCCTTGCGGCAATTGTCCCCGCGGCGGGCCAGAAGCGGAAGCTCTAGGGTTGCTGCGCCAGCAGCAAATCGAGGTAGGCGCCTTCGATCAGCTGCCCGGGCTGAATTCCGAGCCGTTCCATGAGCTCACCCGCTTCGCGAACTCCCTGTTCTGCCGGTTCATCGTCCACCAGCATGACTTCGAGCTCGAGAAAATGGCCGAGACCCTCGACGCGGTCCAGGTGAACGCGGGTGCGCCCGACCAGGAAGAGAGTGCGATATTTGCGGATGCGGCCGATTTGTCCGTAGGCCAACGAAAGCGATTCACGTAGCGACCCGGGTGATGAAGTGGGGGACCGTAGATAGAACGACTCTTTCGGTCCCGTCTGGTTCACTCGCCGGTAGAAAATAAGTTCGCCCGCATCGTTCGAGAAGGCGCGCAGCTTGAGGCGGCCGGCGGCGCAGCTGAAGAACGTGTCGTCCTGCGCGATCTCGAGCGGACCTTCGGAGGCGAGTTCGGCCACTCGCGGTGTCAATATGGCGACATTTTCGATGCGCGCCTTGATCTCGACGTTGCGTGCCATCCGTGGCCCCGTTACATCTTGAGTCGCACTCCGCCAGCCGAACGAGGCAGATCGTTGGCGCGCAACGCCGCATCGACCGACAGACGGCCGGCGCCATATGTCGCGAGGTACAGACCGATGAATACCAGGCAGCCCGAAGGGAAAACGCCGCGCATTCCCTCGAAGCGATCCACCATTGCAATGGCGATGGCGAAATTGAGGGCGCAGAAAATCCCAGCCCAGCGCGTGAACAACCCGGCGATGAATCCCGCTCCGATCGCAAGCTGCAGGTAGGCGGAGAGGGGACCGAGGATTTCCGGGCTCGGAAAGCGGTGTTTGCGCAGGAATTCCACGAATTCGTGCATGCGCTCGGTGCTCGTGACGTGATCCCAGACGTTCCAGAGGAGGAAAATCCCGACGAACACGCGCAGCAGCAGCAGCGCGAAGTCCGCAAAGCGCTGCGCGGAGTTCAGGAACAGGAGTTTCCGCATGAGTCCCTCGGGCACGTTTGGAATCAAGCCCGCAAGAGTAGCTGCGGTCTGCGGGGCGCGACAACGCGATAGTAACCGCATCGAGGCGCAGTCTGACCCGTCGCCGGGTGGCGACGCTGGCGAAACTACGGGCCTTGGCCGGCGCGCGCAACCGCAGCGACGCGGGTCTCGAAGTGCGAGTACCACTTCCTGCGGCCAGAACTTTGAGCCGCCCGATGCTCGCCATGGGCGCGCCAGGCCGCGATGGCCTCGAGCGAAGACCAGTACGACACCGTAATGCCCATTCCATCCGCCCCGCGCACGCTCTCGACGCCGAGAAACCCGGGCTGCTGCGCCGCAAGCTCCGCCATGCGCGCACCCGTGTCTTCGTAACCCTCCTCCACGTTCGTGCGTTGCGAGGTGAAGATCACTGCGTAGTACGGCGGTGCAGGTGTTGTCGCGAAGCCTTCAATGATCCTGGGGCTCACTTGGGCTTCTGGAACAGCGAGACGTAGCCGGGCTGCGCCGCCACGCGGTCTAACCACTGGCGCACGTGTGGATAGGCGTTGAGGTCGTGCCCGCCGTCGGTCGCAACGTGCGAGTACGCGTACAGCGCAATGTCGGCGATGCTGTAGCGCTCGTTCACGAAAAATTCGCGCGAGCCGAGGTGCTGCTCCATCACGGCGAACGCGGCACGGCCCTTCTCGAGGCGCGCGGGAATTTCGGCGCGCCGCGGATGATCAGCCGGCAAGTGGCGCATGAGGTAGCGCGGCGTGGCCACGTACGGCTCGTGGCTGTATTGCTCGAAGAACATCCATTGCAGCACCTGCGCGCGACCGAGTTGCGTCGCCGGCACGAAGCGCGAGCCTTCGGCGAGATACCAGAGGATGGCATTGGACTCGGGCAGGTTGGTGCCATCGTCGAGCTCGAGCGTCGGGATACGACCGTTCGGATTGCGCTTCAGGAACTCCGGCGTACGTGTCAAACCCTTGTCGATGTCGACGTCGGTCCAGTCGTATTTCTGGCCGAGTTGCGCCAGCAGCAGGCGCACCTTGTAGCCATTGCCCGAATCGAGATAGTCGAAGAGGTGCATGTAATTCCCTGCGATTGTCTGGCGGTCCAGTATGGCGCGGGCGGCGAGCGCGCACGAGAACCAAGGCTTTTCGCTGAGGCTAAGTTATTCTTGGGCTGGATGCGCCGCCTGCCACCTCTCAATGCCCTGCGTGCGTTCGAAGCCTCCGCCCGGCTCGGCAGTTTCGTGGCCGCGGCCGCCGAACTGCGCGTGTCGGCCGCGGCAGTGAGCCAGCAGGTGCGCAGGCTCGAACAGTATCTCGATACCAGCCTCTTCCAACGCCTGGCGCGCGGCCTCACGCTCACCGACCAGGGTCGCGACTATCTACCAGAGCTGTCCGCCGGCTTCGATCTGCTCGGCGAATCCACCACGCGCCTGCGCGCCAAGCGCGCCGACGGCGTGCTCACCATCACCACACTCGCGGCCTTCGCCAACGGCTGGCTGCTGCCGCGGCTGCACAGGTTTCGTGAACGCGCGCCGCGTATCGACATCGTCCTGAAGACTTCCCGGCAGATCATGGATTTCCGGCGCGACGCCATCGATCTCGCCATCCGCTTCGCACCGGCAGGGCGCGGCCTTACGGGCGAATTATTGTGCCGCGAGGAGCTGTTTCCCGTGGCGAGCCCGCAGTTGTTTGGCGGCGGGCGCATGCCCGATACCCTGGCGTCGCTGGCCGAATACCCGCTGCTGCACGATACGGACTCGAATCCGGAGCAGCCGTGGCTGGGTTGGCGCGGCTGGTTCGAGCGCGCGGGGCTGTCGACCGCATCCGTCGGCCGCGGGCCCCAATTCAGCGATTCCATCGTGTTGATCGGTGCGGCGGTCGCGGGCTTAGGGGTAGCAATCGGGCGCGCGCCACATCTGGGGCCGTTGCTCGCGCGCGGCCAGCTCGTGCGCGTCACGCAGGAAAACTGGATGGCGCCGTGGAGCTACTACCTCACGGCACCGCCTGCGCATTTTCGCCGGCCGGTGGTGCGCACCTTCGTGGACTGGGCGCTCGGCGAGGCGGGTGGCAGTTAAAGAGAGAGCGGCACTTCCAGGTGCCGCGCGTACATGATGTCGCGGTGGGCTAACAGGATCGGGTCGAGCGCGGCACGTGTTTCATCGTCGAGCCATTCGAAGGCTGCGCGAGCGCCCGGGTCCATGGCGCATTGCGTCTGCGGCAGCGGCTGGAACAGCGCCATGAACGTAGCGCTATAGACGTCCAGCGCGCTTAAGGTTTCGCCGAGGTAGTAAGACTTGCCTGGTTGAGCATGCAGCGCCGCCGCGAACTCACCCAGCAATGCGCGCACACGCGTGGCGTCTTCAGCGGCGGCCGCGGGCTCATAGCCGTACTTCTTGCCGAGATAGCCGGCGACGCGTTCGACGAACCCGCCGCAGCGCTGCGCAAACCTGCGTGCACGAGCTGCAGCCGGCGCGTCCAGCCGAGACCGCCCTTGCCGCAAAACTTCTCCGCGAGCGCCAGCACTTTTGCGCGCGCCGTTTCTTCCTGTGGCAACAGCGGCGTATTCGGCGTGAGCCGTTCCGCCAGCTCGAGAATTTCCTGCCACCCCGAACGCGGCAACTCGTCGTCGTACATGGCGACTGGACCGCTGCGCTGACCGGCCCACTCCTTGAGTGCGTCGTCGTCGTAAACCAGGCGCACCGCGGTCCAGTCGATGCGCTTGATATGGAAGATGCCTTTGGCGGCCTCGCCCCAGGGGCTTGGCACCTTGCCCACCACGACCATGCGCAGGCCAGGCCGCGCGATCGCGTCGCCCACATCGAGGTATTGGAAGCTCATATACCGGCGAGCATCGTTCGCAGCCCGAAATTCTTCAATTGCACCAAAGCGTATTCACTATTGCGGATTTCCGTGCAATCGGCGGCGCCCGCCGCGGCTCAGGAGCTCTGTGACGATGCACGGCGGCAATCTCCGCGCTTACGCTGCTTCGACCCTCAGCCATTTTTCGAGGTGAATGCCATCCGCGATGCCGCGGTACATCTGCTTCGTGATGGTCAGCTCGTGATATCCATGCTCGGAATAGAACAGTCGGGCCGGGCGATTTTTGCTGAGGCACTCCACGCGAATCTTCTTTGCCCCCGCATTGCGTGCCACTTCTTCGAGCCAACCCAGCAACGCGCTGCCCACGCCCTTGCGCTGGTGCGAACGGCGCACCGCGAACAACAGCAGGTGAGCATCTTCGGTAGTGTGGAACATGATCCCGAACGCGGCCAACGCGCCGGGCTCGCCGACGACGGCGACGTTGGTTTCGAGATCGACGATGGCGCGCGCGATGCGATCCTCCGTCCAGGTCCACGGCAGCCCGCGCTCGATGTAGTCGCGCGACATGGCGGCGATCTCAGCGGCATCGGCGAGGCGAGCGAGGCGAACGGTGATGTCAGAGATCATTCAGCACGCGATGGTACTGGTCGAGGTCGCTCGCAGAAAAGCAGCAGAAGGTCACTTCCGTCACACTTGGCGCCGATTCGCGCAAAGACTTTACGGTCAACACCGCTATTTTCGAAGCAAGTTCAATCGGGTACCCGTATATGCCCGTGCTGATGCTCGGAAAGGCGAGGGACTTGATCTGGTGTTGCGCGGCGAGCTCGAGCGAGCGGCGATAGCACGAGGCCAACAGTTCCGGCTCGGCCTGCGCGCCGCCCTGCCAGACGGGACCCACGGTGTGGATGATGTGACTGGCAGACAGACGATAACCCTTGGTGATTTTGGCATCACCCGTCTTGCAGCCTCCGAGCAACCGGCATTCGTGCAACAGCTCCGGGCCCGCCGCTCGATGAATCGCACCGTCGACACCACCGCCGCCTAACAAAGATGAGTTGGCCGCGTTGACGATGGCGTCGACCTGCAACGTGGTGATGTCGGCCTTGATGGCGCGCAGAGTCATGTCACCCGTCCCATCGTACTAGTTTTTGACCGGCGCTCGCGTGCTGTGAAAAAAGTGGATCCGCCAGGCACCGTGATCCTTCTCGAGTAGCGCAGACTCGAGCCAGCTCACCTCTTTCTTCGAGCCATCGGCGTCCTGGATCGAGCCGCGGTTGGTGTAGGTAATCAAGGCAGCGCGGCCATAAAGCTCCACCTTGGGTTCGGTGACTCGCCAGACATAGACCTTGCCCGCGGCGTGCGCACCCTTGATCAATTGCATCAGTTCGTCACCACTCATCCTCACGCCACCCTCGAACGAAAAGAAATCGGAGGTCGTGACTTTCCCGAACATCGCCAGATCGTCGTTGGTTACTGCGACGTACATCGACTCCATGGCCTTTATGACTCGGGTTTTCTCCATCGCGTCGCTTGCGGACGCGCCGACTGCCTGCAACAGGAAAACCAGCGCGGCGGCGAGCACGATGCGTACGTCGGACGTTAGAGATGCTTTTGCCTGCACAAGAACTCCTTAGTCATTGTCTGCCACGCCCGGCGGCGCTCTTCTCTACAATTACGCGATGTCAAAACGCGGCTGGTTACTGTTCCTCGCGCTCGGCCTGCTCTGGGGCATGCCTTACCTGCTGATCCGCATTGCGGTGAAGGAGATCGATCCGCTCGTGATGGCCGGCACCCGCACCCTCATGGGTGCGTTGTTGCTGCTGCCCATCGCCTGGCATCGTAGCGCGCTCGCCCCAGCATTCCGCAAGTGGAAATGGCTGCTCGCGTTCACGCTGATCGAGATCAGCGTGCCGTGGCTGTTGCTCGGTCACGCCGAAACGCGTTTGAACAGCTCGACCGCGGGCCTGCTGATCGCGATAGTGCCGCTGTTCGCCGCGCTGATCGTCACCAAACTGGGACACGAAAAACTCGAGCCGCGCCGCATGTTTGGTCTGGGGCTCGGATTCGCCGGCGTGGCATTGCTGGTCGGTCTGGATATCCACGTCTCTGACTACCTGGCCGTCGCCGCCACCGTCGTCGTGTCGCTGTGCTACGCGATCGGGCCGATCATCATCGACCGCAAGCTCAAGGACGTGCCGGCGATCGGCGTGATCACCGCCTCGCTGATCGTGGCGACTCTTATATATGTGCCGTTTGCTCCCTTCCTGTGGCCGGACAAGGTGTCGGCGAACGCGGCATGGTCCGTGGTCGGGCTCGGCGTGCTCTGCACGGCCGGTGCGTTCATGGTGTTTTTCGCGCTGATCGCGGAAGTCGGTCCCGCGCGCGCGACCGTGATCACCTATGTGAATCCGGCGGTGGCGATCGTGCTCGGCGCGATCGTGCTGAACGAGCCGCTGACATTCGGAATGCTGATCGGATTTCCGCTGGTGATCGCGGGATCGTTTCTCGGCACGATGCGCGCGCAACCGGCGGCGACGCAGACGCCGGTCAAGGCCTAGGCCACCGAAGAATACCCACCATCGACCGGAATCGCAGTGCCGGTGATGAAGTTGGATTCGGCGCTCGCCAGGAAGACCGCGATCCCTTCGAAATCCGCATCGTCCCCCCAGCGGGCGGCCGGGGTGCGCGCGAGCACGCGCTCGTGCAGTCCTGCGATTTCGGCACGGGACTTTCGCGTCAGGTCCGTGTTGATCCAGCCCGGCAAGATGGCATTCACCTGGATGTTGTCCGCGGCCCACCCGGCGGCCAGGGATTTCGTGAGCTGCACGATGCCGCCCTTGCTCGCACCGTAGGCGGGCGCAAAGCCCGCGCCGAAGATCGACAACATCGAGCCGATGTTGATGATCTTGCCGGCCTTTGCTGACTTCATCAGTGGATAGGCGGCCGCGCAGCACAGGTAGGCGCTGGTCAGGTTGGTATCGAGCACCTGGTGCCATTCGGCAAGCGCGAGCTCCTGCACCGGCTTGCGAATGTTCATGCCGGCGTTGCTGATGAGGATGTCGAGGCGGCCGCAGCGCTCCCGCACCTGCGCGAACAGACTATCTACCGAGGATTTATCGGTGACGTCCACGGCGATGGCCGATGCGTCGGTGCCGAGCGCTTTCAACTCCGTGACGGCGGCCGCGGATTTCTCCGCGTTGCGCGCGGCCACCACGATCTGTGCGCCGGATCTGGCCAACCCGCGGGCCATGCCGAGCCCGATGCCGCCGTTGCCGCCGGTGACAACCGCTACTTTGCCGTGCAGGTCGAACATGCTTGCTCCGGGCACGCGCCGATCAGGGCAGATACTCGCGGAAGAAGATCAGGAACACGGCAAGGAGCACGGCGATGAGCGCGAACGCGAACAGCAGGCTCACACCGACGACGACCCACCATGAGCCGCGCTGCCCGCCGGCCGCAAGGTGGGCCGTGACCTCCTTGCCGAATTTTTGCTCCGCATACGCGCGCGCCGCGAAGAAACAAGCCAGCCCGGTGACGACGTGCGGCACCTGATCGGGCAGAAAGTACCCGATAGCTCCGGCTGCCAGCGCGGCGGCGAGTCCCAGCGCAAGCGCAGGCAGCCTCTTCTGCGGCTGACCGAGCGCCGCGAAGTTCTTGCCAAAGAACCAGCCGGCGGCGAGGAATGATCCCAAAAAGGCAGCGATCGCGATCTGTTGATGGGTGTAAAGCCGTTCTGAAGTGACTGCCGAGCCAACTGGCACCGGACCTATGTCGGCGACCTTCGCTTCGGGCACGGCATACGGATTGTGTGTCATCGGCCGGCACCCCCGACGGTCGCGATGCATTCGATCTCGACCTGCGCGCCAAGCGCAAGGCCGTTGACACCCATGGCGCTGCGCGCCGGAAAGTGTTTCGTAAAGTAGGTGACGTAGATGGCATTCATCTTCGCCCACTCGGACATGTCGGCCAGCATGACGGTGCATTTGACGATGTCATCCAGCGACGAGCCGTTGCGCGTAAGGACCGCGCGAATGGTTTCCATTGCTTGCCTGGTTTGCCCTTCGATGCCGCCGGGAACCAGGGTGCGCGTGCCCGGGGCGAAGCCGATGACGCCCGAGAGATAGAGCGTGTTGCCGACGCGGACCGCCTCTGAGAACGGCAGATTGGCCTTGAGTGTTTGTTCGGAACTCAGGTATTCGGCAGCGGCGGGCTTCGCCCGATCTGCCGCGAGGGCGGGAACGGCTGCGACAAACAAGCTGGTGAATGCGAACAGAATTGTTCTCATGCGATTTCTCCCCGGGGGGCGGATGGCGTGACGCAAAGCGTCTCACGCCGCCCACGGATCCGCAAAACGTTCCGCTTGATCGCGTGTCATGGATGCAGAGATTGATAGATCGAGAGGAGATTTCCAATCACGTGCATCGCGATCGGCACGTACAGCGACCTCGTGAAGTGCCGCGCCAATCCAAGCGTTACCCCATCGACGAAGATGATCGCCAGCAGGATGGGCGCGTACTGCAGGTGGATGATCGACCACACTGCCGCGGTGATGAGGATGGCACCGGCAACACCGACCGGCGTGCGGCTCAGGAGGCGCATCAATAGCCCGCGGAACGCCAGCTCCTCGGCGATCGGGCCCAGAAAGCCTATCGCGAGAATTCGCAGGAAAGGCTCAGGAGGCGCATCAATAGCCCGCGGAACGCCAGCTCCTCGGCGATCGGGCCCAGAAAGCCTATCGCGAGAATTCGCAGGAAAAGAATGAGCGGCGGGTACGACGGCCACACCTTGATCTCCGTACCTGGCATGCCCGAGGTGACGTATTCCTCGAGCGCAATCAGGCAGAGCCATACCACCAGGAAGACAACGGCGAGCTTCAGGCCCGGCGCGCGCAAGCCGAGGTCGTCGGATAGCGAGAGCTTCCGGCGCTTCGCGACGAGCAGCATGATCACGATCGCGAAACCTGGAAGCAGTGCCTTCGACAATGTCGCAACGAGCAGATCGGACATGGACCCTCGCCTCGAAGGTGATCGCACGTTGCGGTTGCTTCCGGACCGGGCGACCCGGGAAGCTGACTTCATCACACGATTTCCGGGATCGTCAAACTACTTCGGCGCCGCACGCTGATGCGGCGCCGGAGGCAGTGTGGCGAGGTCCTGCAACCGCGACAGCGTCCGGGCGCCGCCAATCCCGGTGCGCCGGCGCCCGGCTATAGACCCCGCCTTCCCCGCGCATATATAAGTATCCCCTCAGGTCTTCCGCTCCCAAGGGTGCCCGTGGAGTTCTACACAAAAGCCTTCTTCGTAGTTCTGGCGGCTCTGGTCGGCTACGGACTCCTCCTCGTCTTCCAACCTTTCGCCGGCGCGCTGGCCTGGGCGATCTTCCTCGCCTTCATCCTCTATCCCGTCCACGTCTGGCTCACGCGCAAGCTCAAGGGCCGCGCAGGTTGGTCCGCGGGCATCCTCACCGGCCTCACTCCCTTTGCCGTGCTCACGCCGCTCGCGTTCCTGGGGCTCGTGTTCGCGAACCAGGCGCGCGCACTGATCGCATTCGTGCAGGCGAAGGACATCCACTTCGACTCATCGCTGCTGACGCGACTCGAGACATACCCGGTCATCGGCCCGGTGGCGAAGTACGCCAACGAGGAGATGTCGGTGAGCGGCGCTGACCTGCAACAGTGGGTGACCAATGCAACGCAGACGGTGCTGAAGAACGTGGCGGCGGTTAGCGGGGGCGTGGTGTTGTCGGCGCTCGGCACGTTGATCGGCTTTTTCCTGATGCTGTTCCTGCTGTTCTTCATATTCCGCGACGGGCGCGGCATGTTCATGCGCTTCCAGCGGCTCATTCCCGTACCCGAGGAACATCGCGAGCAGTTGTTCACACACCTGGCGAGCGTCACGCGCGGCGTGTTCTACGGAATCGGGCTCACCGCGATCGTGCAGGGCATCCTGGTGGCGATCGGCTTTGCGATCGCGGGCCTGCCGTCGCCGGTCGTGTTCGGCGTGCTGGCCGCGATCCTCGCCTTACTACCCGCGGGCGGCGCGGCGATTGTGTGGATCCCGGGTTTTCTGTTTCTGGCGGCGTCGGGCCGCTGGGGCATGGCCATCTTCATGCTCGTCTGGGGCGTTATCGTGTCGACGTCGGACAATATCCTGCGGCCGATTCTCGTGGCGCGCTATGCGCCGGTCTCGGCGCTCATGGTATTCGTGGGCGTGGTCGGCGGAATCGGTGCCTTCGGCACGATCGGCATTGTCGTGGGGCCGGTGTTTTTGGCGCTGGTCGCGGCGATCCTCGAGTACTTCGACGAGAAGATCATCGCGCCGAACAAGAAGAAACTGGACGCCCAGGCGGACAATCCACCGAAGCGCTGACAACGGCGTTTGCGCGAACCGAGCTCGAAATTCGCGAGAGACTCAACTGCCTCGCTTCGTCCACGTGGCTGTTCGGATGTGCGGTGTCTTGCCGTCGATGTGTCCAACGATTGTTTCCGTCATCGACTTCCCGTCGTCCGACAGTGACCAGATTCTCGTGTGGCCCGGATGGCCGGCGAGAGCTCCGCCCATTACCAGAGTCCTCTGATTCGGCATGGTGAAAGTGGCGATGTCGACTTCGGGTGAACTGGGAACCGGCACCAGGCTGCCATCGGGCTTGAAGACCGAGCTTCCGGCATGAATGTTCCTGCCATCGCGGGTGACGATGTCGAAGGACAGCAGGTAGCTGCCGCCGCCGGCTTCTGCGAACACCATCGTGACGCTTGCGGGCGGATTGGCTGCGTCCAGTTTTGAAACATCGACGCTCCATGTTCCGAGGAGAAGGTGCTTCTCGCCGGCAAACGCCGGCATGACCGCGATGAGCAGCACGATAAGAATCGCGGCGCAGATAGTCCGTTGACGCATGCCATCACCCTCGTTACTACAGCTGCGGCTTAAGCTACGACGTTTGTAGGTGCAAAAGCAACCTGCGCGGTTTCTATGGTGCGGGATCGCAGCAGGGGTCCGGAGACGTTTCGGGGTCGGCTGTTACAACCAGTGCTTCGGGCCCAGCCTGCCTGTCTGACCTTAGGGCAGTAGAGGGGACAGTCCCAATTTTCCGGACGGAAAAGTTGGGACAGTCCCCATATAATCCGCGCCCCAATGGATCTCTCCCCCATCCTCGATTCGCTGAACGACGCCCAGCGCGCCGCGGTCACCGCGCCCGTGGGGCCGGTGCTCGTGCTGGCCGGGGCGGGCTCCGGAAAAACGCGCGTGCTGACCCATCGCATCGCCTGGGTCATCCAGACGCAGGGTGCCTCACCGCATTCCATCCTCGCGGTCACGTTCACAAACAAGGCTGCGCACGAAATGCGTGGTCGCATCGAGAAGTTGTTAGGCATACCGGGCAATGCGATGTGGGTGGGGACGTTCCACGGCATCGCGCATCGCCTACTGCGCCTGCACTGGCGCGACGCGGGGCTGCCGCAGAGCTTCCAGATCCTCGATGGCGAAGACCAGCTGCGCCTGATCAAGAAGATCGTGAAGGCGATGGAGCTCGATGAAACCCGCTGGGTGCCGCGCGAGATCCAGTGGTTCATCAATCACAACAAGGATGAAGGCATTCGTCCGCCCGTGATGAAAGACGCGGGCGATCCGACGCGCAGGCAGCTCATCAGGATCTATTCCGAGTATGAGGCGCAGTGCCAGCGCACCGGCGTCGTGGATTTCGCCGAACTGCTGCTGCGCGCGTACGAGCTGTGGCTCAAGAATCCCTCGCTGCTCAAGCACTACCAACACCGCTTCCGGCACGTGCTGATCGACGAATTCCAGGACACGAACGCCATCCAGTACGCCTGGGCGTTGCTGATCGCGGGTCAGGATGGCGCGCCATTCGTGGTGGGCGACGACGACCAGTCCATCTACCGCTGGCGCGGTGCGCGCGTCGAGAACCTGACGCGCTTTTCGAAGGATTACCCGGCGGCGAAGCTGTTCCGCCTGGAGCAGAACTACCGCTCCACGGGCAACATCCTCAAGGCCGCGAACCAGCTCATTTCGAACAATACGGGCCGTCTCGGCAAGAACCTGTGGACTGAGGGCACGGACGGCGAACGCATCAAGCTGTACGCCGCGTTCAACGAACGCGACGAAGCCGAGTTCGTGATGAACCGGATCCGGGAATGGGTGAACCAGGGTGGCGCGCGCCGTGATGTCGCGATCCTGTATCGCTCGAACGCGCAGTCGCGCGTATTCGAAGAAGTGTTCATGGGCGCACGCATGCCTTACAAGGTCTACGGCGGCCTGCGGTTCTTCGAGCGCGCTGAAATCAAGGACGCGCTGGCGTACCTGCGTGTGATCACGAATCACGCGGACGACGCTTCTTTCGAACGCGTGGTCAATCTGCCGACGCGCGGCATCGGCGCGCGCTCGCTCGACGTCGTGCGCGAGCAGGCCAAGGCGGCCAGTACGTCGTTATGGGCGGCCGCGGCGCACTGCATCGCCAACGGGTTGTTAGGCGCGAAGGCGGAGTCCGCGGTGAACGGCTTCTTGCAATTGGTAGACCAATTGGGGCGTGACATCGCGGGGCTCGAGCTGCACGAGCAAGTCGATCACGTGATCAACAACACAGGACTCGTCGACCACCACAAGAAAGAGAAGGCGAGCGACCGCGGCGAAGCGCGCGTCGAGAACCTGAACGAACTGGTGTCCGCGGCGCGCGGGTTCGAGCCGGATGGCGCGAACAGCGACGAGGAGAAACTGCCGCCGCTCGAGGCATTCCTCGCGCACGCCGTGCTCGAATCCGGCGAAGGCCAGGCCGAGGCTTGGGAGGACTGCATCCAGATGATGACGTTGCACACGGCCAAGGGCCTGGAATTCCCCGTGGTGTTCATGTGCGGCCTGGAAGACGGCCTGTTTCCCCACCAGCGTTCGTTGAACGACGCGGAAGGCCTGGAAGAGGAACGGCGGCTTTGCTACGTCGGCGCGACGCGCGCGATGAAGCAGCTGTTCCTCACGTACGCCGAGCAGCGGCGCCTGCACGGCATGGACAGTTTCGGCACGCCCTCGCGTTTCATCTCCGAAATCCCGGAAGATCTGATCGACGAGATCCGCCCGCGCATCCAGATTTCGCGGCCGGTGGCCGCGGGCAGGTTCAGGGCGCCGGTGGAAGAGCTGGCGCCGGGCGTCAAACTGGGCGCGCGCGTGCGGCACAAGAAGTTCGGCGAAGGCGTCATCCTCAAGGTGGAAGGCCAGGGACCGCAGGCGAACATACAGGTGAACTTTGCGTCGCTTGGTGTCAAGATCATGATGCTGGAGTATCTCGAGGTAGTTAGGTGAGTTTCACGGACAGACTGGCGGCGGCGTGGCAGGCGAGCAACTCGCTGTTGTGCGTGGGACTGGATCCGGAGCCGCGCAAGTTTCCCGATGCGTTGCGCGACGCGCCGGGCGGCATCTACCAGTTCAACAAGGCGATCATCGACGCCACGCGCGACCTGGTGTGCGCGTACAAGCCGCAGTTCGCACACTACGCCGCGCATTCGGCGGAAAACCAGCTCGAGCACACCATCGACTACATCAAGTCGACCTGCCCGAATGCGTTGGTGATTCTCGATTCCAAGCGTGGAGACATCGGCAGCACGGCGGAGCAGTACGCACTGGAAGCATTCGAGCGCTATGGCGCGGACGCGGTGACGGTGAATCCGTATCTGGGCTACGACTCCGTCGAGCCTTTCCTCAAGCATGAGGACAAGGGCGTGATCATCCTGTGCCGCACGAGCAACCCGGGCGCGAAGGATTTCCAGGATCTGGATGTCGGCGGAAAGAAGCTTTTTCAGCACGTGGCCGAGACGGTGGCGAAGGACTGGAATACCGCCGGCAACTGCATGCTGGTCGTCGGGGCTACCTACCCGGAAGAGCTCGCAGACATTCGCACGCGCGTGGGCGATCTGCCGTTGCTCGTGCCGGGCGTCGGCGCGCAGGGTGGCGATGTGGCGAAGGTGATGGCGGCGGGCAAGACCCAAGCCGGTACCGGGCTCGTGATCAGTTCGTCGCGCGCCATTCTGTATGCGAGCTCGGGCGCCAATTTCGCCGAGGCCGCGCGCAAGGCGGCGACGGAATTGCGGGACTCGATCAACGCGCAGCGGTAGTCACGGTCCCCAGCGGAAGATCGGCGGGGGCACTTTGTCGTACGTCGGCCCCAGCGCTGGCGCATTCACATCGGGCAGGAAAATCCGCCAGCTCTGCGCGGGGTTCCTGGCGGCGTACCACAATGAGCCCAGGCCGCCGGGCACGGGCAATTCCGACTCCAGCCGGAAAGAAGGCTCGCGCGCGCCTTCCACGACGACGGTGGTCCGCTCTTCGTCAGGCGGGTTGATCGCCGCGAGATATTCGTTCGGGGTCATGTACTTGCGGATGTCGCCGATCCTGAGGTTGAGCGGCGGGCGCGCCTGAGGCCTCTCGGCCGCCGGTTTCGGCAGCGTCACGCGTTGGGCGGGATCGCGTTTCGGCGCATCTGCAGCCTCGGCTGCCACGCACAGCAGCAAGGTGAAACTCATTACAAGGCCGTGTTTCATGACGGGCCTCCTGTACTTATGCGACTGCGCCCGGCGGCGATAGTTTCGCGCCCGGCACGGGCGGTGTATGTCAGTCAGCCGCTCAACAGCGTGGCGGCATCCTGCCATCCGGCCAATGCGCGGATGCGCAGCATCCAGCCATGCAGCGCGGGCCATTGCGACAGATCGAGGCCGATGTCTTCGTAAAGTAGATAGGCGACGCAGGAGATGTCGGCGACGGTGACTTCCGCGCCGACCAGGAACCGCTGCCCGGTCAGATCGCGATCGAGCGCTGCAAAATCGGCAAGCATGCGCACACGCAGGCAGTCGAGCACACCTGCAGGCACAGTGCCGGCCGCGAATCGCAGGTAGTGACGCAGATTGGGCAGCGACATGCCGACGCGGTTCGCTTCCCAGAACAGCCGCTCGCGCACCTGCGCGAGGCGTTCGGGCGTCTCGCCACCCAGGCGGCCGTACTTGCCGGCGATGTGCAGCAGGATGGCGTTCGATTGGACGTAGTTGATGCCGTCGTCCACCAACACCGGGATCTCACCGAACCGGCTGACGCGCTGGAACTCGGGGCCGCGTTGGTCGCGGGGCGCGAAGACGTCGACCCAGTGATAGTCGAAGGCCTGCGCGATGAGCTTCAGGCTCAGTGCGACCTTGTAGGTGTGTCCGGACTCGGGGTGACCGTAAAGAATCATGTTTTCCCCACTTTCCTCACCCGGCACCAATACAATACCGCCCCCATGAAGATCGTGATACTCGGCGCCGGCCAGGTCGGGCGCACCGCGGCATACCACCTGTCGCGGGAGGAATCGAACGAGGTCACGGTCGTCGACACCAATGAAGAGGTGCTGCGCGATCTGCAGGATCGCCTCGACATCCGCACCGTTGCCGGCAACGCTGCCTACCCTTCGGTGCTCGAAGCCGCCGGCTGCGCTTCGGCGGACATCCTCGTCGCCCTGACCTCGAGCGACGAGGTCAACATGATGGCCTGCGAAGTCGCGTACACGCTGTATCGCACGCGCACGAAGATCGCGCGCATCCGCTCGTCGGAGTACACGAAGCACCCGAAGTTGTTTGCCGACGAGGCGCTCTCGGTGGACGTGTGGATCAGCCCCGAACAGCTCGTCACGGAATACGTGGCGCAATTGATCAAATACCCGGGCGCGCTGCAGGTGCTCGACTTCGCCGACGGTCGCGTGCGCCTGGTGGGCATTCGCGCGCGCAAGGGCGGCCTGCTGGTCAGCCAGAAGCTCAGCAAGCTCAAGGAGCATCATCCGAACACCGAGGCGCGCGTGGTGGCTATCTACCGCGCGGGGCGCAGCATGATCGCGACGGGCGAAAGCGTCATCGAGGAAGGCGACGAAGTGTTCTTCATCGCCGCGCGCGACGACATCCGCAAATTCATGAGCGAGATCCGCAAGGAAGAAGCGCCGGCGCGCCGCGTGGTGATCGCGGGTGGCGGCAACATCGGTCTCGCGCTGGCGCGCAGCCTCGAGGAGCAGAACCAGGTGAAACTCATCGAGCGCGATCCGAAGCGCGCCCGGCGCGTATCGGAGCTGCTGCTCAACACCATCGTGCTGAACGGCGACGCCGCGGACGAAGAGCTGCTCATCGAGGAGAACATCGACAGCTGCGATGTGTTCGCGTCGCTCACGAACTCGGAGGAAGCGAACATTCTTTCCGCCATGCTGGCCAAGCGCCTCGGCGCGAGGAAAGTGATGGCCTTGATCAATAAACCTTCATACGCCGAGCTCATGGAGAGCGGCAGCATCGACATCGCGATTTCGCCGCAGACCATCACCATCGGGTCGCTGCTGGCGCACGTGCGCCGCGGCGACGTGGTGCGCGTGCACTCGCTGCGCCGCGGCGCGGCCGAGGCGTTGGAGGCCGTGGTGCACGGCACCGAGAAGACCTCGCGCGTGGTCGGCCGGCTGGTCGGCGACATTCCGCTGCCGGATGGCTCGGCCATCGGCGCCGTGGTGCGCGGCGACACGGTGCTGATCGCGCATCACGACACTCGCGCGTGGTCGGCCGGCTGGTCGGCGATATTCCGCTGCCGGATGGCTCGGCCATCGGCGCCGTGGTGCGCGGCGACACGGTGCTGATCGCGCATCACGACACCATGATCCAGAACGACGACCACGTGATCGTGTTCCTCTCCGACCGGCGCCACGTCGAGCAGGTCGAGCGCCTGTTCTCGGGACCGGGCGGCCGTTGAAGCGACGGGGAGCGAAAGCTTGTTAGCTGTCGCGCACCTGCTCGGGCTCATGATGGCCTTTTTCGGCCTGCTCTATCTATTGCCGATCGCCTGGTCGCTGGGTGTGCAGGACGGCGCGGTCATCGATTTCGTCGCGGCCGGGCTCATCAACGCGTTCGTCGGGCTGGTGATCGCGACGGCGACCCGGCGCTTCCGCCGCGAGCTGAAGCCGCGCGATGGTTTCCTGCTGGTTACGCTGTCGTGGGTGCTGATGTCGGGCTCCGCGACGATTCCGCTCATGATGGCGCTGCCGGACTTGAGCTTCACCGACGCCTACTTCGAGGCCATGTCGGGACTCACGACCACCGGCTCGACGATTCTCAGCCATCTCGACGATCTGCCGCAGTCGATCAATCTGTGGCGCCACCTGCTGCACTGGATCGGCGGCATCGGCATCATCGTGCTGGTGGTCGCCGTACTGCCGTTGTTGGGCGTCGGCGGCATGCAGCTGTACAAGGCGGAGACGCCCGGCCCGGTGAAGGACGAGAAGCTGACGCCACGCATCACCGAGACGGCGAAGGCGCTGTGGTTCACGTACCTGGTGCTGACCGCGGCCGGCATCATCGCGCTGCGCGTCGCGGGCATGACCTGGTTCGACGCGATCTGCCACTGTTTCTCGGCAATCGGCCTCGGCGGCTTTTCCACGCACGATGTGAGCGTGGGATATTTCGATTCGTTCCCGATCGAGATCGTGCTGATCGTCATCATGGTCGTGGCGGCGCTCAACTTCTCGCGCCACTTCCTGGCATTCCGCAACATCTCGCTCAAGCCGTACGCCACCGATTCCGAAGGCAAGGCGGTGCTGGTGGTTTTGGGCGGTTCGGTGGTGCTGGTATCGACGCTGCTGTGGGCCAACGGCACATATCCCAGTGAAATCGAGGGTTTCCGGCACTCGATCTTCAACGTGGTGTCGATCGCGACGACCACCGGATTCGTCACGGAAGACTACGAGAAATGGCCGGCGTTCCTGCCGGTGTGGCTGCTGTTCCTGAGCTGCATCACCTGCAGCACGGGCTCGACCGGCGGCGGCATCAAGATGTTCCGCACGCTGCTGCTGGTGCGGCAGGCGCGCCGCGAACTCAAACTACTGGTGCATCCGAGCGCCGTCATTCCGATCCGCATCGGCGGCGCGTCCATCCCCGAGCGCGTGGTGCATTCGGTGCTGGCGTTCATCTTCCTGTACTTCGGCACGATTCTCGTGCTGACCTTCGCGCTGCTGGCGACCGGCCTCGACCTGGTGTCGTCATTCTCGGCGGCGGTGGGTTCCGTGAACAACGTCGGCCCGGGCCTCGGCGCCGTGGGGCCGTCGACGAACTTCGCCTCGCTGACCGACACGCAAACGTGGATCTGCACGCTCGCCATGCTCATCGGCCGCCTGGAAATCTTCAGCGTGCTGGTGCTGTTCACGCCGAGCTTCTGGCGCAAGTAACGGTGCCGAGTGCTGTTCACGCCGAGCTTCTGGCGCAAGTAACGGTGCCGAGGGCCGACCCCCGAGAACCCCGACCCGGCACCACTCTCTAGCTACGTATATAGCTCTCGAGATCCGCGATGGTCCGTTCCTGCTCTTCGATCACGGCCCGGACCAGGTCGCCGATCGACAGCACGCCCATCACGCGATCACCATTCACGACCGGCAGGTGCCGTATGCGCATGTCGGTCATGAGCCGCATGCAGTCATGCGCGTCCTGGCGCGCGGTCACGGTGATCACCTTGGATGTCATGATGGCCTCGACGCGTGTCTCCTCGGCCGAGCGGCCCAACAGCACCACTTTGCGCGCGTAGTCGCGCTCGGAGATGATCCCGGCCAGCCGCTCTCCCGACATCACCAGCAACGCGCCGACGTGATGCTCGGCCATCTTCTTGATGGCGGAGCATC
>Ga0193752_1001015_pt1 | contig 24664 bp, 19 predicted proteins | sample H1c1metaG_FD_144924 | JGI IMG/M metagenome (GOLD analysis project Ga0193752, IMG submission 144924) | Soil microbial communities from a riparian zone of the East river system, Colorado, United States - H1c1 | ecosystem: Environmental > Terrestrial > Soil > Riparian zone | place: USA: East River...
AGCATTGAACGCGAACGTCGGTTTGCCGCCGCTGATGTCGAGATCGAGGTTGGTAGCCGTCTTGTTGTTGGCGCTGTTGTCGAAGTTGATGACGTCCGACCAGATCTTCTGGACGTCGAAGTTCATGCCGAGGCGTTCGTTGACGTCCCACCGCAGGTTGAACGAGAGATCTTCGGTGGTGTTGGTCTGGCTCGAAAACCGGGTTTCGACACCGAGGCCGACGCCGCGCGTGCCCGGGCACGGCTTGTCGTAGGTTCCGCCCCATGAGTAGCAGACCCAGTCCGGGGTGCCAAAAGTCTGTTCGTTTCCTGGCGTATTCGGATCGTCGGCGGTGAGCTGCGGACGGTAGCCGTTCTCGTGCGCCGTGGTCGGGTTGTTGGTGCCGCCCGCATAGTCATCCGGCGGCGCGGTCATGGTGCCGCGAACGAACACACCACGGCTGTCGAACTCGTACGCCGGCGTGCCGTCGGGATGCCGCGCGAACTCGCTGGGGTACGAGAAGCTCTGCGCGTTCTGCGCGTTACCCACGCCAGCGTTGATCGAATACTCTTCCCAGTCGTTCTGGTACTCGGAGCGGTTGTACTGCAACGTGGCGAGCAGCGACTCTTCGGGGCTGCGCCACTGCGTGGCGAACGAGCCGCCCTTGCGGGTGCGCGTGTAGGTGTTGTCGCGAATGTCGACACCACCGGGGATCCATTTGTCGCCGCCGCCGTAGGCGCCGACATTGTCGGCCTTGAAGAAGCGCAGCAGCTGCACGCCCTGCGATTCGGTGACCACTTCGGAGTACGCGGCATTCAACATCACGCCGAATTCGCCAATACCCGTGTCCCAGCGATTGCTGAGCAGCAACGACGCGGCCGGCTTGGTTTCCTTGGCGAGCGTGCCGTAACCGAGCTCGGCGGAGAACGCTGCCACGAAACCCTCGGAGTCGAAGGGCACGTGCGTGCGCAGGTTGACCGTGCCGGCGATGCCGCCTTCGATCATGTCCGCCGTGGTGTTCTTGTACGTGTCGACGCCGGACATCAGTTCGGGCGAAACGTCGCCGAACGACAGGCCGCGTGAACTGTTGGCGTTGAAGCTGTCGCGGCCGTTGAATTCGCTGCGCACCTGCGGCAGACCGCGGATGACGACGCCCGAGGGTTCAGCGGAGAAGTGCGACGTGTCGCCCGAGGCGGCGAAACGCGTGACGCTGACGCCGGTCATGCGCTGCAACGCTTCCGCGACGGATTTGTCGGGGAACGCGCCGATGTCGGTCGCGGTGATCGAGTCGATCACCGTGTCCGCGTCTTTCTTGATTTCCTGCGACGTCTGCAATGCCTTGCGGATGCCGGTGACGAGGATTTCGGTCATGTCCTCGTCGGATTTGGTGGTCGCGGTTTTATCCGCGGGCGTTGCGGCGTCCTGCCCCAATGCGAATGGCGCGAGTAACGTGGCGCCTACTGCGAAAATGGATAATTCGGTCGCAAGCGACCTGCTCACGGCTTCACGCCGCAACCTTCTGGATGCTTTGGACACTGCAATGCCCCCCCTGTATAGAAAAAAAGACCGACGGTTCGAATTCGACAACCGATTGTTAGAATTTTTTTGGAGTGTAGCCGGATCGTCACAACAAGCAAGACCCCTTTTTGTCAATAGTTGCAGGCGGACGTCATGTCTCGCCGAGTCATGAAATGTCATGCCATGAGTGAGAAACCCGAAGAAGCAATCCCCGCGGCCGCGACCGATGTCCGGCTGCAACATATTGTTTCTCTTGCCAAGAGCGGCGATTTTCAGGCAGCCGTGGCGGCCGCACGGAAACTCGCGGACAAGGTTGTCGCGCGCGACGCATGGCGTCTGCTAAGTGAAATGAATGCAAATTTGCAACGCTGGGACGACGCGGTTTCGGATATCGAAAACGCCCTGCGTTTCGACGCGGATTCACGTCAACTGCGGCTCTTGCGGGCCATGCTCCTCGAACAACAGGGCAACGACCGCGCGGCGCTGGCCGAGTTCGAGACCCTGGCACGCGAAGCGGGCGACCCGCCGCAGTTGTTGGTTCATCTGGCGGCGCAACTCGCGTCCGCCGGCCGCGCAGACGAGGCGGAATTGCTGCTCGTGCGGGCGCTGCAGGACTCACCGGCGGACGCGGCCCTCCACCTGCAACTGGCGCGGCTGCGTTGGCTGCGCGGTGCCGGCCTCGAGGCGATGCGCGAGCTCCTCGACGCCATCGAACGCCTGCCGCGTGAGCTGCAGCTGCGATTGGTCGCCGCCGAACTGCTGCGTAACGCCGGCGCGGCCGATCAGGCGCTCGGCCTGTTGGAGCGTGGTCTCGCGCTGGCGCCGGATTCGGCGACTTTCCGCACCTCGATCGGGGTGTTGCTCGAGGGAATGGACCGGCTCGATGAGGCACTGCCGTATCTGCGCGAAGCGCAGCGGCGCGCGCCACATTCGGTGGCGGCGCGCCGCGGTCTGATTCCCGCGCTGCTGCGCACCGGCGCCGCGCAGGAGGCGCGCGCCATCTGCGAAAAACTACTCGCGCAGTTTCCGGAAGACCAGTTGCTGATCGCGCAACGCGCCACCGCGTTGCGCCTGCTCGGTGATTCGGAGTATCGCCGGCTGTACGACTATCCACGGCTCGTGAAGCTTTTTGCACTGCGGCCCGTGGCGCCGTTCGCGAACATCGCGGAATTCAACGCGGCATTCGCGCGCGAGCTCGGTCCGCTGCATCGCGCCGCGCAACATCCGCTCGATCAGTCACTGCGTGGCGGCTCGCAGACGGAACGCCACCTGCCACGCGAGAACGCGGTGGTGGCCGCGTTCTTCGCCATGATCGACGCGCCGATCCGCGAATACCTCGGCAGCCTGCACGGCGCGGATCATTCCCACCCGCTCGATAAGCGCAGGCGTGCCGGATATCGCATCGCGGGTTCCTGGTCCGTGCAGTTGCATCCGGGCGGATTTCACATCGACCACGTGCATCCGCGTGGTTGGCTGAGTTCGGCGTACTACATCGCCTTGCCGGACGCGAACGCGGCCGAATCGCGCGGGGGATGGCTCAAGTTCGGCGCGGCTGGAATGCGAGTCGATGGTTGCACCGCGGAACATTTCGTCGAACCCGTCGAGGGAACACTGGTGCTGTTCCCGTCCTACATGTGGCATGGCACGGTCCCGTTCGCGACCGGCGGGACGCGGCTCACCGCGGCGTTCGACGTCGTTCCAGCCTAACTACCTGGCCGCTTGCGGGAGATTGACTGCTTCCTGAGGACGTCCGGATCGGTGCCCAGCTTGAAGAGGTAGTTCCGGCGCGCGTCGCTGCGCGGCGCTAATTTTCCGAGCGCGGCGCGCTGCGCGGCATTCAGTACGAACTCGCTGTAGCCGCGGCCGGCCAGGCAGGATTTCAGCGCATCGTTGCGGACCCGCTGCACGGACATCTCCTGCGTGCGCTGCTGCATGGCCGCACGGTTGACGAAATCCGCGGGCGCACTGTCGCGATAGATGTTGCCGGAGATCAACGGCAGGCCGCCGCCACGCGACGCCGCGACCGAGGTCGCAGAGCCGGATGCGCCCGGAGAGTCCGGTACGCCTGCGTTCGCGCCATTGATGCCCCCCGCGCTCTTGGCGGCATTCGCATCGGGCGTGATCGTTAACGCGAGCACCACGCACTGACCGGCGTCGGTGCGGTAATCGACCATCGAAACGCCTTTCTTGCCCCAGGCCGTCATGGGAACGCCGCCATTCAGGGTGCACCCCGTGAACATGGCGGCGGAGAGAACGGCCAGCGAAATCGGCTTCATTCGACACTCCCGTCTAACGGCCTCCGCTCTATTTGGTGGGCGTCACCGACTGCTTCGCGAGCACTTCGGGGTCGGTGCCGAGCTTGTAGAGGTAATCGCGGCGGGCGTCGCTGCCCTGCGGTAGTTTGTCGAGCGCCGCACGTTGCTCGGGGGTGAGCGCGAATTCTGAATATCCGCGATTGACCAGGCAGGTCTTGAGCGAGGCGCCGCGAGCGCGCTGTGCCGCCATCTCCTCGTTGCGCTGCTGCGTGACGGCGCGATTGACGAAGTCCGACGACGCGCTGTCGCGGTACATGCCGCCGTCACCGCTGGCGGGCGTTGTGGTGCTGTTGCCTTGACCGCCTGACGCTGCTTCCGAGGAACCAGAAGCCTTGGGCAAGTTCGGGACCCCGCCATTTTGTCCGCTGCTCCCGCCAGCCTGGTTGTTGGCGTCGACCTGCGGTTTGCCGGTCGCCGCCAGAATGGCGCACTGACCGGCGTCGGTGCGGTAGTCGATCATGGAAACGTCTTTTTTCCCCCACGCTGTCTGGACACCGCTGCCATTGACCGTGCAGCCCGACAGGACCGCGGCCGCGCATACGACCAACGATATGGATTTCATTCTGTTTTCTCCCTCGCGCAAAGTGCTCGTCTCGATATATGACGCGGCGCGCGGATAAAAAGTTTCACGCCGACGCGATGCGGAAGATACCTGTTCCGATGCAATGCGGTACAGACGCGACGTAATCCGGCCCAACTAATGCGGTTTCGTGGGGGTGCGCGCCCGGTCGACGAGCTCGCAGAGGCTGGCGGCGGCGGCGAGGACTGACGGCCCCATTCGATCCATGCGTTCGTCGGAATAGGCCAGGACCCGTCCGTTGCGCACCGCGCTCAACGTGGGAAAGCGGCGCCATTGCTCGATCCACTCCGTGCCGGCTTGCGGAGGAGCGGACACGATGATGAGGTCCGGATCGCGCAACACGGCGGCTTCGCGCGTCACCGCGGGCGCGGCGGTTTGCAGATCCGCGAAGATGTTGGTGGCGCCACACAGCTGCAGCGCGTCGGTGATCACGTGCCGCCCGCCGATTGTGTAGATAGGCTGGTCCCAGATCTGGTACAGCACCCGCAGCGGCGCGCGGCCACGGTAGCGGGCGCTGATCGAGTCGAATTCGGCGCGCAGGTCGCGCGCCTTGCGGGCCGCCACCGGCGCCGTCCCGGCCAGCTCTCCCAGGCGGCGGACCGAGTCCGCCATGTCCGCCAGGCGCGTGACATGGACCTGGTAGACCGCGATCTTCAGCGCGCGGATGCGATCGATGCGTACGCGTTGCACGACGTCGACCGCCACGACCACGACGGTCGGCCGCAGCGCGATGAGTTGTTCGAAATCGAGCGTCTCGGCGTCGCCGACGATCGGCACCCTGGCGGCTTCGGCCGGCTCGTCGCTGTGCGCGATGGTGCCGACCAGGCAATGACCCGCGCCGGCGGCGTACAACATCGCGGTCGTCCCGGGCGCCAGCGACACGATGCGGCATTCCGCCGTCGCGACGGTGACGAGTTCGCGCGCGTCGTCGCGCACACTGCGGGTGGGCGCGGTCATGGCCGGCGCCGCCAGCAGCGCGAGCACGAGGGCCAGGCCGATTTTCATCGCGGCGGATCGTGCGGACGAATGCCCACGTTGGCGGCGCAGCCCGCGCAACCGGCGCGGGCCGCACGCGTGATGCGCGGCTTGAGCGATCGTTCGCGCCAGCCCGCGAGCGCCGGATGTCTGGCGGCCCAGGAATCCAGCGCCAGCAGCGCGCGCAACCGCCGCCGGGCCGGCATGAGTTTCCACACGCTGGCGGCAAACCCGGCGATCACGATGGCGGCGACGACGATCTGCTGGATCATGTGCGCCTCAGGCCCAGGCCGCGACGGCGCGGTAGGTGACGAACGCGGCCAGGTAGGCCAGCGCGAACAGATAGGCCGCCATGATGATCGGATAACGCCAGGAATTCGTCTCGCGTTTCACGACCGCGAGGGTAGACAGGCACTGCGGGGCGAAGACGTACCAGGCCAGCAAGGAGCAGGCGGTGGCCAGGCTCCAGGTGCTCGCGATCACCGGCGACAGCTGCCCGGCCACGTCGTCACCCGCGGCGGACATGGAATACACGGTGCCGAGCGCGCTGACCGCGACTTCGCGCGCCGCGAGGCCGGGCACCAGCGCGATCGAGATCTGCCAGTTGAAGCCGATGGGCGCGAAGACGTATTCGAGCAGCTGGCCGAGTTGGCCCGCGAAGCTGTACTGGATCGCAGGTCCGGTCGCGCCTTCCGGCGGCGCCGGGTAGCTGGACAGGAACCACAGGACGATCATCAGGGCGAGGATGATTCCGCCGACGCGGCTCAGGAATATCTTCACGCGCTCCCACAGGCCCAACAGCAGATTGCCGAGGTGCGGCCACTGGTAGTCGGGCAGCTCGAGCATCAGCGGCGAATAGGCGCGCGCGCCGGTGAACAGCTTCATGACGTAGGCGACCAGCAGCGCCGACAGGATGCCTGCGACGTACAACACGAACATCACCAGGCCCTGCAGATTGAAGCCGCCGACCGACTTCGCGGGGATCAGGGCGCCGATCAGCAGCGCGTACACCGGCAGCCGCGCGGAACAGGTCATCAGCGGCGCGATCATGATGGTGGTTAGCCGGTCGCGCCAGCTCGGGATCGTGCGCGCCGCCATGATTCCGGGAATCGCGCAGGCGAAACTCGACAGCAACGGGATGAACGCGCGCCCCGAGAGCCCGACGCCGCCCATCAGCCGGTCGAGTAGATAGGCCGCGCGCGGCAGGTAGCCGGAATCCTCGAGCGCGAGGATGAAGAGGAACAGAATGATGATCTGCGGCAGGAAGACCAGCACGGCGCCGGCGCCGCCGATCACGCCGTTGACCAGCAGGCTGGTGAGCGGACCTGCGGGCAGGTGCGCGCCGGTCCACGCGCCGAGGTTCGCCATTCCGCCATCTATCCAGTTCATCGGCGCTTCGGCCCAGCTGAAAACCGCCTGGAACATCACGAACAGGACCGCGGCCAGGACGGCGAGCCCGCCGGCCGGGTGCAGCAGCAGGGCGTCGAGGCGCGCGAACCACGGACTTTCCACCGGCGCGCGGTAACCGACCGCGCCGAGCACGCCGCGCAGATCCTTCTGCCGCTCTTCGGCTTCTTCGGCCGACGGCTCGGTCCAGGCCGGCGCCGCGATGCTGCGCTGTTTGAGCCAGTGCGCCGGCTCGATGGCCTCGATCAGCGCATCCGCGCCGCCGCGTTTCACCGCGATGGTCGGCAACACGGGCACACCGAGCTCGGCCGACAGCTTCGGCACGTCGATCTTCACGTTGCGGCGCTTCGCGACGTCCATGCGGTTGAGCGCCAGCACCATCGGCAAACCGAGACTCTTCACTTCGAGCGCCAAGCGCAGGCCGATGGGCAGGTGCACCGCGTCCACCACGCATACCACCAGTTCGGGCGCCGGCGCGTCGGCCACGCGGCCCAGCAATACGTCGCGCGTTATCGCTTCATCGAGCGTGGTGGGTTTCAGGCTGTAGGTGCCCGGCAGGTCGAGCACGACCTGGGTGCGGCCGTCGGCCGCGGCACGCTCGCCTTCACGACGCTCGACCGTCACGCCTGGGTAGTTAGCCACTTTCTGGCGGCTGCCCGTGAGCCGGTTGAACAGGGCGGTCTTGCCGCAATTGGGCACGCCGACCAGCGCGATGCGCAGTGGTTTTACGGTGGCGTCCATGAGGATTCGGAAGGCCCGGGCCGCGGATCAGGCTGGCGCCAGCGGCGCGGCGCGCAGCACGCGCACCGCGGCGGCTTCGACACGGCGCAACGCGAAGGTCGAGCCTCCGATGCGAACCGCCAGCGGGTCGCCGCCGAACCACATGCGGGCGATCACCTCGCAGCGCGCGCCCGGAATGAAACCCAGATCACGCAGGCGGGCGAGCATGGAGTCGCGCTCCTGCGCGGAAGTGCCCAATGCCGCCGTGATCAGCCCGTTCACCACCCCGCTTTCGCCGCGGCGCAATTCCGCCAGGGCGATGGGTGTGGAGCCGCTCGGATCAGGCGTTTTCATGCACAGAAGTATGGGATTCAAGGTGCTCGAAGTAAATGCGAGGGGTTCGCATTCGCGTCCAGTCGCGGTTTACACACAGCTCTACTAATTGACAGCTCGTCAGCGCCAGGTCTAGGCTTCCCGCCCATGAGTTACATCGCCGAACGAAGACTTGAAGAGAAGGAGCGTCGCCGCACGGAGATCGTGGATGCCGCCGAGGCCGCCGGCCGCGAGGTGGGCCTCGACGCGTTGACCATGGACGACGTCGCGCGCCGCGCGCGCCTGTCGCGCGCCTTGCTGTATGTGTATTTCCAGGACCGCTCGGACCTGATGTTCGGGCTCGCCGAACGCGCCATGACGATGTTGCACGCGCGTTTCATCGAGGCCGCCGAACGCCATCGGACCGGCCTCGATCAGGTCAGCGCGATAGGACGCGCATACGTGGCGTTTTCACAGGAATTCCCCGTGCTTTTCGATGCGCTGGCCCGCTGCGAATTGCAGTCGTCCGAGCCCACCGCAGGCTCGCCATCGGAACAGGCGTGCGCGCTCGGCGGCGATCGCCTGCAGGCGACGCTGGTCGCGTCCATCGAAGCTGGCGTGCGTGATGGCAGCGTTCGCAGCGACATCGGTTCGCCCATCCTCATGAGCGTGACGCTGTGGGGGTTTATGCACGGCATCATCCAGCTCACCTCGACCAAGGCCCATGCACTCACTCATCATGGCGTGACGGCGAAGGCGCTGATCGACCACGCCATCAGCATGATCATCCGGGATCTCAAAGCCTGAGGATCCGTTTCCGAAACAAGGATTGTTTTGCGTCCGTCATTAGACATGCGTCCAGCGACTAAACATCTGAGAAGGCTCGTGCTGCCAGGCGTGCTCCTGCTGTTCGCGATTGGACACAACGCGCTCGCGCAGTCCGCCGACGAAAGTGCGCGGCCGCTGGCCGCGGTGATCGACGGTTATGTGCGCGAAGGGCTCAAATCCAACCTGGGCCTGCGCGCACAGTCGCTGGAAGTCGAGCGCAGCGAAGCGGCGTTGGACGAAGCCCGCGCGCGCTATTTTCCCGAGCTCGCTTTCGCCGCGCGGTACAGCCGCTCCGAAGGCGGCCGCACCATCGATCTGCCACTGGGGGACGCGCTGAATCCCGCCTACCAGACGCTCAACGACCTGCTGGTCGCGCAGGGACAGCAGCCGCAGTTCCCGGTGGTGCAGAACGAGACGATCGCATTCCTGCGCGAGCGCGAACAGGACACCCGCATCACGCTGCGAATGCCGCTGATCGCCCCGGCCATTCCCGCCGCGGTGCGTGCGCAGCGCGAGTTGTTGGGCGCCAGCGAGTATTCGCGCCAGGCGCTGGCGCGGCGGCTCAAGCGCGACATCACCGTCGGTTATCTCGCCTGGGCGTCGGCCGTGCGCACGCAGGGCATCGTCGATGCGAGTCTGGCGCTGCTCAATGAAAACCTGCGCGTGAACGATTCGTTGTTCCGGAACGGCAAGATCACGCAGGACCAGGTGCTGCGCGCACGCGCCGAACTGCTGGCGGTGACGCAGCAGTCGCGCGAGGCGCGCAACGGCGCGTCGCAGTCGCAGAGTTACCTGAACTTCCTGCTGAATCGCCCGCTCGAGACCACGCTCGAGCGGGCGATTCACGTCGCGGACGTCAGCGCCACGACCCGCGCGCTGGCCGAGTTGCGCCAGGCGGCGCTCGACAACCGGCCGGAGCTCGCTCAATTGCAGGCACTGACGCGCGCGAGCGAAGCGCAGACGCGGCTCGCGCGTGCCGATCGCTGGCCGACGCTGTCGCTGGGCGCCGATGGCGGCATCCAGGGCGAGGAATACGACTTCGGCCGCGGGTCCAACTACGCGACCATCTCGCTGCTGCTCAACTGGACTTTCTTCGACGGTGGCGCGCGCCGCGCCGCGGTGCGCCAGGCGAACGCCGTGGCGCGCAGGACGGCAACGCAGCGCGACGAACTGGCCCAGCAGGTGCAGCTCGAGGTGCAACAGACGCTCGACCGCCTCGAGACCAGCGCCGATTCCCTCGCCACCGCCGAAGCGCGCGCCGAGGCCGCGCGCGCCGCGTTCCGGATCGCCAGCCGCAAGCGCGACGAGGGTGCGATCAGCCAGGTCGAATTCATCGACGCGCGCTCGAGCCTCACCGGCGCCGAACTCAATCTCAACGTCACCCGTTTCGAAGTACTCGCCCGCCAGGCGGAGCTCGATTACGCCACCGCCGCAGGCCGCCTGCCCCTGGACGCATCATGAACACCGACGAGAAATCCGGAACATTCACGGGCGCGATGTTCGTCGCCCTCGTGTTCCTGACCGCGCTGCTGACCGGCTGCGGCAAGACACCCGCGCCGGAAGCGGCCAGGCCCACGCCCGTGCGAATCCAGCGCGCGAGCCATGGGCCCGCGGTGCCGCCCATCGACACCAGCGGAATCGTGGTCACCAAACACGAAATGCGGCTCTCTTTCAAAATGGGCGGGCTCGTGCGCCGCATCCACGTGCAGGAGGGCGACGTCGTGAAGAAAGGCCAGCGTCTCGCCGAGATCGAACTCACCGAAGTCGGCGCGCAGGTAGAACAGGCGCGGCAGATGGCGGACAAGGCGCAGCGCGACCTCGCGCGCGGCGAGAATCTCTACGCGGACCAGGTCGTAAGCCTCGAACAGCTTCAGGACCTGCGCACCCAGGCCGCGATGGCCGGCGCGCAGTTCAAATCCGCGCAGTTCAATCTCGGCTATTCGGTGATCACCGCGCCGCGTGACGGCATGATCATGCGCAAACTCGCCGAGGAGCGCGAGCTCGTGCCGGCCGGATCGCCGGTGCTGTTGTTGGGCGACAGCGATCGCGGCTACGTGGTGCGCGCCGCGCTGGCCGACCGCGAGATCGTCAACGTGAAGCTGGGCGACAAGGGCGAGATCCGCATGGACGCGTTCCCGGGTCAGTCCATGACGGGCACCATCGTCGAGATCGCGAGCGCCGCCGATGAGCGCACCGGGATGTTCCCGGTCGAGGTGCACTTCGATTCACCGCCGCCGCGGCTGGTGAGCGGGCTCGTGGCCCGCCTGCGGCTCGCGCCGACCAACGAAGCCGCGCCGCTGACGTACGTGCCGATGGCCGCCCTGGTCGAAGGCGACGGCGATCGCGCCAGCGTATTCGTGATCGATGGCGGCAAGGCGCAGCGTCGCGATGTCCGCGTGGCATTCATCACGGCCGACAGCATCGCGCTCGAAAGCGGGCTCGCCGCCGGCGAGGCCGTGATCACCGACGGCGCGCTGTTTCTCGAGAATGGCGAAGCCGTGGAAGTCCTGCGCGATACCACCAAGCAGGCGGAGAACCGTCCAGCCGTGCCCGCGGCCACCTGAGACACCCGGGGGATCGCGATGTCATTCCTCGAATTTCCGATCCGCCGCTACCAGTTCACGCTGGTCGCGTTCATGTGCCTGATCGCGCTCGGCTGGTACGCCTTCACCAAGGTGCCGCGCGAGGAAGATCCGTACTTCAAGATTCCGGGCTACACCATCGCGGCCATCTACCCGGGCGCGGATCCGAAGGATCTGGAACGCCTGGTCTCCAAGCCCATCGAAGACAAGATCGCCGCGCTCGACGACGTCATGAAGATGGAGACGTCGATCCGCGACGGCGTGTCGTTCACCGCGGTCGAATTCGAAACCTACGTCGATGCGGACAAGAAGTTCGACGAGGTCACGCGCGAGGTGAACGCATTGCGTCCGGAAATGCCGGCGGAGACGCAGGTCGTCATCCGGCGCTTCTCGCCAGGGCTCGTCAACACGCTGCAGGTGGCGCTCGTTTCGGATGACGCGCCGTACCGCGAGCTCGAAGACTACGCGCGCGAGCTAAAAGACATTCTCAAGACGGTCGATGGCGTGCGCACCGCCGAGAGCTGGGCTTATCCCGCGCGCGAGCTGCGCGTCGCGGTCGATCTCAAGCGCATGGGCGAGCTCAATCTCGCGCCCGCGCAGGTGATCGGCGCGGTGCAGAGCGAGAACGCCAACATCCCCGCCGGCTTCGTCGATCTCGGGCCGCGCAGCTTTTCGCTCAAGACCTCCGGTAGTTATACGTCGCTCGACCAGGTGCGCGACACGGTGATCGCCTCGGTCGACGGCCGCATCGTGCGCATCCGCGACGTCGCCGAGGTGAGCTGGAACACCGCGGCCTACAGCTACACCGGCCGGTTCAAGGGGAAACGCGCGGTCTTCGTCACCGCCAACCAGAAAGACGGCTACAACATCCTCGAGGTGCGCGAACGCGTGGTGGCCGCGGCGAATGCGTACGCCGCGAATCTGCCGAAACGCGTGAGCATGGAGATCGGCTTCGACCAGTCGGAGAACGTGCGCCATCGCCTCGATCGGTTGTACGGCGACTTCGGCATCGCCATCGCGCTGGTGTTGCTGACGTTGCTACCGCTCGGCTGGCGCGCCGCGGGCATCGTGATGATCTCGATCCCGCTGTCGCTGTCGTTCGGCCTCGCCTGCCTGTATTTCCTCGACTACTCGCTCAACCAGCTATCGATCGCCGGCTTCGTGGTCGCGCTCGGCTTGCTGGTGGACGATTCCATCGTGGTGGTGGAAAACATCACCCGGCACATGCGCATGGGGAAGTCGCGCATCCAGGCGGCGCTGGACGGCACACGGCAGATCTTCGTCGCCATCCTCGGCTGCACCGCGACCTTGATCTTCGCCTTCCTGCCCTTGCTCGCCCTGCCCGGCACCGCGGGCAAGTTCATCCGCGTCCTGCCGATGGCCGTGGTCTCCACGATCATCGGTTCGTTGCTGCTGGCCCTCTTCATCATTCCGTTTCTCACCAGCCGCGTATTGAGCGAGAAAACGCAGTCGCACGAAAACGTGTTCCTCAAGCGCGTGATGGGTGTGATCCACAACTACTACCGCCCGGCACTGCACTGGTGCCTGGCCCGGCCGAAGCTGACGGTGGCGGCCGCGATCGGCGGGTCCTTGTTGCTGTCCGCCGCGCTGGTGCCCGTGATCGGCTCGAGCCTGTTCCCGAAAGCCGATACGCCGCAGTTCCTGATCCAGGTCGAATCACCCAACGGCACGTCGCTGTCGGAGACCGACCGCGCGCTGCGGTTCGTCGAGGACGAGCTCGGCCGCATGCCCGAGGTGCGCGGCTGGTTCTCGAACCTGGGTCACGGCAATCCGCAGATCTACTACAACCACATCCAGCGCAACGACGCCGCCAACTACGCGGAGGTGTTCGTGCAGCTGCACGAATACGACACCGGCGCGACGCCGGAGAAGCTGCAGGCATTGCGCGAGCGGCTCGGCCGCTACGCCGGGGCCCGCATCTATGTGAAGGAATTCGCCAACGGGCCGCCTATCTCGGCGCCGATTTCGGTGCGCGTGATCGGCAATGACCTGGCGGCGATCGAAACCTTGAGCCACAAGGTCGAGGAACTGGTCAAGGCGACGCCGGGCACGCGTGACGTGTGGAACCCGCTCAGCGTCGCGCGCACCAACCTCAAGCTGCGCATCGATTCGCGCAAGGCGCAGCAGTTGGGCGTGCAGACCGCCGAGCTGGACCGCGCGGTGCGGCTGTCGGTCGCCGGCATTCCCGTCGGCACGTTCAAGGAGAACACCGGCGAGCAATATCCGATCGTGGTGCGTACGCCGATCACGCAGCAGGCGGAGTTCGGCGCGCTCGAGCAGGTGCGAGTGCCTTCGCTGAATGGCACTACGCTGCCGCTGTCGCAACTCGCCTCGCTCGAATTCGAGCGGGCGCCGACATTGATCCAGCGCTTCAACCGCGAACGCGCGATGACCATCGATGCGGATGCGGCCAAGGGTTACAACGTCGGTCAGTTGACCAGGGAGATCACCACCAAGCTCGACGCCATGCAGTGGCCGCGCGGCTATCACTATTCGCTGGGTGGCGAGAAGGAAGCCGGACAGAAGGCGTTCGGCGGCATCGGTATCGCCATCATCGTTGCCATCTTCGGCATCTTCGCCATCCTCGTGCTCGAGTTCGGCAGTTTCAAGTCGACGCTGATCGTGCTGACGGTAGTGCCCCTCGGGGTGTTCGGCGGCCTCCTGATGCTGCTGCTGTCGGGCAACGACATCTCGTTCGTCGCGTCCATCGGCTTCGTCGCGCTGGTCGGCATCGAGATCAAGAACTCGATCCTGCTGGTGGACTTCACCAATCAATTGCGCGAGCAGGGAGTGCCGCTCGATGAAGCCATCGAACAGGCCGGCGAAATCCGCTTCCTGCCCATCCTGCTGACCTCGGCCACGGCGATCGGCGGCTTGCTGCCGCTGGCGCTGCAGAACATCGGACTCTACTCGCCCATGTCGTGGGTGATCATCGGCGGCCTGATCACGTCGACCCTGCTGGCGCGGCTCGTGACGCCCGTCATGTACATACTCAGCCCGCCGTCGATTTCACACGCAACCCAGACTGGTGGCACACTCGCCGCCCCGGCCGGCGCGAACTTCGCGCCCGCCAAGCGTCTGGAGCACTAGATAGGAATGAGAGCGGTATTCCTGGATTTCGGCACCGTCAGCCACGACGACCTCGACACCGCCAGCCTCGAACGCGTGTTGCCCGGCATCACGCTGCATGCCACCTCGACCGAGACCGAGGTGGAGGAACGCATCGCCGGCTGTGAATTCATCCTCACGAACAAGCTGAACATCACGCGCGCGCGCATGCGCACCGTGCCGGGCCTGCGCTTCGTCGGCCTGACCGCCACCGGCACCAACAACGTCGATCTGGAAGCCGCGAAAGAGCTCGGGGTGGCGGTGTGCAACATCACCAACTACTGCACCGTGTCCGTGGCGCAGCACGTCCTGGGCGCGATCCTGACGCTCACGCATCGCTTCCGCGAGTACGGCCAGGCCGCGATCGACGGCACCTGGTCGAAGTCGGACCAGTTCACCGTACCTGGCGCGCCCATCCGCGAGCTCACCGGCAAGGTCCTCGGGATCGTGGGCTACGGCACGCTCGGCCGCGCGGTCGCGAAGGCGGCGCGCGACGGTCTCGGCATGCGCGTCCTGGTCGCCGAGCGGCCGGGTTCCGCCGCGGGCCGCGAACCCGACAGCCCGACGTCGATCGGCCCGGTGCGCACCTCGCTCGATGAAGTCCTGCGCAGCGCGGACGTATTGTCGTTGCACTGCCCGCTCACGCCCGCCACGACCGGGTTGATCGGTGCGCGCGAACTGGCGCTGATGAAGCCCGAGGCGCTGTTGATCAACACCGCGCGCGGCGCGCTGGTCGATCTCGACGCGCTGATCGAAGCGCTGCGGGGCGGTGACCTGGGCGGCGCGGCCATCGACGTGTTGCCGCAGGAACCGCCGGTGAACGGCAGCGCGCTGTTCGCGCCGGACATTCCCAACCTGCTGGTGACGCCGCACATCGCCTGGGCCGCGTTCGAAGCGCGGCAGCGCGCGGTCGACGAGCTCGCGCTCAACGTCGAGGATTTCCTGCGCGGCGGCGGCCGCGGTCGGGTAGTTTGAGGCGGGCCGAGGAATTTGAGCTCGACTGATCCGCGCGGAAGCATTCAGTCGATGACGTCCTGCGCCCAGCGCAACACGGGCCAGAGCCGCTCGGGCACCAGCTGTTCCGCGCTTTCCCAATCGCACCAACGCCATTCGTGATGCTCGGGTTTGCCGAGTTCCGGGTTGACGGGCAGCGATACTTCCGCCGTCGGCGTGCGGGCGACAAAGTAGCGCGCAATCTTCCGATCGCGCCCGTAGGGCGCGGTATCGACGAACGATTCGCCCCAGGCGAACTCCAGATCGTCGAGGGTGGTCTCTTCGCGGGTCTCGCGCTGCGCGGTAGTTAGTGGAGTCTCGCCCGGCTCCACGCGCCCCTTCGGGAAATCCCAATAGCTGTAGACGCGCAACAGCAGCACGCGCCAGCCCTCGCCGGTTCCTCGCAAAACCACGACGCCGGCGGACATCGGCGGTGACGTGGGAAGACCATCTGGGTTGCGCTCGGCCACCGACCGAGTATGTGCCGCCCGCACGCGGGATGCCCCGCATATCCGTGTCATCAAACGCCCTGTAAAAGCGGCGCCCGGCGGGGGCCGGGCACCCAGTTTCACATCAGGCGGCGAGAACGGCGGCGCCTGCCGCGACCGGCTGGCTCTGCTCGAACTCCAGGACTCCCGCCACGGCGTGAATCGTCGCCGCAATGCGCACCGCGCTCTGGATCGCTTCACGCGACACATCGTGCGAACGCAGCTTCTTCTCGTGCGAAGTCACGCACAGGCCGCAGCCATTCACCGCCGACACGGCCAGCGAGATCAGCTCGAAGTCGAGCTTGTCGATGCCGTGATTGGCGATCACGTTCATGCGCAGGCGCGCGGGCATGGTCTGGTACTCACCGTCTTCCACCAGGTGGAGGAAGCGGTAGTAGATGTTGTTCATGCCCATGATGGCCGCGGCCGCCTTGGCGCCGTCGATGTCGAGGTCCGCCAGGTGCGCGCGCGACTCCGCTTCCACGCTGCGCGCAAACGAGGTATTGCGCGCAGCGATGGCGGAAGCCAGCGCGATCGACCAGATCTGCTTCTCGTTGAGCCCCGGCGCACCCTGGGCGGTGAGCACCGAGCCGAGATTCAGCTTGAGGTCGCGCGCGTAATCGGGAAGCGCGTCCCGGATCTGTTCAATCTTCATGACTTTCTCCTGACTTCATCGACGTTGCTCAGGCAGCCTTCAGCGTCTCGTCGCCCTGCTTCCAGTTGCACGGGCACAACTCGTCCGTCTGCAGCGCATCGAGGACTCGCAACACTTCGTCCGGGCTGCGGCCGACCGACAGGTCGGTCACATACACGAACCGGATCACGCCTTCCGGATCCACGATGTAGGTCGCGCGCTGCGCGACGCCCGCGTCCTTGTCGAGAATGCCGAGGTCGGTCGACAACTCGCGCTTGATGTCCGAGAGCATCGGGAACGGCAGGTTCTTGAGCTCTTCCTTGGTGCTGCGCCAGGCGTGGTGGACGTACTCGCTGTCGGTGGAAACGCCCAGCAACTGCGCGTCACGCGCTTTGAATTCCTTGTCGAGCTTGCCGAACGCGGCGATCTCGGTCGGGCAGACGAAGGTGAAATCCTTCGGCCAGAAGAAGACGATGCGCCACTTGCCCTTGTTCGTGTCCTGGTCGAAAGGCTGGAAAGCCTTCGCCTGGTCGTTCGAAACGACGCCGGTGAGCGAATAAGCGGGAAATTTCTGTCCAATACCTAACATTCGTTGCTCCTTCATCTTTGAAAACTGGCTTGTCCCGGGCGCGGAATGCGTGGGACTGGCTACGTTGGCGGGCATTCTCCGGGGCAAACCCGGTTTCAGCCAATCGATTGATTGTATAAACTCAATAGATCGCATCTATCGGGCCGACCCGGCCCAGGACAAGGCGTGGCCGATCTCAAGCTCAAGGACCTGCGTTATCTCGTGGCGGTGGCCGACACGCGCCACTTCGGCCGCGCGGCCGAGCGCACCTTCGTGAGCCAGCCCACCTTGTCCGCGCAGCTCAAGAAACTCGAAGAATATCTCGGCGTCCAGTTGATCGAGCGCGCTCCGAAGCGTGTGTCGCTGACGGCCGCGGGCGAGGAGATCGTGGAGCGCGCGCGCCGCATCGTCGAGGCCAGCGAGGAGATCGTCGAGCTCGCCAAGGGCCACAGCGATCCGCTCGCCGGCCGCTTGAGGCTCGCGCTGCTGCCCACGATCGGCCCCTATCTACTGCCGCACGTGGCCGCCAAGCTGCGCAAGCAGCTGCCGCGCCTCGAGCTCATGTTGTATGAGTATCAGACCGACGTGATGCTCGAGAAACTGCATTCGGGCGAAATCGATGTCGGAATCCTGGCACTTCCGGTGCCGTCGGATGGACTGGATACGTACGAGCTGTACAAGGAACCATTCATGGTGGCCATGCCGAGCGGCCACCGGCTCGAGAAACGCGCCAGTATCAAGGTGAACGACTTGCACGACGAAACGCTGCTGCTGCTGGAGGACGGACACTGCCTGCGCGACCAGGCACTCGAGATCTGTTCGGGCACCGACCTGCATGAAAAGCAGGATTTTCGCGCCACCAGCCTCGAGACCCTGCGGCAGATGGTGGCTTCCGGCGTTGGCATCACACTGCTGCCGGAGCTCGCCGGCCGCGGCGCCTATGGCAACGCCCGCGGTGTCGTGATCAAGCCCTTCGCGAAGCCGGTACCAACGCGCACCATCGGCGCGATCTGGCGCAAGTCCACGGCGCGACGGCCGGTCATCATGGCGCTGGCGAAGCAGATCGAGGCGCACGCGCTGTGAGCGCTCAGCCTGCACCCTGCCGGTTGCGCGCGGCCGACGGCCGCGAGCTGGCGGCGCACTGGTTCGCCGCCAGCGAGCGGCGCGGCGGCATCGTCATCAACGCCGGTACCGGATTTCCGCAGACCTTCTATTTCAAGCTGGCGAGCTACGCGGCGCACCGCGGGTACGATGCGCTGGTGTACGACTACCGCGGCATGGGCGCCTCTGCGCCACCCGACATCGCGGCCGAAACCACGCTCATGAGCGATTGGGGATTGCTCGACATGCGCGCTGCGCTGGCGGCCGCGGCCGAGCGCGTACGCGGCGCGCCGCTCGTGACGCTGGGCCACAGCATCGGCGGCCAGTTGCTGGGGCTGCTCAAGAATCACTCGTTGGCGCGCGCGCACGTGCAGATCGCCACCTCGATCGGGTACTGGCCCTGGGAAGGTGCGCCGTTCAAATATTTCGTCTGGTGGTTCTGGCGGGTGCACGGCCCGCTGATGCTCGCGATCAAGGGCTACATTCCGACCGGTGGCGGCTGGACGGGCCTGCCCCTGCCGCGCGGCGTGTATGAAGAGTGGCGGCGCTGGTGCCTGCGGCCCGATCACTTCGGCCCGGAGTTGTCTACGCTTCTCAAGGACAACGTTTTCGCCGAACTGCGCGCGCCATTGCTCAGCGTCGGCTTTACGGACGACCCGATCGCCACGCGGCGCACCGTCGGCGAGCTCAACAAGTTTTATCCAAACGTTCAACGCGAGTCGCGTTGGTACTCGCCCGCGGATGCCGGCGGCAAACGCATCGGCCATGGAGGCTTCTTTGCCTCACGTAATCGCGACACGTTGTGGCGCCCGGTCCTCGACTGGATAGACGCCAGACTCGGAGTCGCGGCTTGACTCAGGCAGCCAACAACCCCGGCACGCCGGCGGACCACATCACGCCGTACGACCGGCTGGCACTCGATGAGGCAACACTCGTCTCGCTGCTGGCCTCGCCGACGCGCAACGAAGGGCTGCTCGACTACTTCGGCGCCGAGCTCCACTCGGAACTGGTCGAACTCGCGCGCACGACGACGCGGCGCAAACGCGCCGCGCCCGGCCGGCGCGTGTACGTGCTGCCGGGCATCATGGGTTCGCAGCTCGGCTTCATTCGCGGTGGGCAGCGACCCAACGACATCCTGTGGCTCGATCCGATCGACATCGCTTTCGGCCGCCTCATCGAGCTCAAGCTGGGCGCCGGCTCGCGCATCGTCGCGCTCGGCGCGATGAACTACACGTATCTCAAGATGACCCTCAGCCTGCGCAAGGCGGGGTTCGATGCGGTGCTGCTCGACTACGACTGGCGCCGCGACACCGCGTCGCTGGGCAAACTACTGGCTGAACGCATAGCGGCCGACGGCAAGGACGAGGCCGCGCTCATCGGGCACAGCATGGGTGGCCTGGTGGCGCGCGCCGCGCTCACCCACCCGGCGGGTGCGCGGGTCTCGCAGCTGGTGATGCTGGGCACGCCGAACGCCGGCTCGCTGGCGGCGGTGCAGGCGCTGCGCGGCACGTATTCGGTGGTGCGCAAGATCGCCATGCTCGACCTGCGGCACGACGCCGAATTCCTGGCGCGCGAGGTGTTTTCGAGCTTCCCCGGCCTGCACGAATTGCTGCCGGCCGGCAATGCGGTGAGTGACTTCGATCTGTTCGACCGCGAGATGTGGCCGGCCAAGGGCCCCGGCCCGGATCCCACCTTGCTGGGCGAGGCGGCCGGCCTCGCACAACGCATGGCGCCGGCCGACGCCCGCTTCAGCATGGTCGTTGGCTGCAATCGCACCACGGCGACGGGCGTCGCGGCGCGCGACGGCGACTTCGAATACGAGTACAGCCTGCAGGGAGACGGCACGGTGCCCATCGAGCTGGCGCGGCTCGCCGGCGCGCGGCACAGCTACGTGGAATGTGGGCACAGCGACATGCCGCTGTCCGATCGCGTCATTGCCGGCGTCGTCGATCTGCTCGAGACCGGGGCGACGCAGCGATTCGCGGCGTCGCCGCCGGTGAAGCGCGGCGCGCTAACCCGCGTGCGCGACGCCGAGCTGCGCGAGCAGTACCTCGGCAAGGTCGACTGGCCACACATGACGCCCGAGCAGCGGCGCCTGTTCCTCGACACGCTCAACGAGCCGCCGAAGGGGCGTCCCCATCGCCGGCCGCAGCGCCCGGTTGCCGCCAGGCCGCTCGGCGTTCGCGTCTGCATCGGCGACGTTTCGAAATCGCATGCCGCCGCCACCGCGGTCGCGGTGCTGCGCGGCGTCAGGGCGGGCGGCGCCGCGGCCGACGTGGACAAGCGCCTGGGAGGCGTCATCGGCGACTGGATGGAGCATCGCGTGATCAGCGGCGACGCCGGCAGCATCACGCCCATCCCGCGCAGCCTGCAACGCGGCCGCAAGCCGGCCCGCACGTCCTACCTACTGGTCGGACTCGGACGCTTCGACCGGCTGGCGCTGGACGTGGTCGAGCTCGCCGCCGAGAACCTGGCGCGCTTCGCCGAGGTGCCGCCGTACCGCTCACTCGCCACCGTGGCGTGGGGCGCGCGCGCGGGAATCGATCCCGCCGACTCCTTCGCAGCGCAGTTGCGCGGCTTCCTGCGGGCGCGCACCGCCGGCAATTCGAAGCTCGCCCGTGTCGACCTGCACGTCCTGAACGCGGCGGAAGCGCGCCGCGTGTATTCGCGGCTCGGCGACTTCGTCAAGTCGCGGCCGGCCGGCGCGCTGAAACTGGCGCCGCTCGTCTCCGCCCGCTCGGCGGCCGGACCCGCGCGCAAGGTCCGCGGCACGGCCCACCTCATCGTGTCGGCGGAAGCCAGGCGGGACAAACGCGAGACCTGGCGTGGGTCGCTGCTCACCGGGGCCGGGACCGCGGCGATCTTCTCGCAAAGCCAGGAATTCGCCGCCGGCGCGCTGGACAAACTCGACGACGCGTTCGCGAGCCCGGCGTTGACCGCTGCTCGCGTGAAGGAGCTCGGTCGGAAGTTGGGCGCGCTGGTCTTGAATCCGGCGCTGGCGGAGGCGTTGTACGCCACGCGCGGCCAGGCTCTCTCGGTGGTCCACGATGCGGCCGCCAGCCGGGTTCCGTGGGAAGCGCTCAACCTGCGCGGCTGGTTTCCCGCGCTCGATGGCGGACTGTCGCGGCGTTACGCCACCGCGGACCTGGTGCCCGCGCGTTTCGATGCCGGACGGCGCACGCAGAAGGAGTTGGGCGTCCTCGTCATCGCCAACCCGACCGGCGATCTGCCGGGCGCGGAGTTCGAGCGTGAACGCATCGCGAAGATTCTCGGCGGCTCGCGCGCCGTGCGCCTCACGGAAGTCGCGGGCGATGCTGCCACCCTGGCGCGCGTCACCGCCGAGTTCGAGTCCGGGCGCCACGACGTCATTCACTATGCGGGGCATGCCTGGTTCGACGCGCAGCGGCCGGGCGAATCCGGCCTGGTGCTGGCGGACGGTGAGCTCACGGGCACCGCGCTGGCCGCACTCGGACGGCTGCCGCCGCTCGTCGTGTTCAACGCCTGCGAATCCGCGCGGCTTCGCAGGAACACCAAGGCGGGCACCACCAGCCGTGCGCAGAGCATCGCCGAGAACCTGAGTCTCGCCGAGACGTTGCTGCGCGCGGGGCTCGCGCACTATGTCGGCACGCACTGGGCGGTGGATGACGCGTCCGCCAGTGCGTTCGCGAGTGTGTTCTACGCGCAGTTGCTGCGCGCCAGCATCGGCACGGCGCTGGTCAAGGCGAGGCGCGCGATTCATGCACGCCGCTCGCCCGACTGGGCGGACTACATTCACTACGGCGACGCGGAATTCCGTCTCAAGGCGCCTGAAGCCGGACGATCTTCGCCGCGACGTCGCGGGTAGTTTGGCCGCCGCCGCTCGCGAACGGTGGCGCAGACAGCGTGCCGTTCGAATCGGTGATCAGCGTAACCGGCCGGCTCCAGACGCCGGTGCGCGTCTCGAACCACGTCCATCGATACTTTGCGGTTGGCAGGAAGCCGTGCAGCCTTGGGCGCAGCGCGCGATTCTCGAAATACACCAGTGCGAAATCACGCGCCGCCGTACGCATCAGGAACGACCAGCCATCCAGACCGTCGGGCCGCGCCTCGGCGTTTGCGCGCGGTGCAAGGTCCTGCGGTGCGGGCACGAGCTGCTGGTAACGCGCGCCCTCTGAGAGCACGAATGTGCGCAGGTGCTGCATCTGTGCGCCGGATTGGTAACGCAGCGCCGTCCAGATGTGCGGACGCCAGCCGGCGGGCTCGCCGGTGCTGGTGACGTCGTAAGCCGCCGTTCCATGCACATGGCCCGCCAGCGCCCCCGACAACACCGAGCCGTACATCATGGAGCGCGCGAAGTAGTTGTCGCGCTCGGAATTCTCGGCCGGCGTCTCGCCGCCCGGCCTGTTGATGGCGTGATTCCAGCCGGTGTAGTAGGGCTCGAGATTCGCCGCCGGATACGCGGGAACGAGGCGGAATAGCTCCTCTATCGACTCGTAAATCGCGTGATTGCGCGGATTGTTTCCGACCGTATGCATGGTCAGCCACGGAGCGTGGTCGCCGTGGCCAAACGCCTTGTAAGTCGAGCGATCGATGAGCGTGGTGTACGGCTGCCCGAAAGGCAGACCGCCGTACTTGCGGTAGTGATAGGTCAACGCCCGGTTGAATTCGTCGGCGGTGAGACTGAAGTCCTTCGGAATCCAGTCGAGATGAATACCGCTGAAAATGAGATTGAATGCGCCGTAGCGGGCGATCAGGTATTCGACGAACCGCGAGTACGAGGAATCGAAATCGAAATACGCCTTCCATGAAGGCGCATTGTCGCGGCGCACGGTTTCGAGGAAGGGCACGAAGCCGTTGTCCGCGAGATGTCGCATTTTCCGGTCGAGATGCTTGAAATACTCCGGGCTGATGCGATCGAAATTCGCCAGGCCCTCGCGATCCGTGAACACCTCGAATGGCCGGTTGCCATCTTCGTCATGCATGTCCTTCGCGGTGGTGGTCGCACCGTCCGCGGTGGATATTTTCGCGTTCGGCGCCCAGTAGCCGAATTTCTCCCACGCATTGCGCAGGAAGACGCCGTCGCGATTGGCATAAGTGGCGCCGTGATGATCCGCCGCCCAGTTTGGAAACGCCGCGATGAACGAGATGGAGTTGAACCCCTGCCGCTTCCGGTACGCCACCGCTTCTTCGAAACTGATGCCTTCGGCAGGTAGATAGTCGGGTGCCGCGGCGGCGCCACGCCATGGCAGCCGCCAGGTGGACGCGGCGAGCCAGGTATCACCTATGAGAAAAAAAGGCGTGGCGTCGGCGTAGACGAGGGCGTGACCGTTGGCGCTCGCCCGAATGAAACCGCGCCGGTTCGGATTCGCCGCGAGCTCGTCGTCGTTCCACGCCACCGCGCGAAAGGTCCCGCCGCCGCCGTTCAAGCCTGCATCGGAGGCCGGGGTCGCCCCGCTGCGCCAGCTCCATTCTCCGGGCGCCGTCGCGACGAACCGAACCTTGAAGATCCGGCCGCCGTCCCAGAACCCCCGCACCCGTTTGTTGAACTGCGGGCCGGTGAGTTCGATCCAGCAGTCGACCTCGGTGTAGGGGTTGGCGTAGTCGCGCTCGGCCGCGAGCGTGATTTCCTGGGTTTCCCAAACGTGGATCTCGCCCGACTTGAGTCCCGCCTGCGCGCCGTTCGCGGCGAGCCATGCGAACGAGAGCATCGAAAAGCGACGCAATGCTCGGAACAGGCATGACATGGGCAGCATCGCGCTCGCGACTAGTTGGCGCGGTTGAGCCAGCGGTCGAACCAGCCGATGTTGCTGCGAATGCGGTGCACCAGGTAGCTAGGCACGGTCAACCCGTGATTTTCACCCGGGTAGACGATCAGTTTCGTCGGCACCCCGCGAACTTTGAGCGCCTGGTACATCTGCTCCGCGCCGACGCAGGGGACGTTGTCGTCTTCGGCCGCGCATTCGAACAAGGTTGGCGCGCTGATGCGCTCGGGATGCAGGAACGGGTAGGCGAGCTTGCGCCACGTGTCGAAATTTTCCCACGGCGTGCCGAGCTCGAACACGTACTCGCGCGCGTACATGTCGACGCCGAAGGTCGCGAGCACGTTCGCGACGCCAGCACCGGATACCGCCGCGCGGATCCGCTGGTCGCTCGCGATCATGTAGTCGGTGAGAATGCCGCCGTAACTCCACCCGAACACACCGATGCGTTGCGGATCCGCAATGCCGGCATCGATGGCGTGCGTGATGCCGGCGCTGATGTCCTGCACGTCAAGATTCCCCCAGTCGGCATAGATGGCTCTCGAGAAATCGAAACCACGGCCGGAAGAGCCGCGCGGATTGACCGATAACACCACGTAGCCGGACGCGGCATACAGGCGCGGCACGAGATCGAACTCGTGACTGTGCTGGTACACCGGGCCGCCGTGCAGATAGGCCAGCAACGGGTAACGCTTCGCCGGATCGAACCCGGCGGGCAGCGTCACGTAGCCGTGAATCTCCGCGTCACCGCTCTTAAACGACACGTCGCGAACTTCACCGAGCGCACGACTTTTGGT
>Ga0193752_1001017_pt1 | contig 24640 bp, 17 predicted proteins | sample H1c1metaG_FD_144924 | JGI IMG/M metagenome (GOLD analysis project Ga0193752, IMG submission 144924) | Soil microbial communities from a riparian zone of the East river system, Colorado, United States - H1c1 | ecosystem: Environmental > Terrestrial > Soil > Riparian zone | place: USA: East River...
AGATCGCCTTTGCGATGATGAGCATCATGGCCGTCAAGGGTGTTGAGGTGGGAGCAGGATTTGAGGCAGTCGCCCAACGCGGCAGTCAACATCGCGATGCGCTGACGCCGACGGGATTTAAAACGAACCATGCGGGCGGTGTTTTGGGCGGTATTTCGTCCGGGCAAAACATTCACGTAAGTATTGCCTTGAAGCCGACTTCCAGCATTACGATCCCGGGCGAGACCATCGATATGCAAGGCAACGCCACCGATGTGGTGACGACGGGTCGTCATGACCCTTGTGTGGGGTTACGTGCGACACCGATCGCCGAAGCCATGTTGTTGCTCGTGCTGATGGACCATTACTTGCGGCACCGAGCTCAAAATGCAGATGTGGTGTCCGGCACGCCAACTATTACTCCAGCTATTAAGACGGGCGGATAGTTCGACCTCAGATTCGCGCGATTCGTATCGATAAAGAAGATCGAAGGCTTAAGACTGGCGCATCCAGGGTTGCGAACCAGCTTATTTTTCAGAGGCAGAAGCGATGGCTAAGCAGTGGAATGTCGCCGTAGTCGGCGCCACCGGATTGGTGGGCAGCACGATGCTGTCGATTCTGGAACAACGAAATTTTCCGGTGGGCGAGCTCTACCCGCTGGCGAGCAGTCGATCGGCAGGGAAAACCGTGCGCTTCCAAGGGCGCGATATCCCAGTTCAGGATCTCGCAACCTTCGATTTTTCCAAGGCCCAGGTTGGCCTCTTCTCGGCGGGCGGCAGCGTCTCGGCGGAATTCGCGCCCAAAGCAGGGGCGGCCGGCTGCGTGGTCATCGATAACACCTCGCATTTTCGCTATCAGGACGACATCCCGCTCGTCATCTCTGAGGTGAACGCGCACGCTATCGCGAACTATAAGACCCACAACATCATCGCCAATCCCAACTGCTCCACGATGCAGTTGCTGGTGGCCATCAAACCGATTTACGACGCCGTGGGGATCGAGCGTATCAACGTTGCCACGTACCAATCCGTGTCCGGCGGCGGTCAAAAGGCTATGAACGAATTGGCCGAGCAAACGCGGGCCTTGGCGTCCGGCGGGGCGGTCACGCCCCAGGTCATCGCGAAGCAGATCGCCTTCAACTGCGTACCGCAAATCGACGTGTTTCTCGATAATGGGTACACCAAGGAAGAGATGAAAATGCACTGGGAAACCCAAAAAATTATGGAGGATTCAGCGATACGTGTGAACGCCACCGCAGTTCGCGTTCCGGTGTACGTGGGACACTCAGAAGCAGTAAACCTTGAGACTCGACGCAAAATCTCGGTCGACGAAGTCAGGGAATTACTGAGCCGTGCCCCGGGTGTCGTCTTGATGGACGAACGCCGTCCGGGTGGGTATCCCACTGCGGTAACCGAAGCGGCCGGCAATGACCCTGTGTATGTAGGCCGAATTCGGGACGACCTTAGCCATGAGCGGGGTCTGAATCTGTGGATCGTTGGAGATAACGTGCGTAAAGGCGCGGCGCTAAACAGTGTTCAGATCGCCGAAATCTTGGTGAAAGATTATTTGTGAGCTATAGTTCCGGGCGTTAAGTCAACAAGTATGTGAGCATCGCACGGACTAATTGCGACCTCTTTAACTAGATTTATATCTTGCCGGCCAGTCACTTAGACCTTTGTGTTGATAACTGTTCGCGCAATTGCCAAAGCGACTAGGTTTCAGGGAGACCTGATGACGAGACATTTCACGCGCCTGCTTGTGCTAGGCGTATCACTGTTCCCCGCCTCGCTCTATGCGTTAGGGCTGGGAGAACTGCATTTGAATTCCGCACTGAGCCAGCCATTCGATGCCGAAATCGAACTGCTGAGCCCAACGACGGAAGAATTAGCCAATCTCAAAGTTGCCCTCGCAAGCCCAGAGAGCTTTGCGCGCAGCGGCTTGGATCGCGCGCAGTTCCTGTCCACCTTCGTCTTCAAGGTAGTGCCAGCGGGCCCTGGACGCGCGACGATTCGCATCACGTCCAATCGCGGCGTCACCGAACCGGTCGTGACTCTCCTCGTCGAAGCGACCTGGGGCAACGGCCGCATTCAACGCGAGTACACCGTATTCCTGGATCCGCCGGTGTTCGTGCCGGTGCAGCCGGCTCAGCCAGTGACCCGCGAAGAGCCGACTAACGCGTCACCGCCTCCGACCGAACCAGGCCGAACTCAAGGCGTCATCGAACGCACGCCTCCTCCGACGACGCCGGAAGCGATCACGCCTCCACCTGTCTCGACAACGCCTGCACAGCCGGCCGTAGACTTGGCCCCAGCTGTGCCGCTGCCGGAACCGGCGCAACCCACAGCCGAAACACCGAGCGAGCCCACAGTGGTTCCGCCGCCTGCGGCCGCAGGCGACTCTTACGAAGTCCAGCGCAACGATTCGCTTTGGAAGATTGCCAATCGTCTACGGTCGGGTAGCCCGCAGCAGATCAATCAAACGATGATTGCTTTGTATCGCGCCAACCCGGCTGCATTCGCAGGCAACATCAATAGGCTCCGCTCTGGCGCCGTGCTGCGCGTTCCGGCTGCGGACGAGATCGAAGCTTTGGATCTGCGCGAAGCCAGCGCAGAGGTCACTCGCCAATACAGCGAATGGCGTCCAGAAGCGGCTGCGGTAGCCGGCGCCACCGATGATCGAGGTCGCCTGCAACTCGTGACTCCACAGGAGCCCGCTGCTGCCGTTGAGGGCGCGCGCGCCGCCGAAGCTACGGCTCGTGCGACTGAACAAGCCAGAGTGCAGGAAACTGCTCGCGCTGCTGCGGCGAAGCTAGCCGCCGACGCGGATGCCAGGCGCCTCCTCGATTTGAAGAACGCCGAGTTGGCCCGTATGCAGCGCGAGCGTGAAGAGAAGGCCGCGGCTGATGCGGCCGCGGCCACGAAAGCAGCTGAACAGCAGGCTGCTGCCCAGACGCCCGCACAGACTCAGCCTCCAACGGTTACCCCTCCTGCCGAGCCCGCACCTGAGCAACCAGTAGCCGAGGCGCAACCCGAAGCTCAACCGGTGGCGACGCAATCTGAGCCTGCGGTGGAAGAGCCTTCTATCTTCGACGACCTGCCTTGGACCTACATCGCGCTTGGGATCGGCTTGATCTTATTGATTGTGGGCGGGGTGGTGTACTCGCGCCGTCGTCAGCCGCAAACGAACGCATTGCATTTCCCGATGCCGGATGGTGGCGTGCCCACCATGACGCCGGCGGACTTCGATGCAGAGATGGAGCCGGAACCGACCAAGACACGCTCGCGCGCGCAATCGGCTGCTGCGTTTGATTTCGACGAACCGGCACATCCGGATTCGCTGCCGGAAGCGGAGGGCACTAAGCCTCTCCATGCAGGCGAGCCGCCCGAAGACTATATGGACGACGCGCCGCCGGTGACGTCGACGCGCTCGGCGCGGTCCGCCGACGAGACGATGAGCAGCGAAACGGCTGTGCACGTCGATCAACAAGACGCCGTTGCCGAAGCGGACTTCCACATGGCGTATGGTCTTTACGACCAAGCTGCCGACTTGGTGAAGATTGCGCTCGGGCGCGAACCGAAGCGCCGCGACCTGCGCCTCAAGTTGTTGGAAATCTACTTCGTGTGGGGCAATAAGGAGCTGTTCCTCGACACCGCTCGCGAATTACACACCACGCGTTCTCAAGCGCCGCAAGGCGAGTGGGACAAGATTTTGATCATGGGCAAGCAGATTGCTCCGGACGATCCGTTGTTCCGCGGCGGCGTGGCTTCTGCGGGCGACATGCTGGACGTCAATTTGGAAGGCGGCGAAAACCGCGTCGACTTCGACCTGTTCTCGACGCCGGAAGCCGGCGAGTCGGAAGCGGGCGCCAGCCTCGATTTCGAGATCGGCAATACCGGCGCACGCGCCAAGCCAAGCAGTCACCTGGATTTCTTGCTTGAAGACTCGGGCAGCGCGCAAGTCGCCGACGACAGCACTCGCGAAATGGATACGGGCGCACGCACGCAGGAAACGCCGACCCTCGAATCTCCGGTCCTCGATCGCGCCGCGGAGACATCGCGCGAACCTGTGATCGATATGAACTTCGGCGATAAGGTCGGCGACCAAACAGCCGAGCTGTCGATCGACGATTTAGGATTGGACGTCGGTTCGTTGGAATCGACCGGTTCGCTCGAACGCACAACCGCGTTGAAGGACGCGCGCTCGGACTTGCTGTCTGGGCATAAAGAGGACATCTCTGACGATGAGATGACACGCATCGCGCCGTCCGGCTTCTTGCCGCCGAAGGCGAAGTCAGCGGCGAGCCTCGAGCCGACGATGGAAATGCCGCAGTTGCCGCGAGAGACGAGTCAACGTCTCGGTAAGTCGACCAATGGCGGCTCGAACGGTCACGCAAAAGACGACGATGATTCGGGTGAGGACATCAGCGTCAGCACGATTTATCTCGAACAGATGGATCCGAGCTCCGGCGAAGTGATCGATACGTTGGGACCACGCAGCGACGAAACCGCGCACATGCTCGGGCCGGAAGATTTGGATATCGATTTGTCGCAGCTGGAAGATCCACCTTCCCGTTCGCGCGCGTCGAAGGATGATCCGACGGCAGAAATGCCGATGCATCGTCAGGACTTGGCGGCAACCGCCGAGCAGCCGCGCCCGAAGATGGATCGCTCCAACGATCTGGTCGCTACCTCTGAAATGCCGGAGATGGAACCGGTGACGATGAGCGAAGTGGGCACAAAGCTAGACTTAGCTCGTGCCTACATGGATATGGGCGACCCGGATGGCGCGCGCAGCATCTTGGAAGAGGTGCTGGGAGAGGGCAATTCCGGTCAACGTGCCGAGGCGCAGCGCTTGCTCGACTCAGTTCGTTAAAGAGTGATCGACCTCGATAGACGACGCCGCGCACGGGCAACCTGCGCGGCGTTACTTTTTTAAAATGCCGCGCATCGCACTGGGATTGGAATACGACGGAACAGCCTATCGAGGCTGGCAGACGCAGCTGTCCGCCAAGAGCGTACAGAGCGAAGTGGAGCAGGCGCTAGCTTTCGTGGCGGATCATCCGATCGAATCGGTGCCCGCAGGACGAACGGACGCCGGTGTGCATGCCGCGATGCAAGTGATCCACTTCGATACCCCGTCAGAGCGTAGCGAACGCGGGTGGATCTTGGGTGCCAATACCCGCATGCCCGATGACATCAGCGCACTGTGGGCGCGCCCGGTGCCGGACGATTTTCATGCTCGCTACGGTGCGCGGGCGCGCAGCTATCGTTACGTGATTCAGAATCGTGCGCCCCGATCGGCGTTGCAGCGCTTACGGGCGTCCTGGATTCGAGAACCGCTTGACGCCGTGCCTATGCACATCGCCGCGCAAGCCCTGATTGGCGAACACGATTTCTCCTCGTTTCGTGCTGCCGAGTGCCAGTCCCGCACACCGATGCGCCGACTCGATTCAATTGCCGTGGCGCGCCGTGGCGAGTTTGTAATAATCGATGTCACGGCGAATGCATTCCTACACCACATGGTGCGAAACATCGTCGGCGTCCTGCTTGCAGTGGGCAATGGTGAGCGTCCCGTCTCTTGGGTCCAAGAAGTGCTGGCGGGACGAGATCGGCGACTGGGCGGCATTACTGCGCCGGCTCAAGGGCTTGCGCTCGTCGGCGTTCGGTATCCTTCACACTTCGGTTTGCCAAGCGAGCCAGTCGCGGATGGCTTTACGGCCGCCTTGCCCGAATAAGTCAGACCGCGTATAGATGCGCACGGGCGGGTCAACTCGCCGCAAGATGGAGAGACTATGACCTGGTTCGAGAAAATCATGCCCTCGCGCATCAAGACCGAACGCCGTACGCGCTCGGTGCCCGAGGGGCTCTGGATGAAATGCGCGGCGTGCGATGCCGTGTTGTATCGCGCGGAGTTGGAGCGCAATCTGCAGGTGTGCCCCAAGTGCGGCCACCATATGCGCATCGGCGCTCGCGATCGGCTGGAAAAATTCCTCGACACCGATTCGGGTCAAGAATTGGCTGCGAATATCGAGCCTGAAGATCCGCTCAAGTTTCGCGACACCAAGAAGTATCGAGATCGCCTGACGCTCGCCCAAAAGACAACGGAAGAGCGTGATGCCTTGATCGTCATGGCCGGCAAATTGCTTGGCATCGACGTCGTCGCTTGCGCGTTCGAGTTTGAATTCATGGGCGGCTCGATGGGTTCGGTCGTCGGCGAACGATTTGCGCGCGCGACGGACCACTGCTTGCGTCATCGCACGCCATTGATTTGCTTCTCTGCGAGCGGCGGGGCTCGCATGCAAGAAGCGTTGCTGTCCCTACTGCAGATGGTCAAGACCAGCGCAGCCTTGGGCCGTATGGCGGAAGCTCGTCTGCCTTACATTTCAGTTTTGACGGATCCCACGACGGGCGGTGTGTCCGCAAGTTTGGCGATGTTGGGCGACATCAATATCGGCGAACCCAAAGCGTTGATCGGCTTTGCCGGACAGCGCGTGATTCAACAGACTGTGCGCGAAACGTTGCCCGAAGGCTTTCAGCGTAGTGAATTCTTGCTTGATCACGGCGCCATCGACTTGATCCTCGACCGCCGCGACATGCGCGAGCGCATCGCGCAAATGCTGAGCCTGCTCACCAAGCTTCCGGCGCCGGTTGTCGAACCCGCTGTGTAACTGTTATCGGCGCGCGGCGTAGGCTGCGCGCCGATCAAAATCCGTGAACGCAATGTCGCAGCGCACGCTGTCTGAATGGCTTTCCTGGCAGGAATCCCTGCACCCAAGCACCATTGATCTGGGATTGCAGCGTCTTACTCATGTCCTTGGCCGACTCCAGTGGCGGCAACCTAGCTGTCCAGTTGTCATCGTCGGTGGTACGAATGGCAAGGGTTCATGCGTCGCATTGCTCGAGAGCATCCTGAGCTCCGGTAGATACCGCGTCGGAACGTTCACATCGCCGCATCTCGTGCGCTACAACGAGCGCATTCGCATTGCCGGTCGAGAAATCTCGGATGCATCGCTCATAGCCGTATTCGAGAGAATCGATGCCGCGCGAGGCGATACGTCACTCACTTTTTTCGAGTTCAACACGCTTGCGGCATTGCTCGCCTTTGAAACAGCCGGTCTCGATGTGATTGTGTTGGAAGTGGGGTTGGGCGGACGGCTCGATGCAGTCAATGTGGTCGACGCGGACGTGTCGTTGCTTAGTTCCGTTGCGATCGATCATTGCGATTGGCTCGGTACGGATGTCGAATCCATTGGCCGAGAGAAGGCCGGCATTTTTCGATCAGATCGCGTCGCGATATTCGGATCCCGTTTGATTCCGCGGAGCGTTGAATCAGAGGCTGCGCGGATCGGTGCGCGACTGCAACGTCTCGGTGTCGACTTCGACTTCGCTGTGGGCGGCGATCGATGGAGTTGGCGCGGCAAGGGCGCTGCGTATTCGAATCTGCCGAGCCCTGCGTTGTTTGGGGCCATTCAGCTGGAGAATGCCTCGGCCGTGATCGCAGCCCTAGCCGCGCTGCAAAGCCGTTTACCGTTGAATGAGGACAGTTTGAAAGACGGTCTTCGTAGCGTGACGTTGGCCGGTCGATTTCAATCGTTAGTTCGCGCTGGACACGAGTGGATTTTGGACGTTGCTCATAATCCGGCGGCGGCGGAAACGCTGGCGAGCAACCTCGCCGCAAAGGCTAGCAGCGGACGCACGCTGGCAGTTTGCGGAATGTTCGCAGATAAGGACGTCACGGGCGTCGTAGCGACGCTGCAGCGGCAAGTTGACGGATGGATCACAGCGGGCGTGGGCGGTCCGCGGGCGTTGCCACCTGCGGAATTGGCAGAAAAAATCATCGCGGCCGGTGGTCACGTGGAAGCGGTAGAGCAATCGGTCGCCGCTGCCTGCGCTCGCGCCGCCTCACTGGTGCAAGCTGGAGATCGCATAGTGGTGTTTGGCTCCTTCCATACCTTTGGGCCTGCTGTGGAATGGTTGGGGCGCGGGTGACGCGTCAGGTGCTGCCGCTAGTGAAGGCGCGACCGGTATACTTTCGCCGTGGATAGACACCTCAAAGAGCGATTGGTCGGCGCCGCTGTATTGTTGGCGGCCGCCAATATTTTAATTCCGGAAATGCTGTCGTTTCCCTCCGATTCGGCGGTGACGCCGGCGTCGAGTTCCGGCGCGCTTCCCGCCGGCGCGGACGGTGGTGCGTTGAAGACTTATACGATCGACCTTGGGAAAGCGAACTCGGGCGGCGACAGCAGGAGCGTAGAAGTGACGCTCGCGCCGCCACCGGAGTTGCCGGTTGTGCAACCGCCGGCGGAGGAACCGGCTGCGACATCGCAAGGCGATGCGCAACACCCGGCGCAGACAACGCCGGCAGCGCAAGACCAACGCGAACAGAAAGCGCCCGAGGCAAAAGCACCAGGGCCGTCCGCTGAGAAGCCCCCAGCACCGGCGGCGATGAAAGAGCCAACTAGAGAACCTACGATTGTTGCGCCTCGTGCAACGCAGACGCCCGAGAATGTCGAAGTCTTGACCGTGCCGTCGCCGGGCAAGGCGGGCGCACATTGGGCCGTGCAGGTTGCCAGCTTGGACACGCGAGATAAGTCGCAAAAGATCGTCGATGAAATGAAGGCCAAAGGGCTGCCGGCGTTCGTCGCGTCTTCGCAAGTCAACGGCAAAACCGTGTTCCGCGCGCGGGTGGGGCCCGTCGACGATCGTGCGGAAGCGGAGGCTTTGCTGCGCAAAGTCAAGTCGCTGCATCCCAAAGCGACGATCATGCCGCACCCATAGGGCGCACCAGCAAATCCTTCGTGGGCGACCACGCAATGTGTGGGGCTTATTCATTTCGCTCGCGGCGTGCCGTCGCGCTTCTGCTAAACTAGCGGTCGCTTCGGAACGATCCGATCGTTTCTCGATACCCCGCCACGCTTGAGCGCCACGAATTCATGACGCCCATCGATTACGCCATCATCGGAATTCTGGCGATCTCGCTGGTTTTCGGGATGGTGCGCGGTTTCATGCGCGAAGCCCTTGCCTTACTGGCTTGGTTAGGCGGTCTTTGGCTGGCATGGCGCTACGCGGACTACGTTAAGCCGATGTTAGGCGGCCTGCTTATCGGCGAACCGCAGCGCACTTGGGTGGCGCGCGCATTGATCGTAGGCGTGGTGCTGCTGGTCAGCTGGATCATCGCGGAACTTCTGTCGTATTTCATCCACCAGTCCGGTCTTACTGTCACCGTCGATCGAGCCTTGGGGCTCGTCTTTGGGTTGCTGCGCGGCATGGTGCTCGTGTCGCTGCTGACAATGTTGGCGCTGTTGGTAAATCTCGACGAAATGCGTTGGTGGAAGAAATCGATATTGCTTCCTTACGCCACAGATGTATCGCACTGGGTTGGCGCATTTGCCGAGACGGCATTGGATTCCGGCGCATTGCCCCCAGTTTCCAAATGACAAGTTTCTAAATGACATTGGCCTACTTGATCTTCACTGCTTAGTAGCTTCGAGGCACCCTTCCTATGTGCGGCATCGTTGGCGTCGTCGGTCAAACCCCAGTCAATCAACAGATATACGATGCGCTGAGCGGCCTACAGCATCGTGGTCAGGATGCAGCCGGCATCATGACTTGCTACGAAGGCGAGGTCCTGATGCGCAAGACCACGGGTCTGGTGCGCGACGTCTTCCAGCAGCGACACATGCTCGCGTTAAAGGGCAACATCGGCATCGGCCACGTCCGCTACCCAACGGCTGGCTGCGATAGCTCATTCGAAGCACAACCCTTCTTCGTCAACTCTCCCTACGGCATCGGACTCGCTCATAACGGCAACTTGACCAACGCGTCCGAACTGGCGGATGTGCTAATTCGTGAAGATCGCCGTCACTTGAACACGTCTTCGGATTCCGAAGTTCTGCTCAACGTTCTAGCCAGCGAGCTCTCGCGGATCAATCGCGCTCGCGCAACGGCTACCGATATCTTCCAAGCGCTTGAAAGTGTCTATCGTCGCTGTCGTGGCGGCTACGCGGTGGTAGCGATGATCGTCGGTCACGGATTGCTCGGCTTCCGCGATCCGCATGGCATTCGTCCGCTCGTGCTCGGTAAGCGCGAAGGGGCCAACGGTCCTGAGTTCATGCTGGCTTCCGAAAGCGTGGCGCTCGACTTGCTCGGCTACCACGTTGTGCGCGATGTCGCAGCGGGTGAAGCCGTGTTTATCGACGAGCGCGGCCGCTTGTTTGCGCATCAATGCGTCGCAGCCGCAAAACACACTCCATGCGTATTCGAGTACGTCTATTTCGCGCGGCCCGATTCCATCATCGACAATATTTCCGTGCACAAGGCGCGTTTGCGCATGGGCGATCTGTTGGCGGAAAAATTGCGTCGCGTCTACCCGAACCACGATATCGACGTCGTGATCCCGATTCCCGATACGAGCCGTACTGCCGCTGTGCAAATGGCGCAGCTGTTGGGCATCAAGTATCGCGAAGGCTTCGTCAAGAATCGCTACATCGGCCGCACCTTCATCATGCCGGGCCAAGAGCAACGTTCGAAATCCGTACGATCGAAGCTCAACGCAATCGACCTCGAATTCCGCGGCAAGAACGTCCTGCTGGTCGACGACTCCATTGTTCGGGGTACGACGTCTGCGCAGATCATCGAACTCGCCCGTGAAGCCGGAGCCCGCAAGGTGTACTTCGCGTCGGCCGCACCGCCTGTTCGCTATCCGAATGTGTACGGCATCGACATGCCTGCCGCGTCAGAACTGGTTGCCAGCGGCCAGACGGAAGAGCAAGTCGCGAATTTGATCGGCGCCGATTGGCTGCTGTATCAGGATCTCGAGGATTTAACTCGCGCTTGCCTCCATCATGACTCGCACATCGAAGGTTTCGATACCTCGTGTTTCTCGGGCGAGTACGTGACTGGAGATATCACGGCGGAATATTTGGCGCGCTTGCAGTCCGATCGGTCGGATGCGGCCAAAGCTCGCCGTCGCCACCCGCGCAAAGGTGTGTTGCAAGCTGTTCGCGCATTGTAGGCGCGCACAGTAAGAGGGGCCGTGCACCGGCGCGGTTCCCGATACAGAGTCCACCGTGCATATCGTCGCGCCGCGCATCCTGATCGTCACCGATCAGTTCAAATACAGTCGGCTGCTCGAACAACATCTCACAACTGTTTGGGCCGACGTCGAAATCAAGGTTCACGAGCCCAGTCACTCCGGTTCGTTTCATCCTGGCTTTACCGCTGCCGGCTTCGATTGCGTCTTGCTCGATCATGAGCTGACCGACGATCGCGGGCTCGCATGGGCGACCGATTTCAGCACTCGAACGGGATTTCCACCGGTTCTTTATTTCGCTGCGAACGACGATGGTCGGAAGGCCGTGGAAGCCGGCGCAGCCGATTGGTTCATGCGCGATCGCATTCATCATCGACGTTTTGCCAGCGTGGTCATCGATCACGTGATGCGTCGGCGTCAACTGCAGGCGTTGTTTCGCGCTGGACCGGAGGGGGACAAACTGTATCGCTTCGGGCCTATTACGATTCGCGGCCAGCGCTATGTGGGCGACTTAGCCGTCGGCGGCAGTTCGATGGTGTATTTGGCCGAGAGCGAGAAAGCGGGCGAGCTGGTCGTGCTTAAAGTGCTGGGCGATAACGAAAGCGAGACGGGTCAAACGTTTGAGCGATTTTTGCAGGAATATGAGCTGCTGCTCCGGATTCGGCATCCGAATGTTGTGCGAATTCACGAGATGGGGATTGCGGACGATCACGCATACATTGCAATGGAGTATTTCCCTATCGGCGATTTGCGTGCGCGAATGCGCGACAAGATGTCGCCTGAGCAGGTCGTCGTTTATACGGAACAGGTCGCGCGTGCGTTGGCCGAGGTTCATGAGGTCGGTGTTCTGCATCGCGATCTGAAGCCGGGCAACATCATGCTGCGCGCGGACGGATCGATTGCACTCATCGACTTTGGACTGGCGAAGCACGTGGTGCGATCTGCCGAGATCACCGCCGCCGGAGAGATTTTCGGCACGCCGTACTACATCAGTCCCGAGCAGGGGCATGGTGACGATGTGGATGCGCGTAGCGACTTGTATAGTTTGGGCATCATCGTCTACGAGATGATGATGGGGAAGCGACCCTTCACGGCCGGTTCGCCAATGAGCATCATCTACATGCATCGCAATTCGCCTGTGCCGCCATTGTCGCCTGAGTTGAAGCGATACGAGCCGCTGGTGTACAAGTTGCTCGCGAAAGAGCCGAATGATCGCTACCAGTCGGCTGCTGAATTGCTTGACGCGTTGCCGGCCTTTCAATAGTTTGTGTCGATGACGATGGACACTTTGTTGGCGCCGACGCCCGAACGTTGGTTCGAGGTTGCGAGCGAACGATGGCGTGAGCTGTTAGTCGACCATGCGAATTGCGAGAAAAAGGCCGCGTCGACGGCGCTCAGCATCGTGTTTGCCTATGCTGAAGATCGAGTGCTGGTCGAAAGCATGTCTCGGTTGGCTCGTGAGGAACTGCGGCACTTCGAGCAAGTGCAGCGCATGATGACGCAACTCGATGTGCCATTTCAGCGCTTATCGCCGGCGCGTTACGCGGAAGGATTACGCAAAGAAATGCGCCGCGAAGAGCCGGGCCGAGTCGTCGATCTGCTGGTTTGCGGCGCATTGATCGAAGCTCGATCGCACGAGCGGTTTGTGAAACTGGCGCCGCGACTTGTCACGCCACTCGCTGATTTCTACTCTGGGCTCGCAGCGTCCGAAGCGCGCCATCACCAACTCTATTTGCGTCTCGCCGAAGATCGCTCACGGCCTGAAAAAGGCGCAGATTGGAAGGCGGCATTACAAAAATTCTCGGTCATAGAAGCCGAACTCGCCACCTCGCCGGATCAACAGTTTCGGTTTCATTCCGGCTCGCCGGTGTAGGGGCAGGTCGCGATAGAGGCGGCCGCTTTGATTGTCAAGCCCGATGCTTAGCGAATTTCACACGATTCGCCGCGATACGCATGCAATAGCGCGTGCTACTTTTTCTCCGCACTCCATCGCTTGGATGGGTGCACGGTAGTAGCTGAGCGTGAAGGAAAGGGATTGCATTCGGAACAGGGAGTGATCGAGGGATATGGCATCGACAGGAAATTTCCGTGTTGTGTTCTGCGCGCTCATGCTGCTGCTGTCTTCCGTTGTGGTTGCCGCACCCAAGCTTGCGATATCGCCCGTCGGATATCGCATTGTGCAGGCAACCCCGGTAGCCGGAACCAATAATCAATTCGAACTCACTGCGCGTGCGGGAGTGGCCAACTCGGGTAGTGCGGCTATCAGTGTCAGCGCAATTATTACGAGCAAGACACCAACCGTCATCGTCTTGGATGGTAACGTCCAATTCGGAAACGTCGGTCCCACGTCGATGCAGCGTCCGATTATCAGCGTCGACACATTCAAGCTACGTGTGGTGGCGCCGCAGCGCCCAACGTTGCAAAACATTCTCCAATTCGCACAGACGGCAATCAATTCGCTCTCCTGGAGCGTTCAATGCAACGGTTGCGGACAGAATCGACCGCCCATCGCAAACGCCGGCTCGGAGAAGACAGCATTCGTGGGAGTGCCGGTTGTCGTCAGTGGGTCTTCTTCATCGGACCCGGACGGCAATCCGCTGACATATCGATGGACGCTCCTGTCTCGCCCGCAAGGCAGCACCGCAACACTCGGCACGGCTGGAGCGGTCGAGACGACGCTGACTCCCGATGAGGAAGGTAGTTATGTCCTGCAACTGATCGTCAATGACGGAATCGTGGATAGTGCGCCATCCTCGATGTCTGTGAATACGCAGAATTCAGCTCCGATTGCCAATGCGGGGCAGGATCAAACAGCTGCCATCGGTTCGCGAGTGACGCTGAATGGGTCTGACTCCACTGACGCGAATGGGGATTCTCTGACCTACGCGTGGCGACTCATAGATCGGCCCGAAACCAGCCGTACAGTCTTTTTGAACTCAGATCCGGTCAGTCCCATCGCCGATTTTATCGTCGACAAGCCGGGGCAATATGTCGCCGAGCTCATCGTTAGCGATGGGACCGAAGACAGTGCGCCAGATACGGTGATAATTTCGACATCAAATTCGATTCCAATTGCCAATGCGGGGTTGGACCAGACGATTGCTCGCGGCGCGACAGCTCGCCTAAGTGGTGTCGATTCGTTCGATGCAGATGGCGACCTTCTTTCATATCGATGGTCACTGACGGCCCCCGCAGGCAGTCAGGCTCAACTGATAAGCGCCAACGCAGCGGATACAGGATTTCATGTTGACGGTCCCGGGACGTATGTCTTGCAGCTGATCGTCAGCGATGGAGTTGCGGATAGTCTGGCCGATACTGCTGTCATTTCGACGATCAACTCCGCTCCGGTTGCGAATGCGGGCGCTGATTTGCACGTATATGTCGGCGAAACCGTCGTTCTCGATGGCTTACAGTCCATTGACGCCGACGACGACGCGCTCGCTTTCAGCTGGTCGTTGATCAATCGACCAGTTTCCAGCACTGCAGAGCTTGTGGCAGCCGACAACCCGCGCGCGACTTTTACAGCGGACGTGCCGGGCTTATACGTTGCGCAATTGATCGTTAATGATGGCCGCGTCGACAGCGTTCCAGATACCTCGCAGATCGTGATTGAAGTGCGTCCCGATACGCTGGCACCTGCTATCTCTGTAAGTGCGCCCGTTGACGGCTCCTACACCCACGAAGCGTCCGCAATTGTGGCCGGGCAGGTAAGTGAGCCGGCTTCGCTTGTCGTCAACGGAGCTAGTGTTGTCTTGGGTGGCGGCAATCAATTCTCTGTGAGCGTCGCCCTGGTTGAAGGGGTCAACACCGTGGCCCTTACCGCGACCGACGCGGCGGGCAATCGCGGGGAGAAATCGATTTCCGTCATCCGCGACTCGTTCGTACCAGCACCTGTCGACGTGACTCGAGTCATCCTCCGTAGAGAGTCGGCCGAGCAGACTGTCGTCAGTGGAGCGGCAGGCAGCGTTGAACCCGGCGCGCTGGTTCTCATCTTCAATCAGCGGTCGGGCGTCGCCTTCTTGACTTCAGCGACGTCCAACGGGTCCTTCGAAGTATTGGTGAACGCGCTTGCAACGGACATTCTGAGTGTTCGCGTGATCGATACCGCGGGAAATTCAAGCGTTGAACGCCAATTGCCAACCCAGCAATCTAACGATTTGGAGATAGCGATTTTGCGGCCGATGGCGGCAGCAGTAGTCGATTCTAGATATGTGGTCGTCGCGGGCACAGTGACAGGCTCAGCAGAAGCTGGCGTCGTGGTCAATAAGACTGTCGCTGCTACGCGGCCGGATGGCGCGAATACTGCGTTCATCGCTCGAATTCGACTTGAGTCCGGCTCCAACTTGATTACTATTACAGCCAGCACGTTGACCGCACAAAGGATTGAAAGGACTCTGCAAGTGACGCGCGGCGAAGTACCCATAGTGGAAGTGACTTCCAATCGATCCAATGGATTGGCTCCTCTCCCCGTTGAATTCGACATTCGACGATTCGCGCAGGCGATGGTCGTGCAAGCGACCTATGACTTTGACGGAGACGGTCAAGTCGATAAAACCGTCCTGTTTCCCGAAGATCCTGAAACATTTCTGTACACGCAAGCTGGCGAGTACGTCGCTCGCGTGGAGCTCACGTTGGCGGGCCAGCCGCCTCGCGAATATTTAGTCCCGATCAGCGTGACGAGTTCGGCGCAGTTGGATGCGAAGTTGAGGGAAACTTGGAATCGGTTCAGTGAGATATTGCGCGCAGGCGACGTGTCGTCGGCGACGACTGTCCTCTCGGAAAGCGTTCGCGAGAAGTACAGACAAATACTGGCAGAGTACGGCGATGATCTGCCTTGGTTCGTCGACAGTCTTTCTGCACTAACTCCGTCATTCATCGGCGCTGAGTATTCTGAGTACGCGATCACGAGAATGCTGGATGGGCAGCGAATGGCTTTCTTTGTGAGCTACGTTCGAGATCCTGATGGTGTCTGGCGAATTTCGGGGATGTGATGAAAGGAAATATTGGATTCGTCGGCCTTGCGATTCTGGTGGTTGCTACAGGTGGGCTGAGTGGTTGTGTAGCGCATCGCTCTGAGTTCGAAGGCCGTATTGTCGACGCAGAGACGCAGCAGCCAATCGAGGGTGCGGTTGTTCTCGCTCACTGGCGACTCGAGTACTACGTACTGGAGAAGCAGGATGGCGGCGCCGTGCAATTAATCGAAACGAAGACGGATAAGGATGGTCGGTTCAAGGTTCCAAGCTGGACAAAAGTCTATTGGCCATTTCGAGGATTGATGGAAGATCACATGGATCCCGAGTTGATCATGTTCAAGGATGGTTACGAATTTAGGCTTGCGCGGAGCATCACTGAGTTTAGGAGCAAGCAGCTAAAGCAACTTCCACCGACAGAACGAAGCAAGAAGCTAGATCTCGTGACGCCGAACGAGCTTAACGGTAAGACGTTTCAGCTAGTTCGAGTTACACCCGGCAGTAGCGTAGCAGCAGCGAATGAGGGATTTAGTTACGTCGGCGGGCGCGTATTCGGGAGGAGAGAGCGAAAGGGCTGCATGTGGCCCAATGCCGCGACCATGCTGCAAACGCTAAGCGATGCGCAGACTGGCTCTAGATCTTTGGGAATTAATATGTATAGCGGGTCCATAACTGCCTGCGGGCAAGAGAAGAATTTCACTTGGAGGTAGAGCAATGGGTGACAGGAAGTCGACCGGTATTTCTATTTTTCTATTCTTGCTTTCGGCAAGCGCTTGGCCATATGCGGTGCCAACGCATGTCTGGCTAACAGATAGTGCATTTGACAGGTCAGTACTCGCGCGCGATCCGTCCTTCGTCGGAAACCTCGGATTGTCATCAATAGAAGAAAAGCTTGCAGATTCTGTTGGGGATGAGAGAAACGTAAAAGAGCTATTCGCGTCAGGCGCCGAATATGAAGACAGTGGATTGCGGCCGCTGAATCACTTCTTTGATCCGCAGAACGGCGGTCGAGGATTGACTGTCGGCGTGCAGGTTGGTCAGCCATCCCTAAGGTGGGTGCTAGAAGACAGCCACGACTATGCCGATCAGGGCCATTCGATTCGGCATGCGTTGGGTCATTTCTACTTAGCGTTGACCAATGTATCTGAAGGTGATCGGAAGGCTCACCTTGGGGTTCTCTTCGAGTCGATAGGGAGGGCGATCCATCACCTGCAGGACATGGCACAGCCCGAACATGTCAGAAATGATCAGCATCTTCCGACGCCGAGCTGGGTAAGTGCATACGAGGGCTACACGGAAGAACAAACTCGAGGCGGCCGCTTGTCCCGGGGTGCGCCATACGGCGTTCAAGGTGTTGTAGATCTTCGCGTATTTGCCAAGGCGCGTTCCTTTTGGGAGCGCGAGGGCAAGGGGATTGCCGAGTTCACCAGCCGCAATTTCCTGAGTAGGGATACGCAGTTTTTGTGGCCTAATCCCGCTAACGGGCTCGGGCCTTCGACGGATCCGGACTACCGTTTCCCGCAGGCCACTCCTTGCGCAGGAAGACAGCTGCTGGAACTCGTGTCACCTGCATCGCTAGGAGATGCCCTAGACGCAGACTTCTATGCTTTCGTAGGTACGAATGTCTCGGATGCGTATTTGGGTGAGTCATCGTGCAATAGTCGGACGACGAGTCTGTCGGTATTCACAGAGGATACGGCCCGACGTAAGCGTCGATATGTGTTCTCGCCAAATCGTCGTAACTTCGACGCAGCTCACGAGTTCCTAATCTCTCGTGCGATCGCTTACAGCGCCGGTTTCATCGACCATTTCTTCCGTGGCCGCATAGAAGTGGAGAGTCTTACCTTAAGAGGCGATCGTGCGGCCCTGAAAGTCCAGAACACATCGGCGGCTGATTTCGTTTTGGCGGACACGACGAATGCTGGCCAAATTGACGAATTCGAAATCTGGTACGACGCCATTGATGGGACACGCAAGCAGGCGGATGCGCTGAATGCAAACTTACAGGGCAAGGTGATTGCTGCCAATCAAACTCACGAGATTGATTTCAGAATTCCGGTCGACATTGATCGAAATAAGCACCATCCGTACACGCTTGTGTTTCGAGGCGTGATCGGAGAAGAGGAAGGTGTCATCTGCCAAACGTTCGGCGGCAGCGGCGCTGTAGTGATTAATCCAAGCGTGATCCCCCGCGATGGTGTTTTGGGTTCGCGCATCCTCAATCGCAAAGATGGGGGATGGGAGTTGTCTCCGGTGCGCGGGGCCTTGGCCGGCAATGTCGATTGGAAAGGAGTCAGCGGTGATGTCGTGACTTGGGATGGGCCGCAATCCAGATATTTCCTTTCGAGTGCACAGCGCAATGGAGTGTCCCCAAATATTTATGTTGGGGGTGCGCTGGTTGCTAAGGCTCCTGGGAATGTGTTGGGCGCAGCGATGCGGCCTGCGAAGAACGGCCGCGATTTGATTGCAGCGACCATCAATGGCGGAACGTTGACGATCTATGCGCGATCGATGGAGTCGCAGAACGAGTCGTCGTCTTCGGTCTCTGCGAATCCCTACGGTTGGCGGTCGCTAGGGGCAGCGGCCATCGGACTGCCGGATTCCCCTGTGTTCTTTAACGCCTCGGCTTCAGAGGCACAAGTGATGGCGGATGGGTTTCGATATCGGTACAAGATCTCTATCGGCGCGGGTGCGGCGACGGCAGTTCAAGTCAAAGCGCGAGGACGCGGCGAGCATCAGTCACACACTGACTGGTCCACTTCTTCCTCAATGGACGGCGACTCCGGCTACTCGTACTTTAGTACTAGTCACCAATCCAAGAAGATCGATTGGATCGAGCCAACGATAGTGTGTGTGGACTATGTCGGAGACAGGGAGGTTTTCTGCAAGATTGTCGGAGGGCCTACAGCCTCCAGCGAGGGTACTATGAGTATCAGTTGCCCGTTCACTTCGGGTGGATGCAAGAGGGGCTCGTATCAAGGGCAGAATAAGTCTCGTGAGACGGACCAGCGCGTGCTCACAGCAGGCGAAATAGAATTCGTCCTCTCTGGCACGGAGCGGCGATCGGACGCGAACGGTTCAGATAGCCTTCAAGCGGGAAGCTTCAGCCATACAAGTTCAGGTTCTCACTACAGCGAGAGCCGCAGTTCTAAAATTTACTACCTCGATATCAGAAACGGCATTGCGGTCTATGAGTCTCAATTTGACTCGCTCGGTGGGCCGACGTCCTCGCAGGGTGGGAACAGCGGAATAGATTATTCGCGTGTCAACACCAAGACGAAGTCCACGCAAGTGTTTGCGCAAGTCGGATCCCAGAGCCCAGCGGTTGTCGCATCTCAAACAACCGATTTAGGCACGATAACTGATGTCACGCATACTCCAATGACGTACAGCTCCTCGCCTCTTTTGAGTCCCGGTCTACCTGGCGGCAATGACTCAGGTTCATTTGATGCGCCGCCGGCGCCATATCAACAAGACTCCTTTTCATTTTCGACGTCGTTCGTGCATCCGGCATCGCTTGGAGCGCCGAATCAAGGATTTGCGGTCACAACGGATGGCGGCGTGGTTGCCTCAATCGAACTGTGGCTGCCGCAAGAAAGCGGCGCCGATCGGCGGATCGGGTCGTGGAGCTATCTAAGTGGTGCATCTCTGTCGGCCATCGTGGGAGGCGAGAGTGAGGGCGCAAGTAGTGTCCATTATCCCATCGGCGTTATTCGCTAACGCGGCGTTACCGATCGCTGGTACTAATGCCGCTATCGCGGCGCACGTTTCACAGGCCATGTTGCCGCGAAGCGCGCGCCGCCCAGCGGTGAGCTCAATACTTCAATGCGGCCGTCGTGCCATTCGATCGCACGCTTGACGATGGCCAGACCTAGGCCGAAGCCGGTCTTTTTCGAACTGATATCGGCGCGCTTTCCATCCAGCTGAACGAACGAGCCGAAAACACGTTCGCGATCTTCGGTGGGGACGCCGGGACCGTCGTCGTCGACGGTAAGGTGACATACGCCTTCAATGATGTTGAACGTCACAACGATCCGGCTCTTCGCGTATCTGGACGCGTTGTACAGTAAATTCTTTAGCGCTGCTTCCATGAGATGCGCATCGACCACAACTGCAGAGGCATCGCTTTGGATGTCGCACTCGATGTCCAGTTTCGCCTTTACGTCCCGACGTACATAGTCGCTGATGGCGGGAATCAACTTCGTGAAATCATGGGCCGCTAGATTGAGCGCCATATCCGCGCGCTCTAGGATCGCGTAATCCAGCGTCGCGCGGATTAGCGCATTCAAGTCCGCGATGTCCGCTTTGACGTTCAGCATGTGCTGCTGTACTTGCTCGACACTAGATGCATTCTGCGCAAGCTCCAGCTCGAATTGCATGCGCGACAGTGGCGTTTTGATCTCGTGCGACACGGCATTCGACATGTCCTTGTGCGACCCGATGAGTCCGTCGATGCGGGCCGCCATTCTGCGGAACGTTTGAGCCAGCGGAAAGATCTGCGAACCGGGTTTGATATCGGCGCGGTACAGCCAATTGCGATCACCGAAGCTGGCGGTTGCTTTTTCCAGTGCGCTCAAGTCGCGGGTAAGCGGCCACAGCCAGACCATGACAACGAGCGCAATCACAGAATAGAAAAACAATGCCAGCAACCATTCGAGCAGGCCGCGTTGAGTCTCAGGGTCGGTATGTTGAAGTGCGAGGATCGATTGATCGTCGAGCTGTTTTAGTAGCCAAGATTCGTTATCGTCGCGGAGCTCTGCAACGCCGCCGCTTGCAAGGTTGTTCAATGTGTTGCTACCGGTTACATCGCCGATAGCAAATAGCTCCAGCCGCACGCCGGAGGAGTCACTTAGCAGTTCGAGTTGTTGCTCCCAATTATCTCTGGGTATGGATTTAAGCTGCTGCTGAACGATATTGAGAGTGGCCGATAGGGTCTTGTCGGATTGTGCTTGGTTGCTGTAGGCGAACCAGAGTTGCTCTTGAGCCCAGCTGACCCCGGCAATCGCGATGACGACCAGTGCGTAAAGCCGAAGGAAGTGACGAATCACGTTCGCGACCTACCACGCGTCTGGAACAAATAAGTATCCATGTCCCCACACTGTCTTGATGCGTTCCGAATTGTCCGCGTCGTCGCCGAGTTTCTTGCGTAAGTGCGAGATGCGGACATCCAGCGTGCGATCCATGCCGTCGTATTCGCGCTTGTACAAATTTAAGTAGAGTGCTTCGCGTGATTGCACTTCGCCAGCACGTGAAGAGAGAAGATACAACAAGTCGAACTCATTGCTGGAAAGGCTCAATGGTTGCTCGTTCAGTGTCGCCGCTCTGGCCGCTGGATTAACAGTGAGTCGTCCGAAGCGGAGGGGTTTGAGATCGACGCTCACCGGCGCGCTGCTGCGTCTCAGTAAAGCATTGATTCGCGCGAGCAGCACTCGAGGTTCGACGGGCTTGATGACGTAATCGTCGGCGCCAAGTTCGAGGCCCAGCACGTGATCGATATTGTCGTCGCGAGCGGTCAGCATGAGGATCGGTTTGGAGTAATTGGGGCGCAACTCCTTGCAGACGGAGAATCCGTCCCTGCCCGGGAGGCCGAGATCGAGGATGATCAAATCGGGACTGTCACGCTGTACGGTATCTGAAACCCGGTCGCCGCGCGTCTCGATGCTGACGCGAAAGCCGTTCAATTCCAGATATCCGCGAACCAGTTCAGCGAGTCGCGAGTCGTCTTCGACTAATAAGATGGAGGTTGCGCGTGAAATCATGAGATCGAAATCATCCCGGCATCAGTACATTATGTTCCAGGGTTGTCGGCGCTTACGACGATAGTCCAGCGCCTCGCGAATGACTTTGAGTACTTTCGACGCGAGCACCGTCTGCAGTTGTGGGTCGCGTAGTTCCATGACGAGGTCGTCACTGAACACAAGTTCAACACTGTAAGTACCGCGTGAGAAATTCTCCCAGCATCGTTTCACGTCCGGTCTGTCGACAATGACCAAGCACAAGGATTCGCGGCGCGGTGAGCGCCAGGCCGCCCGGACTGCCGTTTCGCACGTTTTCTCGTTGCCAGATAGTGTGCAGATTCTTGGCTTCAAGTCGAGCCGGATGTCGGAATTGCCTGGGTCCGGGTTGGCCGGGTCGAGACCGGCCGGGTCGGCATTATCTCGGGCCGCATACGTAGTGCCGGCTACGAGTAACATCACTAGCGCGCACGCAATCAGTCCACCTGCGAACTGTGGAGCGCGGCGTCGACGTGGCGTGGCCTTGTAAGTATCAGAGCGAATAAAACGCCCCAGCGAATACAGTACTGACGTGATGCTCAAAAATAATCGGACTACTCGAGATGGAGCTGTCGAGCCACTCGACATGAGCCAAGGCCTGAATACTCCAGCGATCGTTCAAGGGCAAGCGGTATGACAACTTAACAAAGGGGTTGAGAGCGGATCCGCCTTCATAGGTCCCTTTCTCCCCATAAAAATAGGTGACGATCTCGCTGCTCTTCCAGGTCGCGCCGGTCGAAAGAGTCAGTACGCCATGCGATTCGATGAGCGGCGTTGCAATGGCAGCGCGAACTTCCGTCCCGTCGTGCTTGCCTGTGACTTCGTATAGAACATCCAATTGTCCCGCAACTCGTCCGTATTCGAAATGCCACTCCGGCCCGACGTGATACGTCACGGCGCGCTTGCGCGCCAGGATTTGATCTCGCTCGATCTCTTCCGGAGTTGGTTCTGGCTCCAGTTGCGGACCTGGGGGGCCACTCGCTGCGAATCCGTTAAACGCGAAGACATTTTGCAGATCGCGTTGATAGAAGAAGACTCTGTCGTAACCAGGAGTGGCGATCAAATTGAAGGTATTGAAGTCGCTTTCGTAAAACGTGAAGCCGAGATCCAGGTTGTCCAGAAAAAAGCGTTTGCCGTAGTAGCTGATCTGGGGCACCACCACCAGCGGAATGTCGCGGCCCGTATCGACTGGATTCGAGCGCGACCCCGCCCCCAGTCCGACGGCCAGGTGGAGTTTGCCGATTGAAATGCAGTCATCCGATTCATCGACCCTGTCATCGCAGGAGTCCGCCGCAGTCGCGGACCCAGCGATGAGCAGTGACGTCAGTGCCGATAGCAGCGCGTAGTTGAATGAGCGCGCAGAACTGGAACTCGGCAAGGGCGTGCGAACTGTTTTTGATCTTTTTAGTACGTTCGTCAAATGGTGGACTCAAACTTACTGCCGCTTCTGCGGTTCAGACAGCTATGCATTCTTTCAGTTCAGCGAGTGCACGACTGTGTGACCCGCGTAGTAATGTGTAATAAAGTGTAACGCAGAGAGAGGCTTATCTAGGTGGCGCTCCAACGATTGTTGGGCGAATCCGTTCCCAGGTTTTTATTCCGCTCATCTTCGATAGGACGGAGGGAAAGCCTAACCTGGACTAGATAACTGTGCGTAGATTGGTCGATAAGTGCTACTTGCCGAATCGACATTCTCTACATCCATGTAGTTCGCGCTGAGCTTCGAAGCCCAACAGTTGCCGGCCAATTTCGTCACTATGTTTTGAGCTGTTGGGCTCCGAAGCTCAGCGCCAACCTGCGAGATCCATCAGATTCCTTTCTGATCAGAGCCTCACTAAGTAATTATCGCAAAGTAATCGTCGCATTGGATGCTGTTTCAGACTGCTAAAGCGATGCTCCTGAGCCATTCTTGAGTAAACGCTTCGACAGGTTGCGGGCTGGCGAATAGGAAGCCCTGACCGCGGTGGATACCGAGATCGCGAAGAGCGCGCAACTGTTCTTGAGTTTCAATCCCTTCGGCGACGACAGAGTGCTCGAACGTGCGGGCTAAATCGACTATCGCTCTAACGATGGCCGTATTGCGCTTATCGGTGGGCACGCCAGCGACGAAGCTACGATCGATCTTGATGGTATCGATCGGCAGCCATCGCAACCAGGATAGCGAAGAGAACGCAGTACCGAAGTCGTCAAGGCCGATTTTCACGCCGACGCGTTTGATGTCAAGCAATGCTTCTCGTGCGCGCTTCAAGTCCGTCATTAGGACCGACTCGGTGATTTCGATGGTAAGCGCATCGGGCGGTACGTTCGCCTGCTTAAGTTCCGAATAAAGCAGTTCGGCGGTGCCGGGGAGTAAAATTTCCGGTGAAGACATGTTCACGGAGATCGTCATTGAGTGCATGCCAGATTGTTTGCGAATCCGCGCGAGGCTCCCGCACGCGGCGCCGATAATGCGTCGGCCCAGTTCCAGCATGACGCCGGATTCGATGCCCACCTGCATGAACTCGCTTGGGCCGACGATGCCTCGAATTGGATGTCGCCAACGAAGCAATGCTTCGGTCGACATGCAGACGCCGGTTTGCAAATCGACGACAGGTTGAAAGAACAGGATGAATTCCTGAGCTTCGAGGCCACGGCGCAGGTCTTGTTCGAGTTCGGCGCGAGCGCTGATGCGAGCGCGCATGGCGGGAGCATATAGTTCCGCGCGATTGCCACCTTGATTCTCGGCATCGAGCAGCGCGAGCCGAGCTTCGGTCAGTGCCTGCTCCGCGTTTTGTTTGTTGCCGACTTCACGATAGGTGAGTCCGACGCTGAACGTCAGGAACAACTTTTCATTGCCTGCGCTGAAAGGCGACTGCAGAGCCTGTTGCCAATTGCGCGCTTCGGCGA
>Ga0193752_1001018_pt1 | contig 24628 bp, 18 predicted proteins | sample H1c1metaG_FD_144924 | JGI IMG/M metagenome (GOLD analysis project Ga0193752, IMG submission 144924) | Soil microbial communities from a riparian zone of the East river system, Colorado, United States - H1c1 | ecosystem: Environmental > Terrestrial > Soil > Riparian zone | place: USA: East River...
CAAAGGCCCGTGACCTTGAGTGGAAAGTCACACGGAAATTTGAGGAGCGATTCGGTTGTCACGATTGAGCTCCTACGGAATCGAACGCAGGCGTGCCGTGCAGCTTACGTCGATCGGCTTCGAACAGTTCTATCATCCGCTGCCACAGCGGCCCGGGTTGCCCAGTCCCTACGGCGTTGCCGTCGATGCTAGTCACCGGCAACACATCGCGCGTCGCGGCGGAAATCCAAACCTCATCGGCCTTTGATAGTTCGTCAATGTCGATACTGCGTACCGCACAGGGAATGACGTTCTTGGCCAGCTCGAGCACCGCATCGCGTGTGGTGCCGGGCAAGATACGGATACTATTCGGCGGTGTCACGATCACGCCGTGACGGATGACGTAAACGCTAGTCGAAGAGCCTTCGAGAACGTTGCTGCCATCGACGATGATGGCCTCATTCGCTCCCACCTCGGCGGCCGCTTGTTTCATCAGCACATTCGCGAGCAGCATTGTCGACTTGATGTCACAGCGCCGCCATCGAAAGTCTTGGATCGTGATAGCACTGACGCCGCTCTCGCGGATGGCATCGGTCAGGTCGGGCAAGGGCGAGCACAGTGCGAAGACAGTGGGTTTGCTGTCCGCCGGAAAGGTATGATTGCGGCCAAACTCCATGCCGCGAGTCACTTGCACGTAGATGTAACTCGTGCGCGCGCCGTTCTCCGCCACTAATCGAGTCAAGAGCAAAAGCCATTCTTCATGCGTATGAGGAGAGGCAATGCGGATTTCAGCGAGGCTGCGCGCTAATCGGTCGAAGTGTTCACGAAAGCGGTACATGCGACCATCGTAAACGGGCAGCACTTCGTAGACGCTGTCCGCGAACAAGAAGCCCCGATCCAGCGGCGACACACGCGCGGCGTCGAGCCGCGTGTACTCGCCGTTCAAATAGCAAATGGGATACGGAGCGGCCACGTTTTACTCAAAGGTCATGCGCAGGCTGTCGACCATGCGACCGAAGAATCCCGCGCCTTCGATATTTTCGGTGGGGTGCAACGGTTCGGCAATCAGCGTCTTGCCTTCGAGTGTGATCTGGACCGACCCCACGCTGCCGTTGGTGACCACCGGCGCGATGATCGAGGCAGGGATCCTCAATTCGTTTTTCAACTGTGATGCGCGGCCGCGTGGCAACGTGACCAGCACGTCGCGTGTGACTGTTAACGACACTTCGTTTGCTGCGCCTTTCCATACGCGCACCGACCCGAGGACCTGACCCTGACTCAACACCTTATGCGACTCGTAGAAGTTGAAGCCGTAATTGAGCAATGCGCTCGTGGCGTCCTCGCGCTGCTTGATGCTGGCGGTGCCCATCACCACCGTCACAAGGCGCATCGAATCGCGTTTCGCGGAGGTCACTAGACAGTAACCGGCTTTTTCGGTGTGGCCTGTCTTCAATCCATCGACGCTCGAATCGCGCAGTAGCAGACCATTGCGATTGTGCTGGGTGATGCCGTTGTATGTGTATTCCTTCTCGGCGAAGTAATGATAGTACTGCGGGAAGTCGCGCACGATGGCGATCGAAAGGAGCGCCATGTCGCGGGCAGTCGTGTAGTGATTCGGGCCGGGCAAGCCGGTTGCGTTTTCAAAATGCGAGCCCGCGAGGCCGAGGCGCTGAGCATAGCTATTCAACAACTGAGCGAAGGCATTTTCACTGCCGGCGACGCGCTCAGCCAAAGCGATACTCGCATCGTTGCCGGACTGAACGATCATGCCGCGCAACAGCACTTCGATCGGCACCATGCTATTGATAGGCAGGAAACTGGTCGAGCCTTCGGTCACCGCGCCGCCAGAGCGCCACGCATGCTCGCTAATAGTGGCTGTATCCGTGAGCTTCAAACTGCCCGACCGCAAGGCATCGAACACCGCATAGGCGGTCATGATCTTGGTGAGGCTGGCTGGCTCCAGGCGCTCATTTTCGTTTTTGGCCGCGAGCGTTTGCCCACTTGCGAAGTCGAGTAGCAAGTAACCGCGACCGGGCACTGCCGGCGGCGGAGGGACCGGAACGGTGGGAGGCGCCGGCAACGCGGAGGCTGCCGAAGGGCTCGTCATGCCCGCTTGTTGGGCGACCTGGGCCGGTTGCACGGGTGCGGCATCGACCGCCGCGGTGGTGTCGGTCTTGCTGCCGCAGGCTGAGAGAGTCAGTGCAACGCCCAGTGCAAAAGGCATCGCGTAATAAAGAACTTTGTTCATGGGATATAGCTTCGAAGTAGAGAGCTCGCGTGTTGAACGTGAGAGAATTTTAAGCGTCGCACGCGGGCGCGTGTTGGCAACTTTGTGTGCAATTGTGGCAGGGCCAATGTCGGTCAATCGTCGGTCAGTCGTGCGTCCGCGATGCCTAACGATTTCAAACGAGCGACCACGCGATCGTATTCCTCCGCGTTGGCCACTGGACCGATTCGAACTCGGTACAAGATGCGTGAATTCTGCCGCTCGCTGCGGACCGCGGTTTGCGGGTATCCTGAATTGCGCAGGGTGTCGGCGAGGCGTTGGGCATTCGCTTCAGTGCCGAAGGCGCCGGCTTGCACGAACATCGAAGCTTTGGCAGCGATCTGCGACCCGATGGAAATGACTTGCAGTTCGACGGCTGCGGTGCCGGCTTTCAACATGTCCAGTTTCGCGGCCGCCGTGTAGGAGAGATCGACGATGCGACCCTCTTTGAACGGGCCACGATCGTTGATGTAAACGATGACGCTGCGGCCGTTGCTCAAGTTCGTGACGCGCGCGTAGCACGGCAGCGGCAGCGTCTTATGCGCTGCTGTCATCGAGTACATGTCGTATGGGTCGCCTGTGGCGGTGCGTTCTTTATGGAAGCCCGGCCCATACCATGAAGCCCTGCCGCGCTCGATGAACCCCTCGGAGGTGGGCAGCACGAAGTAACGCTTGCCGAATACTTCATAAAACGCGGGATTGCCGAGTCGCGAACGGACGACCGCCTGCGGCACCGCATCGGGAATACCGCCGATATCCGGCGGCGGAATGTGGGTCGGAACGGTATCCGGGATGGTTGGCGCTGGGCTGCTGGGCTCGCGAGGGGGTTGACTCATGCAGCCGACGAGAGCTGCGCCGCAAACGAGACTGACAAAGAGCCGGCCGTACGAAGTGATGTGCGCGCCCGCTGCGGCTTGTGAATTTGGTTGCGAAAGGGATTTATCGACCATCATCTCTCGCGCGTTCGATCGCCACGCCCAGGTCGTGAACCGCTAACGCATACTTGATGCGCGGGTTGTAGCGAGTAATGGAAATGAAGTTTTGGAAGCCGACGCGATATTCATTGCCGTCACGACCCTCAGCGACAATGAGCATTGCCGGCGTTTCTTCGGGCTGCGCCGTTTCGAATCTCGCTCCTTTCGCGCGCAGCGAAGCCACAGTTTCATTCAGTTGCAGCTTGCTCGTGTCGAACTTCGATAAGTCTTCTATTGCAAGCGTTGCCGACACCGCAATCGGTTTGTCGGCTTGCCAGCCGTGATGCCGCAGATAATTTGCCACACTCATTAATATATCCGGCCAGCTGCCCCATAGATCGCGACGTCCGTTGCCGTCCCCGTCCACTGACAGTTTGCGATAATTGCTCGGCATGAACTGCGGCGCGCCAATGGCCCCGGCATACGAACCGAGGGCTTTGCGCGCATCAATGCGTTCTTCACGCGTGAGCAGAATGAATTGTTCCAACTCACTGCGAAAAAAATCGGCCCGTGCCGGGTAATCGAACCCCAGCGTCACTAGGGCGTCTAGCACCCGATCGCGGCCGGTGATGCTGCCGAACAACGTTTCGACTCCGAGAATGCCGAGCACTACGTCCGGGTCTACGCCCGAGTCAGCCACTTTGCGCAGTTGCACGGAGTTGCGCTTTGCGAACTCGACGCCCGCGTCAATGCGGCGATCCGTCAAGAAGCGTGCTCGATACTCGGGCCATGTAAAGGTTTGCTCCGCGGGGCGGGTCATCGTTTCGATGATGGCCGGTTTGCTTTGCGCATTGCGGAGCAGGGAGCGCACATCGTCGCGCTTGAGCTTGTGCTGCTCCGACATTTTGACGATGAACTGCTGCACATCGCTGCGATTCGTATCGATCGCATGCGCAGTGGCGGCGACTGCTACGGTCAGCGCGATGGATAGGGCGATGATTGGCTTTGCATGCATGGGTCGTATTCCGAGTTGGGGCGATTGTAACAACGCCGCAACTCGAGTTTCGTTCTATCTCATCGGCCGACAAGGCGTCTGCGTGCATTGACGGCCATGACGATGCCGAAGCCGGCCATCAAGGTCACCATCGATGTGCCGCCATAACTGATCAGCGGTAACGGCACGCCGACTACCGGTAAAAGACCCGTCACCATTCCTGTGTTGATCAACGCATACACGGCGAATGTGAGGCTCAAGCTGCCGGTGACCAATCGTGCAAACGTGTCTTGCGCCGTTGCCGCCATGTAGAGGCCGCGTCCAATGACGAACGCGTACAACAAGAGTACGAGAATCAAACCCATCAGGCCCCATTCCTCGCCGATCACTGCGAAGATGAAGTCCGTCGAACGCTCCGGTAAAAACTCGAGCTGTGCTTGGCTGCCGTTCATATAGCCCTTGCCGAACGCGCCGCCGGAGCCGATTGCGATCTGCGATTGGATGATGTGGTACCCGGAACCCAGTGGGTCGTTCTGCGGATCCAGGAACGTCAACACGCGCTGCTTCTGATAGTCATGGAGCAGGAACTGCCAGGCAAAAAACGCACCGATGGCCACCATCACGCCCGCGGCAATCATGTAGCGAACGCGCAACCCCGCCAGCAACACCACCATGGCGCCTGCCGCAACAACCAGTAGTGCAGTACCCAAATCCGGTTGCTCCGCAATGATCACTGCCGGCACCGCGATTGCGGCGAGAATAATGAGGACGTTGAGCCAGGTCGGCGGTAGTGGCCGATCGTGCAGATACCACGCACAGGCCAGCGGCACCGCAATCTTCAGAATTTCAGACGGTTGAAAGCGAATGAAACCGAGATCCAGCCAGCGCTGCGCGCCCATGGCGGTATCGCCTTTGATCATCACGACGAGCAGCAACACGAGGCCCACGATGTACATGAAGGGAGCGACCAGCATGATGAGTCTGGGCGGCACCTGCGCCAAGATGAGGAGCGCCACCATTGCCAACAAAAATTTGAGCATCTGCGACTGCATCATTGCGACATTGCTGCCCGATGCGCTAAAGACGATGGTCATGCCGATCAATGCCAGCAAGCACAATCCCGTAAACAAAGGACCGTCCAGATGCAGCGCCGACAGCAAGCGCGCGGTCAACGTCCAAGTGCGTTGAGTGCGTGACGAATCTAGGCTGTCGATCATCATTCTTCTTCTCCCGGCGACGCCGACGCCGACGCCGACGCCGAGATAACGATGCCGGGAGAGCGGCCTTTCAAGTCTTGTTCTCTAACCGCCTCGGGCGTGAGCAGATATGCATCGAACATGCGTCGCGCAACAGGCGCTGCGACAGAACCGCCTGTACCGCCGTTTTCCAAGATCACGGCGACCGCGATGGTTGGGTTTTCCGCGGGTGCGAAAGCGATGAACCAAGCGTGTTCGCGCCGGAGCTCGCTGACGTTCTTGGTGACTTCTTTGATGTTGACCGTCGAGCTGACGCTGACGACTTGCGCCGTGCCCGTCTTGCCCGCAAACGTGTATTGCGCGGTCGTCGCCGATGCGCGTGCCGTGCCGCGTGCGCCCTTGGTGACTTGCGTCATGCCTTCTATGACGGCGGTCCAATAGCTGGGGTCTTTAACGGTGACGGATTCCAGTGGGCGTACCGGAATTTCGCGCGACACGCCCGTAGTGGAATCGCGCACTGCCCGCACCAGGCGCGGCTGAAATCGTTTACCGCGAGTCGCGATGATGCCGGTCGCATATGCGAGCTGCAGCGGCGTCGCCGACATGTAACCTTGACCGATACCGACGTGAATGGTGTCGCCCGGATACCAACGTTTCTGATCGGGTTGTCGAAACGAGGTGCGCTTCCATTCGGTGGACGGCAACGTGCCGACACGCTCGCCGCCGATATCGATACCGAGCTGGCGCCCAAAGCCGAACGGAGAGAGGCAATCGTGGATGCGATCGATCCCCATCAAATCCGCAGTGCCATAGAAGTAAACGTCGCAAGATTCTTCGATGGCGTGGCGCAGGTCGATGTAGCCATGGCCTTGTGGCTTGAAGTCGCGCCATGGACGACTTACGTTCGGAAGCCGGAAATTGCCGCGACAGTAGCGCGGCTCGTCGGCTGTCACGATTCCGTATTGCAAGGCCGCCAACGCCATGAAGGGCTTTACTGTGGAGCCAGGAGCGTGCGCGCCACGTAGCGCGCGGTCGTAAAGCGGGATATCAGGATTGTCGGTCAGCGCACGATAGTCCGCGCGCGAAATGCCGCCGCTGAATAGATTCGGATTGAATCCGGGCGTGCTTACCAGCGCCAGCACATCGCCGGTGTTGGGATCGAGCGCCACCGCAGCGGCGCGTCGGCCGCGCAGCATTTCTTCGGCGGCTTGTTGAACGCGCTGGTCGATCGTTAAATACAGATCGTTGCCGGCGACAGACTCGGTTCGCTTGAGTCCGGCCGTGTTCACGCCAGCGCGATCGACGCGACGGCCTGAGGCATTGACGAGTAATTGCTGGTAGCCCTTTTTGCCGTGCAATTCCTTTTCGAATGCGCGCTCAACGCCGCTCTTACCCATCAGCGTTGTGCCTTCGTACTCATCGACGTCGATATTCTTCTGATCCTCGATACTGATGGCGCTTACGTAGCCCGTTGCATGGACTGCGCTGCCCGCGAGCGGGTAGTAACGCGTCATACGAGGTTGAATATCGACGCCCGGCAATTCGTGGCGGCGAACTGCGAAGCGCGCAAGTTCTTCGTCCGACAGTTGCAACTTGAGTGGAATGGCTTCGAAGCTGCGGCGGCTCATGATGTCGCGCTTCAGACGCGGTACGTCTGCGCGATCCAGCAGCGACAGGCCGGCCAGCGCTTGCAGCGTGGCGTCGAGATTCGGCACTTGCTCGCGTGTGAGCTCGAGTTGATAGGACGGAGCATTGAGCCCAAGTCCGATGCCGTTTCGATCCAGCAGTAAACCTCGATTCGGCGGCAAAGGCTCGTTGCGGATGCGATTGCCTTGCGACAAGTCGAAGTAATAGTCGTACTGAACGATCTGCAGCCAGATCAAGCGGCCGATCAGCGCCATCATGCCGAATATGATCACGGCTCCGGCTACGAATGCCCGACGCATGAACAGTTGCTGTTCGGCGTAGTGATCTTTGATGCGGGCGGAACGGAACGCCATGAGATTACCGTCGACGGCGATTCCAAGTGTCGAGTGTCGCCACGAGTATCGGCCAGAGCAACGCGCCCGTGAGGGCAGGCAGCCATCGCCGTAAATCGAATACGGGCGAACCGACGATGCCGTCGATCCAAAACACGACGAATTGATACACGATCAGCATCATGAATACGGCAAACGCCTGCTGCCAGATCGGAAAAATCCGCAGTCGCAATTGAAAGTATTGAACGCTAGCCGCCACAACTAAGAATCCTGCTGCATGCTGTCCAAGGACAACGCCATGAAGGATGTCGATACCGAAGCCGCACAGCCATGAGAAAGCGAGCCCAGCAAGACGCGGTGCAGTCAGCCCCCAGTAGACAATGATCAGCAGCAAAAAGTCCGGACGAATGATCTCCAACGCGTCGGGCAGCGGCACGATGGTGAGGGTCAGGCCGATCAACGCCGAAATGAACACTCGCCAGCCGCTGAGTTGCGAATCGCCCATCATGGGCGGGTCTCCGCTGCGGGCGGATCTGTTGGCGGGTCGGTGGGCGGCGGAGCAGTCTTCGGTGGCGCAGAGTTCGGCGGATCAGCCCTATTAGGTTGGGCAGGCGGAGCAGGTTGGGTCGGTTCGGATTTGGCCGGTTCCGACTTGGCCGGTGCTGCTTTAGCCGGTGCAGCTTTAGCTGGCTCGGATTTAGGCGGCGCAGCCCCGGTTTGCTCCGATTTGGCGGCTGCGGGCTTGGGCTTAGCCTGTGCGTTGACTGGCTCGTCGATGTCCAATGTCGGTGGTGCGTCGAACCACACCAGCATCAATTCGCGCGCGCGGTCCATTTGCGCCAGTGGCTTTGCATCGACCAACGCAAAGGTCACGGCTGGATCGCGTTTGATGCTGCTGATTTCCGCAACCGGGTAGCCGGGCGGAAAGATGCCGCCAAGCCCTGACGTAATCAGTAAGTCGCCTTCTTTGATGTCAGCGTCGCCCGTGATGTACGGCAAACTCAGTTTGCTGAAGTTGCCGGTGCCGACAGCGATGGTCCGAAGGCCGGTTCGATTCACTCGAACAGGTGTTCCGTGCTCGGCATCGGTAATCAGGATCGCTTCTGACGCGAACTTGCCGACGCGTGTGATCTGTCCGAAGACGCCATCGGCATCCAGCACCGCTTGGCCCTTGTAGACGCCGTCATTGCCGCCGTGGTTGAGCAGAACTCGATGACGGAACGGATCTAGGTCGACCCGCATAATCTCCGTCACCAGCGATTTGACGTTGAGACCGGTGGACGCTTTGCGGATGTCGCGCAGCTGCTGGTTCTCCTCCGTCAGAGACGACATGCGCAATAACTGCAAATCCGCTATGCGCATACGCGCTTTCAGCTCGGTGTTCTCTTCTTTTAGGCGATCGCGATCGGCAAAACTATTCGTCAGCCAATCCCAGGCTTCAAATGGCGTTTGCACCAATGCTTGGAGCGGGTACGCGGCGTTCGATAACCAGCTGCGGGCAACGACCAGGTAGTTTTGCCGATGATCGAGCGCGATGATGCCGATCGATAGACCCAGCACGATGAAGCGAAACCACAGCGAAGGACCGTGGGCAATAATCGGGCGGGAATCGGAGCTTAGCGTGGCCACGGATAATGAATTAGATGACTGGCCTGACGAAGCTGGTTTAACGAGAGGGGCCTACCAGGCAAGCCTCGACGTGGACCGAGCGCTCGGGTTTCACTGCCGACTTGGCGTTTATTCAAGATTGAAGAGGCCAGGACCGTGCTGATCGATGAGTTCCAACATGCGTCCACCGCCACGCGCCACGCAGGTCAATGGGTCCTCCGCCACTACCACCGGCAAGCCCGTTTCTTCCTGTAGCAGCTTGTCGACGTCGCGCAATAGCGCGCCGCCGCCGGTGAGAACGATGCCGCGTTCTGCGACATCTGCACCTAGTTCCGGTGGGGTTTGCTCGAGTGCGACTTTGACTGCGCCGACAATGCCGGCCAGCGGTTCCTGCAGAGCTTCCAGGATTTCATTGGAGTTCAGCGTGAAGCTTCGGGGTACGCCTTCGGACAAGTTGCGTCCCTTGACCGACAATTCCCGAACTTGCTGGCCGGGATAGGCCGAGCCGATTTCGATCTTGATGCGCTCCGCAGTGGCTTCGCCAATCAGGATGCCGTAGTTGCGGCGCACGTAATTAATGATGGCTTCGTCGAAGCGATCGCCGCCGATACGAACCGAGGAGGCGTACACGATGCCGTTCAACGAGATCACCGCGACTTCCGAAGTCCCGCCGCCGATATCCAGCACCATGGAGCCCCGGGCTTCATGCACCGGCAGACCAGCGCCAACAGCGGCAGCCATCGGCTCGTCGATCAGCTTGACCCAGCGGGCGCCGGCGCCTTCGGCCGATTCTTGAATGGCGCGACGTTCAACTTGGGTGGAGCCATGCGGCACGCACACCAACACGCGCGGGCTGGGTCGAATCAGTCTGTTGCCGTGAATTTTTTCGATGAAATACTGCAGCATCTTTTCGGTGACGGTGAAGTCGGCGATGACGCCGTCCTTCATCGGCCGGATGGCAGTGATGTGCCCCGGCGTGCGGCCGAGCATGTTCTTGGCTTCCTGGCCCACGGCTTCAATTTTCTTGCCGCCGCGACCCGGCTCCTCGCGCACCGCGACTACCGACGGTTCATTGAGGACAATGCCGCGTCCGCTCACGTAGATCAGCGTATTGGCGGTGCCTAAATCGATGGAGAGGTCATTCGAGAAATAACCCCTGAGATTTTTGAACATGTAGTTGTCTGTTGCCTAGCTGATGTCGGCTCCCGACTTAAGTCGCGAGCGTCAGAAAATGATTCGAGACGTCGTTTCGATCCGTCGTATCCAAGCCATCGTTTTTCAAGCGGCGCAAGTTCAAGCGAAGTTGACGCATAGCGATGCCGTTTGGCGACAAGCTTGGTGCGATGAGGCTGGAAATCCCCGCGTGAAAGCGTCGGTACTCTAACAACGCAAGTCGTTTTGAGCAAGCTGCCATGTCTCATTCGGTGTATGATTGCGGACGCTTTTTTCCAGCGTTTCGCGAGCATTCGAACGCGTCGACCATCGAAGCTTGTGAGCGCTGCGAACATGCAGCCAGCTCGTAGCCCGCAGCCAGCCAGCAAGCGGCTTGTCGCGTTGCGTTCGTCGAGTCGCAAGGGTCGAAAATAAGGACGCCACGAGTGGCGGAAACGATATGAGTTTGCAATCGAAAGACGTTCAGGCAATCGCTCATCTAGCTAGGCTCCATGTCAGCGAAGCCGATTTGGCGGTTTACGCAAGCAGCCTGTCAAAAATTATGGACATGGTCGAGCAACTCAAGGCCGCCGACACCTCGAAGGTCGACCCGATGGCCCATCCGTTGGCCGGCCAAGTCCAGCGCATGCGGCCGGATGTGGTGACCGAGACCGACCAGCATGAGAAATTTCAGCAAAATGCGCCCAAGACCGAGGCGAGTTTGTATCTCGTGCCTAAAGTCATCGAATGATCTCCGCCCAGTGAGCCATCGACAAGTGGGCCATCGAGCCTAACAATAATGTGAATCCGTTCCGGGTGTCGGTGACGCTCCGGAGCCGTCAAAGTCCAGAAAACAGTCGCATCATGCATACCCAGACTCTTGCCGAACTTGCCGCCGGCCTCAAAGCCAAGCGTTTTTCCAGTGTCGAACTGACTCGTCACTTCCTGGCGCGCATCGAGCGCCACAACGCGGCGCTGAACGCTTTCATTACGGTGACGGGCGAGCAAGCGTTGGCCGCTGCAGCGCACGCAGACCGCGATCTCGCGGCAGGGAAGGGCGGTCCGCTCACCGGCTTGCCGATGGCCCACAAAGACATCTTCTGTACTGACGGCGTGTTGACGACCTGCGCCTCCAAAATGCTGTCGAATTTCGTGGCTCCGTACGACGCAACCGTGGTCCAGCGGATCAAGCAGGCCGGCATGGTCATGCTCGGTAAGACCAACATGGACGAGTTTGCGATGGGCTCCTCGAACGAGACCAGCTGGTACGGTCCCGTTAAAAACCCTTGGGATCTCAAGAAGGTTCCAGGCGGGTCGTCAGGTGGGTCCGCGGCGGCGGTCGCGGCGCGCTTAGCTCCCATCGCCACCGCCACCGATACCGGCGGCTCGATTCGCCAACCGGCGGCGCTGACGTCATTGACGGGTCTGAAGCCGACGTATGGCCGCGTTTCTCGGTACGGCATGATCGCGTTTGCCTCAAGCTTGGATCAGGGCGGTATGTTGGCCCTGTCCGCTCAAGATTCGGCGTTGCTGCTTCAGGTCATGGCGGGGTTCGATGACCGCGATTCAACCAGCGTCGACGCGCCCGTGCCTGACTACTCTGCCACCTTGGATCAGCCGCTGGCCGGATTGAAAATCGGTTTGGTCCGAGAATTCTTCACGACGGGGCTCGATGCCGCCAATGAAAAACTGATGCGCGATGCACTGGCCGTTTACGAAAAGCTCGGTGCGCAACTCGTCGACGTGAGCCTGCCGAATCTGCCGCTATCGGTGCCCACTTATTATGTGGTCGCGCCCGCAGAGTGCTCTTCGAATCTTTCGCGCTTCGATGGTGTGCGCTTTGGCTATAGCTGCGAGAAGCCGAAAGATTTGATGGACCTGTACACGCGTTCGCGTGGAGAAGGATTCGGCGCCGAGGTCAAGCGCCGGATCATGACCGGCACGTATGTGCTGTCCGCCGGCTACTACGACGCCTATTACTTGCAGGCGCAAAAGGTGCGACGCCTGATCACCGATGACTTCGAGCGTGCATTCACGCAAGTGGACGTGCTGATGTGCCCCACGTCGCCGACCCCCGCGTTCGACCTGGGCGCGAAAGTCGACGACCCGATCACGATGTACCTGAACGACATCTATACGATCGGCGCGAACTTGGCGGGTCTACCTGCCATGTCGATTCCTTGCGGCTTCCTCGGCGGCTTGCCGGTGGGCTTGCAAATTATTGGCGGGCATTTCGCGGAAGCCAAGTTGCTGAACGTCGCGCATGTGTTCCAGCGGGAGACGGAGTGGCATAAGAAGATGCCAGACGGCTTTGCCGTGTGATGAGGCGCTAGGCTCTAGGTGCTAGGCCCTAGTTGGAAGTCCGGATGAGCGTTCAATCTGTCGTACTGATTTGTCTTTTTTGAATCTTAACTAGAGCCTAGGGCCCAGAGCCTAGCGCCTAAAATGCAGAGCATTTTCTATGTGGGAAACCGTCATCGGTCTTGAAGTTCATGCGCAGCTCGCGACGCGCACGAAGATTTTTTCCGGTTCGTCGACGGCCTTCGGGTCCGCGCCGAACACGCAAGCCAATTTGGTCGATCTCGGCTATCCGGGCATGTTGCCGGTACTCAATCGCGAAGCAGTGCGCATGGCGGTGAAGTTCGGTTTAGCCACCGGTTCGACGGTCGCCAAGCGATCGGTCTTCGCGCGCAAGAACTACTTCTATCCCGATCTGCCGAAGGGGTATCAGATCAGTCAGTTCGAGTTGCCCATCGTCCAAACGGGCAAGATGGATATTCTCCTCGACGACGGCGCGAAGAAAACTATTGGCATCACGCGCGCGCATCTGGAAGAGGACGCCGGCAAGTCTTTGCATGAAGATTTCAGCGGCCATTCCGGCATCGATTTGAACCGCGCGGGCACGCCGTTGATCGAGATCGTCTCGGAACCCGATATGCGCTCGGCCAAAGAAGCCATTGCCTATCTGAAGAAGATTCACACGCTCGTTCAATATCTCGAGATCTGCGACGGCAACATGCAGGAAGGGTCGTTTCGCTGCGACGCCAACGTGTCAGTCCGTAAGCAGGGCGCCGAGAAATTCGGCACGCGCTGCGAAATCAAAAATTTGAACTCTTTCCGCTTCATCGAGAAGGCCATCAACTACGAAGTCGCACGCCAAATCGAGATCATCGAGGGCGGCGGTACGATTCGTCAGGAAACGCGCCTGTACGATCCCGACAAGGGCGAGACGCGAACGCTTCGCACCAAGGAAGAGGCGAACGATTACCGCTACTTCCCGGACCCGGACTTGCTGCCGGTCGTGCTGGAAGACGCCTTCATCGAAGAGGTGCGCAAGACATTGCCCGAATTGCCGGATGAAAAGGCAGCGCGGTATCAGCGTGACTTTGGACTTAGCGAATACGACGCCGGCGTGTTGACCGCCAGTCGCGAAATGGGCGCTTTCTACGAAGATGTGGTCAACGAGTTACGCGATCCGGCGCAGGCTAAGCTCGCGGCCAATTGGGTGATGGGCGAGCTCTCCGGCGCGTTGAACAAAGACGCGATTGAGATTGGTGGGACTAAAGTCGGCGCCAAGCAGTTAGCCGGCCTGCTTGCCCGCATGATCGACAACACGATCTCCGGCAAGATCGCTAAGGAAGTCTTCGAAGCGATGTGGCTTGAAGGCAAAGATGCAGACGTCATCATTGCCGCAAAAGGGCTGAAACAAATTACCGATACGAGCGCCATCGAAAAATTTATCGACGATGTCATGGCCGCCAATCCAGGCCAACTCGCCGAGTACCGATCCGGCAAAGACAAGTTGTTCGGCTTCTTCGTCGGCCAAGTGATGAAGGTGGCCGCAGGCAAGGCGAATCCCGCACAGGTGAATGATCTGCTGAAGAAGAAGCTGGCGGGCTAGGCGCGCGTAGCGCGCGAAGCGCGGCCGCTCGGCTACAGGCTACAGGCTACAGGCTACAGGCTACAGGCTACAGGCTACAGGCTACAGCCAGAGGAAGAATGTTCTGAGAGCCTACAGCCTAGAGTCTAGGCCCTAGCGCCTAGAGTCCGGTTCCCGTAGCCTTTCTGTTCGTCGTTCTTTTTCCAACTACAGCCTACGGCCTACAGCCTGGCGCTTAGCGCCCTCCCGAAATGCCCGACAACGACTCTCTCCACCGCTTTCTCTTCGAGCACTATCCGATTCGTGGGCATCTTGTGCACTTGGATGCTGCATGGCTGGCCTTGCTCGAGCATCGCGAGTATCCCGCGGTCATTCGCGACACGCTGGGTCAGGCGACCGCCGCGTCCGTGTTGCTGGCGGCTACGCTCAAGTTTCAGGGCCACCTTTCGCTCCAAGTGCAGGGAAATGGGCCGATGCATTTGTTGCTCGCACAATGCACCAGCAATCTGGGTGTGCGTGCGCTCGCTCGCTATCGAGAAGAAGTCGACTCGCGCGACTTATCGGTGCTGGTGGGCGAGGGCCACGTGCAAGTGACCCTCGATAACGCCGACGACAAACAGCGCTACCAAGGCATCGTGCCGTTGAGCGGCGGAACTTTGGCGCAGTCGTTGGAAGGATATTTTCAAAACTCTGAACAGTTGCCGACCAGACTATGGTTGTACGCCGATGAGCGCGGTGCGTCCGGCATGCTGCTCCAACGGCTGCCGACGAAAGACGATCAATCGAGCGACGACGTTGACGATGCGTGGCGACGCGTGCAGTTGATCGCCGATACGCTGAAGACGGAAGAACTCCGCGCGCTCTCGGATCGCGAAATTCTGCGACGACTGTTTAACGAGGACGACGTGCGCTTGTTCGAGCCGGCGCCGGTGTTCTTTCGGTGCACGTGCTCGAGCGAACGCGTCGCGGGCATGCTGCAGTCTTTGGGGCGCGAGGAAATTAAGTCCATCCTGGCCGATCAAGGCGTGGTCGAGGTGCGCTGCGACTTCTGCAATCGCGCTTACGAGTACGACAGCGTCGACGTAGGAAAATTATTCGCGGAAAGCGTGGCCCCCGGCGGCGGCGCGTTGCATTGAACGCTGAAAACTGCCGATCCGGATCGCCATGAAAATATTCGCGTCGATCGTGCTGAGTTGTTTATTGGGCTTGTGCGAAATCGCTGGAGCGCAAACTCCTGACGTGGTCTCCGGCGACACTGTGGCGTCCAGTGTTGAACCCGAGGTCGGACAAGTCATCGACTATCGGCTGCCCCCGGATAAGCTCGCGCGATCGCAAGCGCTCTATGAAACTCGGCTCGCTATGTTCGTGGTGGGCACGATCTACAGCCTGCTGGTCATCGCAGTCGTTTTGGCTTTGCGGCTTGCGCCCAAATTTCGCGACCGCGCCGAGCGCTTGAGTGCGCGCAGCTTCGTGCAGGCACTGGTCTTTGTGCCGTTGCTCATCGTATCGATTGATCTTCTCAGTTTGCCGCTAGGGCTCTACGGCCATCACCTTCAGCGTAGTTACGGATTGTCGGTGCAGAGTTGGGGTTCGTGGCTCGGCGACTGGGTGAAGGGCGAAGGGCTCGGCGCCGCGCTGGCTGTCGTGTTGGTGTGGGGCCTGTACGCGATCATCCGTCGCTCGCCCACTAGATGGTGGTTGTACTGCAGCCTTGCATTCATTCCAGTTTTCCTGCTGCTCGTGTTGATCCAGCCGATGTACATCGATCCGTTGTTCAATAAGTTCGATTCGCTAGAAGCGCGGCAACCGCAGCTGGTCGGCGAACTCGAGAAGGTCATGCATCGCGGCGGCCTCGTGATCGAGCGCTCGCGTATGTTCGAGATGCAAGCCAGCGATAAGGTCACGACCTACAACGCGTATGTAACCGGAATCGGCGCGAGCAAGCGCGTTGTCGTCTGGGATACGACATCTCGCGACATGAGCATTCCGGAAACATTGTTTGTGTTCGGGCACGAACAAGGCCACTACGTTCTGCATCACATCTGGTTGTCGATTGGTCTTGGTATTCTCGGCACGCTGCTCGCTCTATATTTGATCCATCGATCCATCGGCTTTTTGCTCGCACGATTCGGCCAGCGATGGGGCATTCGCAGCGTTGGCGACTGGGCTTCGCTCCCCGTTTTGATGCTGCTGCTGAGCGTATTTTCGTTGGTGGGCCAGCCGTTCTCCGCCGCGTTTTCGCGAGCTTTGGAGCACGAGGCCGACGTTTACGGTCTCGAGGCGATTCATGGTTTGGTGCCGAATGCGTCCCAGGCGGCAGCGAGCGCCTTTCAGAAATTGGGCGAGAAGGGATTGACCTATCCCGATCCCCATCCGCTGTTTGTGCTCTGGGCTTTCGATCACCCCCACTCAAGGATCGCGTGCAATTCGCTGCAAGCTATCGCCCATGGGAGGAGGGGCGGGCGGGCAAATATTTTGCCGCTCACGCTCCCGATCGTTGACCAGCCGGTTGAGCCGATCGTTCGGAGGGACGGTTATTTCCGATGGCTGAGCGTGCTGCGCGCTGTATGATGGCGATTCGATTTACCTCTTTAAGACCCAGCCATGAGCCTGTACACAGAGCTAGAAGCCCGCGGCATCATCAAGCAGGTCACCAGTCCTAAGCTGAAAGCGGCGATGGAGGCGGGACCCATTGCGCTGTACTGCGGATTCGATCCGACGAGCGATAGTTTGCACGTCGGGAATCTGCTGCCGCTGCTCACTTTGCGTCGCTTCCAACTCGCGGGTCACAAGGTCTTCGCCTTGGCCGGTGGCGCAACCGGCATGATTGGCGATCCAAGCTTTAAAGCGCAGGAGCGGGCGCTGCTGACGGCGGAACGACTCACTGAAAATCTGCGCGGCATCGCGGGTGTGATGGCTCGCTTTCTGGATATGCAAGGCGCGAACGCCGCCAGCGTGGTGAATAACTACGATTGGATTGGCCCCTTCAGCTATGTGAAATTTTTGCGCGATGTCGGCAAGCATTTCACCATCAATCACATGATGGGTAAGGAGAGCGTGCGTGCGCGGCTCGAGGATCGAGAGCACGGCATCTCGTACACGGAATTTTCGTACATGCTGCTGCAGGCTTACGATTTTTATTACCTGTACGAGCAATACGGATGCCGGCTGCAAATCGGCGGCTCTGACCAATGGGGCAACATTACCGCAGGCACAGAGCTCATTCGAAGAATGAAAGCGCACGCGCAAGGCCGCGAAGCGAATGATTCCGACGACGATCATGCTTTTGGACTGACGCAACCCTTGGTAGTCAAAGCCGACGGCACGAAGTTCGGTAAGACAGAGACCGGCACGATTTGGCTGAGCGTCTCCAAGACATCGCCGTATCAGTTCTATCAGTTCTGGATGCAAGCGCAGGATGCGGATATTGGCTCGTATTTACGATACTTCAGTTTCAAGCCGCTGGCGGAGATCGCCGAGTTGGAAGCGGCTGTGAAGTCACGCCCTGAGAAGCGAGAGGCGCAACAAGCGCTGGCCCGCGAGATGACTGAACTCGTCCACGGCACAGACGCGCTGGCGGCAGCCGAAGAGGCGACGCAAATTCTATTCGGCGCCGATCCCGTGCAAGCCTCTGCCGCGGCGTTGGCAGAGGTTCGCAACGAAATCCCAAAATGGGAATTGCCCGCTGCGCGCTTGCAGAGTGGCTTGACCTTGATCGAAGCGCTGGCCGAGAGCGGCTTGTGTCAATCGAAGGGGCAGGCTCGCAAGGACATCGAGGGTGGCGGCATCAGCGTGAACAATCAGAAAGTGGCAGACGTCGCTGCCGTTCTCTCTGCCGATCAGAAAATTGCGGGCGAATACGTGCTGCTTCGCAAAGGGAAGAAGAATTACATGCTCCTTTGGGTCCGCTAGCGCGGAGCCCGTAGCCACTAGGCTGTAGGCTCTAGGCTGTAGCAAGAATCAGAATCAGAATCAGAATCAGAATCAGAATCAGAATCAGAATTCGAATTCTCGACTCTTAATCCTACCTACAGCCCACAGCCTACGGCCTGATTTGAAAGGCAATCAGCCTTTCAAATCTTTGAGCATCCTCTTCGCAATCACGATCTGCTGAATCTGCGATGTGCCTTCATACAGGCGGAACAAGCGGACGTCGCGATAGAAGCGTTCCACGGCGTATTCCTGAATGTAGCCCGAGCCGCCATGAATTTGGACCGCGCGATCGGCCACGCGACCCACCATCTCGGTGGCGAATAGCTTGCTGCAGGATGCTTCGAGCGTGATATCGATGCCCGTGTCGCGTTTGCGGGCCGCGTCGATGATCATGCAGCGTGCCGCGTAGGCTTCTGTTCTGCTGTCGGCCAGCATGGCCTGAATCAATTGGAAGTTCGCAATCGGTTCGCCGAATTGTTTGCGGTCCGCGGCGAAGCGTAGCGACTCGTCAATCAGTCGATCCGCGGCGCCGGTCGCGACAGCGCCGATGTGGAGGCGGCCACGATCAAGAGTGCGCATCGCGATCTTGAAGCCTTCGTTTTCTTTGCCCAGTATTTGCGTAGCGGGTACGCGGCAATTCTCGAAAATTACATCGCAGGTCACCGATCCTGCCTGCCCCATCTTCTTATCGATCGCGCCGAGCGTCAGTCCCGGTGTATTGCGCTCAACTAAGAAAGCCGAGATGCCGCCTGCGCCGGGCTTACTTTGGTCGGTGCGCGCGAACACGGTAAAGATGCCGGCGTGCGGTGCATTCGTGATGAAGCGCTTGCTGCCGTTCAACACGTAGTGATCGCCCTGCTTGTCCGCGCGTGTTTTGAGAGACGCTGCATCCGAGCCTGAAGACGGTTCTGTGAGGGCAAACGATCCGATCATCTCGCCGCTGGCCAGCTTCGGCAGGTACTTATTCTTTTGAGCGTCGGTGCCGACGGTCACGATGCCTAGCGAACCGATACCATTGTTGCTGCCGATCAGCGATCGAAACGCCGGCGAGGTGCGTCCGAGGCTAAAGGCGACCATGACTTCCTCTTCCATCGTCAGCGCCATGCCGCCGTATTCCTCCGGCAGTGTGAGACCGAAAAGGCCCATGTCGCGCATAGCCTGAGCGATGTCATCGGGAATCACGCCCGTTTCAACCAGTTCGCTTTCGCGCGGGATCAAATCTTCGGTCACGAAGCGGTCCAGCGTGGCGAGCAGGCTATCCAACATCTCTTGGTCGCGAATCATGGGGGCGAGCTCCGGAGTGTAAAAAAGGCGCGGCAGTAGCAGCGGTTCGGGGACGCGCGGGCCGCTACCGTATTGATGGAAGGCGAGAGGCGAGCGACGAGCTAAGGAAAGCGGGATGCGTCAAAGCCTGGGTCTTGCGACTCGATCAGCTGGAAATCGGGCGGCCGCCTGTGTAGAGTCGCACCACGAACTTAAAGCTTTCTTTATATTCATGACCGCCGCCTAGTATTCAATCCTAATGTCCGAGTCTTTTCCTAATGTAGTCAATGCCTTGCGTGCCGCGGCCGAACCCACCCGGCTGCGCTTGCTTGCATTGCTGACTCAGGGGGAGCTGACGGTGGGGGAGATTTGCTCGGTATTGGGTCAAAGCCAGCCCCGAATTTCACGTCACCTGAAGTTGCTGTGCGACGTCGGCCTCATGGGGCGATTTCGCGAGGAGCACTGGGTGTACTACCGAGTGCCGTTGGAGGGGACGGGCCATGCACTGGTCGCGCAGCTCACGGCATTGATCGCTACGGACGATCCTGTCCGGACGCTCGATCAGCTGCGCATGACTCGAGTGCTGGCCGAACGCTCACAGCAAGTTCATGAGCCGGTGGATATGAATGCGGCTTTGGGCGAGTTGGATGCAGTACTGCATCAAGAGTTGGGTCCAGATTCGCTTGGCGAGTTGCTGGATATCGCCACCGGCAGCGGCCGTATTTTGCGATCGCTGGCGTCGCGATCGACGCATGCGGTCGGCGTGGATATTTCAACCGAGGCGCTGCGCTTTGCGCGCAAGCAAACCTACGGTATCGGCGGCGGCAACTTGAGCCGCTGCGTCTTTCGTCGCGGCGATATGTACAAGCTGCCTTTCGATGCCGGGTCGTTCGATACCGCGACACTTGAGCGTGTGCTCGCGGCATCGGAGCGGGTCGACGGTATCTTGCGAGAAGCCGAGCGCGTGCTGCGGCCGGGCGGCCGACTGTGCATCGTCGAGGATTTCGAACTCTTGGCGGTTTCTAACGCCAATCCGTTAGTCGCGCTGCGCGACTGGCTGGAACGCGCAGGACTCACCTGCGAACGTCTGCGGCCCGTGGATACCCATGGCGTGCATCTTATCGTTGCGCTGGCGCGTAAGCCGGCGGTGCGGCTCGATCACGCCGCGTAGGAGATTTCAGTGACGATTGACTCTTTGCAGGATCGTGTCGGCGAGCAGATCACTCGGTTGAACAAACCGGTGGCCGTGTCGTTCGAGTTTTTTCCGCCGCGTGACGCGCCGATGGAAAAAACGCTGTGGGAATCCATTCAGAGGCTCGCGCCGCTGCAACCTCGATTCGTGTCGGTTACCTATGGCGCCGATGGCTCGACGCGTACCCGAACGCATAGCATTGTGACGCGCGTGATGAGCGAGACGAATTTGCTCGCCGCGCCTCATTTAACCTGCGTCGGCGCGTCGAAAGAAGAGATTCTCGATATTGCCCGGGGCTATTGGCAAGACGGGATCCGCCACATCGTCGCACTGCGCGGCGATCCGCCTCAAGGCTCGACGACCTACCAGCCGCATCCGGGAGGCTATGCGTTTGCTTCCGACTTGGTGGCCGGTCTTAAGTCGGTGGCCGATTTTGAAATTTCGGTGGCGGCCTACCCAGAAGTGCATCCGGAAGCGACCAGCTCCGATGCCGACTTGAACAATCTCAGAGCCAAGCTCGATGCCGGCGCCAATCGCGCGATCACACAGAGTTTCTGCGAACCGGAGACATTCCTGCGATTTCGCGATCGATGCGCGCGCGCCGGTATCACAGCGCCAATCGTACCCGGTCTGCTGCCTATCATCGGTTTGCCGCAGCTGCTGCGCTTCGCGAGCCGCTGCAGCATGGCGGTGCCGGAATGGATCAAGCATCGCTTCGAAGGCTTGGATAACGATCCCGATACACGCCGCATGATCGCCGCGTCCATCGCGATCGAGCAGGTGCAACAGCTGTCTCGCGAAGGCGTCGATGAGTTTCACTTCTATACGCTCAATCGCGCCGAACTCACTTATGCCATTTGTCACGCGCTCGGCGTGCGGCCTCAACCGCGCGCAGTAGCGTAAATAGATAGGTTAAAAAGTCATGAATCGCACTGAACGCGTCGCTGAATTTCATCGGCTACTGAACGAGCGCATCCTGATCTTGGATGGCGCGATGGGCACGATGATCCAAACGCACACGCCGCAAGAAGCGGACTATCGCGGCGAGCGGTTTCGCCTATGGGGCCATGACCTCAAGGGCAACAACGATATTTTTATCCTGACGCAGCCACAGTTGATCGCGGGCATTCACGAGCAATTCCTGGCGGCCGGCGCTGATATTCTCGAAACGAATACCTTCAGCTCGAACTCCATCTCGCAAGCCGACTACAACATGGAGAGCTTAGTCTATGAGCTGAACTTGGAAGGCGCGAAGTTGGCGCGGAAAGTAGCTGACGATTTCACGGCGCGGACCGGCGCGGTGAAGTTTGTGGCGGGCGCGCTCGGCCCCACGACGCGGACAGCGTCGCTCTCGCCGAACGTGAATGACCCGGGCTTCCGTGCCGTGAACTTCGACCAGTTGGCTGAAACTTATGCCGACGCAACGCGAGCGTTGATCGAAGGCGGCGTCGATATTTTGTTGATCGAGACCATCTTCGACACGCTGAATGCCAAGGCTGCGGCGTTCGCGGTACGTCAAGTACTGGACGAACTAAATCTCGACCTCCCGGTAATGATCTCGGGCACGATTACCGACGCCTCGGGCCGCACTTTGTCCGGCCAGACTGTCGAAGCATTCTGGAACTCAGTCCGGCATGTAAGGCCCACCACGATCGGTTTGAACTGCGCGTTGGGCGCCAAGCAATTGCGGCCGTATATCGCAGAGCTGTCGCGCATCGCGGATACCTACGTATGTGCATACCCGAATGCGGGTCTGCCGAATGCTTTCGGTGAGTACGATGAGACCGGCGCACAAACGGGCGACTTGTTGAACGATTTTGCGTCCAGCGGGTTCTTGAACGTCGTTGGCGGTTGCTGCGGCACGACGCCCGATCACATTGCGCATATCAAGAAAGCCGTCGAGAAATATTCGCCGCGCAAAATACCGGAGATCGAACGCCGGTGCCGTTTGTCGGGATTGGAGCCGTTGAATATCGGCGCCGATACGTTGTTCGTCAACGTGGGCGAGCGCACCAACGTGACCGGCTCCGCCAAATTCCGCAAGCTCATCGAAGCAAACGACTACAACGCCGCGCTCGATGTCGCGCGCCAGCAAGTCGTGAGCGGTGCGCAGATCATCGACGTCAATATGGACGAGGGCATGCTCGATTCCGAAGCGGCAATGGTGCGCTTCCTCAATTTGATCGCGGCCGAGCCGGATATTGCTCGCGTGCCCGTGATGATCGATTCATCGAAGTGGACAGTGATCGAAGCCGGCCTCAAATGTCTGCAGGGCAAGGGCGTGGTCAATTCCATCAGCCTCAAGGAAGGCGAGGAATCGTTCTTGTTTTATGCGCGCAAGGTTCGCGCCTATGGTGCAGCCGTCATTGTGATGGCGTTCGACGAACTAGGCCAAGCAGACACCGTGAAGCGTAAGATCGACATCTGCAAGCGCTCATACGATTTGTTGATAGAGAAAGCCGGATTCGCGCCCGAAGACATCATTTTCGATCCGAACGTATTCGCGGTTGCGACCGGTATAGAAGAACATAATCGCTACGCTTTGGACTTCATCGAAGCCACCGCGGCCATTCGCAAAGCCTGTCCTTATGCGGGTATCAGCGGCGGCGTCAGCAATGTCTCATTCTCCTTCCGTGGCAACGAGCCATTGCGCGAAGCGATGCACTCCGTGTTCTTGTACTACGCCATTCAAAACGGCATGACGATGGGTATCGTCAACGCCGGCCAGCTCGCGATCTACGCCGATATCGATGCCGACCTGCGCGAACGCGTCGAGGACGTCATCCTCAGCCGCCGCGACGACGCCACCGAGCGTCTCTTGGAAATCGCGGCGAAGTACAAAGGCGAAGCGGGTCAGAAAAAGATCGAGGATCTGAGCTGGCGCGATTGGCCAGTCGAGAAGCGTCTCGAGCACGCGTTGGTGAAAGGGATTGACGACTACGTCGTCGAAGACACCGAAGCGGCGCGTCAGATTCACATTAAAAGACCCATCACCGTTATCGAAGGTCCACTGATGGACGGTATGAATGTCGTCGGCGATTTGTTCGGCGCCGGCAAGATGTTCCTGCCGCAGGTCGTCAAATCCGCGCGAGTGATGAAGAAGGCGGTGGCCTATCTAATCCCCTACATCGAAGCGGGCAAGGCGGACGGTGAAACACGCCGCTCCAACGGCAAGATCATCATGGCGACCGTGAAGGGCGATGTGCACGACATCGGCAAGAACATCGTGGGCGTGGTTCTGCAATGCAATAACTTCGAAGTCATCGATCTGGGCGTGATGGTGTCGTGCGAGCGGATCCTCGAAGCGGCGCAGCGCGAGAATGCCGACATGATTGGGTTGTCGGGGTTGATCACACCGTCGTTGGACGAGATGGTCAACGTCGCGCGCGAAATGCAGCGTCAGGGCTTCACGCAGCCACTGTTGATCGGCGGCGCGACGACCTCACCCGCGCATACGTCGGTGAAAATCGATCCTCAGTACAAAGGTCCAGTGGTGTACGTGAAGGACGCTTCGCGGTCGGTCAACGTATGCCAGCAACTGATCACACCGGCGTCGCGAGTGGAGTATCTGGCGAAGATCAAGTCCGAGCATGCGGATCGTCGCGAGCAACACCAGGGGCGCTCAATCAAAGCGCCGCAATTTACGCTCGCGCAAGCGCGCGCGAATCGCTTCAAGGGCGGCTGGGATGCCTATGAGCCGCCGATTCCAAAGAAGCTGGGCTTGCGCGTATTCGAGGATTTCTCGCTGAGCGCGTTGGTGCCCTACATCGACTGGATGCCGTTCTTCAATGCCTGGGAGTTCGCGGGCAAGTTTCCGGACATCTTGACCGATCCGATTGTGGGTAAGCAGGCCAGCGAGTTGTATGCCGACGCGCGGCGCATGTTGAAGCGCATCGAGCAAGAGCGTTGGATCAATGCGAAGGGCGTAGTGGGATTGTTCCCGGCAAATTCGATCGACGACGAAGTTGAAATCTATGCCGACGATTCTCGCAGCAAAGTCATCGAGCGCCTGCATTTCCTGCGTCAGCAAAAGGGCAAGCCCGATGGTCAGCCGCATATTTCCTTAGCGGACTATGTGGCGCCCAAAGACTCCGGCAAACGCGATTACATGGGTGCTTTCGCCGTGACGTCGGGGTTGGGCATCGATCCGCACGTCGCGCGCTTCGAAGCTGCGCACGACGACTACTCTGCAATCATGCTCAAGGCGCTGGCCGATCGATTGGCAGAGGCGTTCGCCGAGCGCATGCATGAGTTCGTGCGTCGCGAGTATTG
>Ga0193752_1001019_pt1 | contig 24608 bp, 23 predicted proteins | sample H1c1metaG_FD_144924 | JGI IMG/M metagenome (GOLD analysis project Ga0193752, IMG submission 144924) | Soil microbial communities from a riparian zone of the East river system, Colorado, United States - H1c1 | ecosystem: Environmental > Terrestrial > Soil > Riparian zone | place: USA: East River...
CTCCTTTGACGCGCAGGCCCTTCCAATCCGTTCCCTTCGGCAAGGGAAACCTCGCCTGCCGCACTTTGCCCGGCAATGGATAGCCCGCATCGAGGCCGCCGGTAGCTAGTACGCGGCCCGCCGCGTCGAGGATGCTGATGCGCAGCACCCCGGGAACCCCCGAGATCCCATCGTTGACCATCCCGAGGACGACACCCGCATCGTCGCCGGCATCGTAAGTCCACACCCACGACGGCCGCACGCGATAACCGATCGAGCGCGCGAGGCCGTTGATGGCGTCGGGATACCTGTCGTAATAGCCCTGCAACCGATCGGCGCGAATGCGGTGCCAGTTCCACAGCGAGAAATAGCCGGCGCCCACGTCGCGCACGTGGCCGATCACGTTATCGGTGAGCGTCACTCCCTCGTCGAGATGGAGACTGTCGGGTGTTCCATCGGCATTGGGCACTTCCACCGTCACGCCGGTCCACGCCGGACGATTGCTCAGCGCCTCGATCTGCTCGTTCTCGATGAAGATCGTGTCGGTGCGCAGCCAGTTGTGGCTGCGCACGGTGCGCTCCAGCAGCTCGAAATTCCCGACGTGGCTGAAGTCGGGCTGCGTGTTGGTCGCGAGCGGGGTTTTCTTCCAGAGGACGAGCTGCTTCTCGAGCATGCGGACCCAGGTCGCTTCCGCGGTCGCGTAGTCGGGAAATGGATTCCGTTCGAGCGGCCAGGTATGCCCTTCACCCCAGAAGCCATACATCGCGGTGTCGACGTATTCGACCTGCGGGTGGCCATCGTAGGCATCCGCCAGTAGTTCGGTGAGCTCATTGAACGCGGATTGAAAAGCCGGTTCGTCGTAGCGCGGTTCGAATCTCTTGCGATCCTGCCACTCGCCCAGTTCGACCAGCCGCACTTTCTTCGCGAGGAAGTCGGGCAGCGCCAGGCCTTCGACATCGGGATTGCTCATCATCACGCGCAGGCCCAAGCGCTTGTCGTAGCGTTTCGCCAGGTCGAAGGCGATCTTCCAGTGTTCGCACGGGTCGAGCCGGCCCGGCCTGGTCTGCACGTCTTTCCAGTTGACTCGCAAATACAGCTTGGTGCCGAGCGGAAATCGCGCCAGGTCCTCGAGCGATTTCTCCAGGCGTTCGCCCGGCTTCGAAGGCGGCCCCACTTCGTCGCACAGATAGGTGATGAGCCCCATGCCAAAGCCCGGGATGACTTCCTTCGAGGCGGTCGTCGCCATCACCACCTGCCAGCCCGCGAAGCGGTCGGTGGGAAACGGTCCTTGATAGAGGCGATCGGTAACCGCGGGGCCCGGACCGAAGTCGTAGCGATCGAAGTTATGGACCGCCGCCGCCTCGGCGTGCGTGTTCGTGAGCAGCGCCGCAGCGCCACCGACCTTGATGAAATCCCGTCTGCGCATTTTTTCTCCCGCGATGTGCCAGGGCGCCAGCCGGCGCCTGAGGCTCAACGGGAATATCGGCCATCGCGGCAGACAGCGAAAGTTGCCTTCGATTGCTTACGTTTTCTGCAAGCCTATCGTGACTGCGGCTGGCCGATATCCGTGGGCGCTGCCGCGTCCAGGCTGGTCAGTGCGCGGTAACACATCACCATGAAGACCAGCGCCACCACCGAGTAGATAGCCAGCCTGATCCGCCCGGGCAGCGCCGCGAACGATACCAGGGGTCCCTTCTCGCCCGCGGTGGCGGCCACTGGCGAGGCGGATGGCGTGGTCCGTTGCCTGGGCGAAGAATGCAGCTGGGCGACGAGGCGCGCTGCCAGGGTTGCCGTGTCATCGCCTGGCGATGGGCCGTTCGGCACGCCCGCAAGCATCAGCACGAGCTTCTGCGTTGCGCTTTCGCGCGACAACGCCGCAAGCCCGGCCGCTTCCGCCCAAGGGTCGACACCCGATCTCGCGAGCACCGAAAGCATGGTCAAATGCATGCCGTTCGAATCGTCGGCGACGGTAGTAAACAGGAAATCGTTCAGATCGGTCCGCAGCGTGTCTGTCATGGCGCCAGTCTGCGGCCAAAGCGCTCCAAAAGGTGTAGGCGCAAGACCCCGTGCGGTAAAAATGTGGCCGGCTAGCGGCCCTCCTGCACGTAAATCGCGCGCTCGTGCGAAAAAGCCTTGAAACCGTAGACACCGTGATAGCTGCCCATGCCGCTTTGATTGACACCGCCAAACGGCAACCGGCTTTCCAGGTAATGCGAGAAGAATCCGTTGATAGTCACACCACCCGATGAGGTGCGATTCAGGATCCTGTCGATGTTGTCCTGGTTGTTGCTGTAGATGTAGAGCGCCAGGGGCTTGCCACGGCCGCAGATGTGACCGATGACTTCATCGAGGCTCTGGTAGGTAACGACGGGCACGATCGGCGCGAAGATTTCCTCCTGCATGATCTGCATGTCGGGAGTGACTTCGGTGAGCATCGTCGGATGGATCGTGCGATCGGCCTGCTCGAGCGTACCGCCGACCGCGACCTTGGCGCCCTTGGCGATGGCATCGTCGAAGAGCTTCTTGATGCGCGTGAAGTTCTGGTCGTTGACGATCTGGGCGATGCCCTCCTTCTTGAGGCTCCCGTCGTCCCGGTAGAGGTTCTGCTTTACCTTTGCCTGAAACTCGTCGATCAATGCGGCCTGCTGCGATTCCCTGATGAACACGTAGTCGGGACTGATGCAGGCTTGTCCGCCGTTGAATTGCTTGGCCGCCGCCAGGTCTCCCGCAACCTTCTTCACATCCGCGCCTTCATCGACGATGACGGGTGATTTTCCGCCGAGCTCCAGCGTGACGGTGGCCAGATGCTTCGCGGCCGCCGCCATCACCAGTTTTCCGACCCGCGTGCTGCCGGTGAAGAAGATGTGGCTGAACGGCAGCTCCAGCAATGCGGTTGCCACATCGACCCCGCCTTCGAACAAGGCGACTTCCTTTTCCTCGAACACCTGTTTCAGGATCTTCGCGGCGACGCCCGCGGTGGCCGGGCACAGATCCGTCAGCTTGACCATGCAGCAGTTGCCGGCGGCAATGGCGGCCGCGAGCGGACCTACGGTCAGTCCGAGCGGAAAGTTCCACGGCCCCAGGATGAGACACACGCCGCGCGCCTCGTAGACGATCCGCGCCTTGTCGTTCGGGTTTTGTGAGGGCACGACGTCGACGGGCTTCATCCACTCGTCGAGATTGTCGATGTTCTTCTGGATGTTGCCGATGACGCCGAGGATTTCCGTGACCCTTATTTCGCCTTCGGGCTTGCGGGTGTCCTGTTTGACCGCCGCCACGATCTCATCGGCGTGCGCTTCCACGGCCGATTTCAGCTTTCGCAGTTTCTCCTTGCGCTGTTCGGCGGTAGAAGCCTTCACTTCCCATTGATGAGACTGCTGTAGGGAGAAGACCCGCTCGATCTCGGTGAAAACGCCCTGGGTGGTGTGCCTGGCTGGAGTGGACATGCGATTTCCTCCGTTCGATGCGCCGTAACTTACCTCGCGGTAGTCGCCGAATCTCGAACGGCGGTGAAGTCCGGCACGGAGCGTAGTGAAAGATCGCGCTGGAGCCAGCCGCACCAGCGCGATCCCTTACGCAGCTTTCTCGCTACTCAGGTGCCAGAGGGAGCGCCGAGCGCACGCAGAAAGCTTCTGTTGTCGGTGCGGACCCATTCCTCGACGATCCGACCCTGATCGTCAAACTCGAAGATGTTCAAGAGATCCCATACGACGCGCTTCCCATTCGGAGGCAGCACGCCGACGGGAGAATGCGTGAACTCACGGACGAATTTTCCCTCGATCCATGTCTGGCAGGCGATGTAGCGTCCTTCGACGATCATGATGCCGCGCCGTATCGATCGGTGGTCAAAGGCTGCACGAATCGATCGAAAGTATTCCGCGAGACCCGCGTAATCGGCCTCGAAGTCACCCGGACCGTGGAAGCGATAGCGTTTGGCATCGAAATAGGAGTCGATCTCGGCTTGGGGGGCTCCTGAAACCTCGAGCTCCCCCGCTTTGACCAGACGGGCGACGAGTTCATCTCGCGTCAGCGGCATGTGTACTTCTCCACCAGCAAGTAATGAAAGTTGAAGAGATGCAATGAAGTTACGGCGGTCCATCAGGACTGACCTAGCACGGCGGGTTTCAACACATCCCCGCACCACTGGCGAAAGGTCGTTGGCGTGGTGTTCTCGGGCGTCCGTGGCTCGGCGTTGTCGACACCTTCGTTCTTTGCGCGCGCCATGTCGGTCATGCCCTGCGCCATGGCCTCGGACATGCCCAGTTTCACAAAATTCGCCTTGTAGGCGTCCAGCGAGATCTGTTGGTAACGCACCGTTTTGCCCAGCGTTTCGGACATGATCCGCGCCATGTCGTTGAAGGACAGATCCTCAGGCCCCAACACCGCGACATGACCCTGCCCCGCCCAGGAGAGATCGAGCAGTAGTTTGACCGCGGCGGCGGCAATATCGCGCGTGGCGCAGGCCGGGAGCTTGCGATCGCCATCGATCGCCGAGAAGAACATACCTTTCGTCCTGATCGGCCCGGCCTGGCGAAGGATGTTGTCCATGAACGAGGGCATCGTCAGCGCACGGAAGTGCACGCCGGTGCTCGTGAGCAGGTCATCCATCGCCAGCGACGCGGTGACATGGCCCGCGTGCTCCGCTGCCGGCAAGCCGCGACCGAGCGGCGCAATGTCGACCACGCGCTTCACTGCGTGGCGCTTGATAGCCTCGCAAGCCGGCCGGGTGAAATCCACGTAGGCAGATTCAACGCTCTTGGCGAGTGGATCCGGCGGTACCAGCCAGAACACCGAGTCAGCGCCCTTGAACGCCCGATCGACGACATCGGTGTCGCGATGCGACCCCTGCACGACTTCGACGCGTTCTCGCAGCGCCATGGGGACACGGGAAGGGTCGCGCGCGATTACGCGAATGGACTCGGAAGTACCGGAGAGTTTCGCAAGGACCTGGTGTCCGATATCGCCGGTGGGCGTGGTAACGACGATCATACGACTCCTACAGCAGATGCTCGATGCGGATCGGCAGTTCGCGCAGCCGTTTTCCCGTGGCATGAAAGATGGCGTTCGCGATGGCGGGTGACGCACCGACCATCGCCACTTCACCAAGACCCTTGAGGCCGGCGGCGTTCGCCAGAGGATCCGGCTGGTCGATGAACCCCACGTCGATGTCGCCGATGTCGCCGATGTCGGCATTGACCGCGACGACGTAGTCCGCGAGATCGTTGTTGAGATATCCGCCATAGCGGCGATCGATCTCAGTCCCTTCGCGAAGCGCGGCGCTGAACGCCCAAACTACTCCGCCACGAATCTGACTGGCGGCGGTGCGCGGACTGATCACGCGTCCGCAGTCGGCAATGCTCACCGCTCTGGGCATGCGAATGCGGCGCGTACGCGGTTCGATACGCACTTCCACGAAATGGGCGATGTAGCTCATCGTCGTGAAATTCGGATACTCGGGACCGGCCGCGACGAACCCGCCCTGGCGCAGTTGCGCCAGCGATTCCTGGTCTTGTCCGGTTCCCAATTGCGAGACCTCGATCTGCAGGAACGGGCGGCGGACCGCGGCGAGTTGCTGGTGGAGATTGCCGGCGGCCGTGCGGCCAGCCAGCAATTCGGCGACCGCGACGTGCATGCGCTCGACCGCTTTCCCGGCCACGGGAACGACGCCCGCGGTGCCCCACGAGCCGGCGGTCATGTGCTGAGGCGCGGCGGTGGTATCGCCAATGACGATCTCGAGCTTTTCAGCGTCGATGTCGAGCCCGTCCATCAACACCGCGGCGATCGCAGTCCGGATGCCCTGGCCCATTTCGTGACCTGACGATGCAAAGCGCGTGCTGCCATCGGCGCCAATACGCAGGGTCGCGATCGCGGGCGGCATCATCGATGGATAACACCCGGCGGCAACGCCCCAACCTACTTGCGTTCCGTCCGACAGCGTCATCGATCCGGGCGCAGGAGTGCGCGCCGACCAGCCGAACCGCCTCGCTCCCTCGATCAGGCATTCATTGAGAAAACGCGAGGACAGGGGGCGGCCGGTCTTCGGGTCGACGCGCGTGTCGTTCGCCAGCCGGAATTCGACGGGATCACGGTCCAACTCGTATGCGAGCTCATCCACCGCGCTATCGAACGCGAAGCACGACGCCTGCGGGTGCGGCGCGCGCATGTACCCGGGTGCCTGCCGGTCGAGGCGAATGTTGGCAGCGCTGCCGTGATAGTTCTCGATGCCGTACATGCGAATCGTCGCTTCGTGATATTCGGAGGGCGAGAACTGCCCCACGCGCGACTGCTCGTGCTCGGCGTGGTAGCGGGCTGCGACCATCTTTCCGCTGGCGTTCGCGCCGAGCAGGATTCGATGGCGGCTGTTTGGCCGATAGGTGGCGACATGGAAGATCTGTCCGCGCGGCGATACCAGCTTCACCGGGCGTCTCGTGAGTATCGCGGCCCGCGCGATCAGCGCGGTCTGCCGCTGGGCCAGACCTTTCTGTCCGAAGCCGCCGCCGACTGATGAGCTCCTGGCATCGATGATCGCCGGATCGAGCCGCAACGCGCCCGCGACGGCGCCCCTGGTGACGTTGACGCCCTGGGAACATTCGTAGATTTCCAGCCGCCCATTCGCCCAGACCGCGGTCGTCGCGAGCAGCTCGATGGGGTTGTGGTGCTGTGTCGGGGACTCATAAAAACCCTCGACGATGGTCGCGGCGCCGGCGAGCGCTTTGGCCGCATCGCCGGCGGTTATTTCCTCGGTCACTTCGCGCTTGGCGCCCGCGCTATCCATCCTCGACGAGAACGGCTCGTCGGCGTAGCTCGGGTGGATCGCCTCGGCACCCTCGATGGCGGCTTCCAGCGTCTCCGCGACAACGAGCGCGACCGGCTGGCCTCGATAGGCGATCTTCTGCTCGAGTGTGGGTGGTGGCGGCGGCGGTCCGTCCTTGCCTTTGGGAGGTGGTGGTGGCGCGGGAAAATCGTCGTGCGTAAGGACTCGCACGACACCCGGCACTCGCATCGCCGCCTCGGTAGATAGCGCCGTCACCCGGCCTTTCGCTATTCGCGACGGAACCGTCATTGCAAACAGTGGTTTGCGGAACTGGATGTCGGCCGCGTATTGAGTCGCTCCGCGCACCTTGTCGCGGGCGTCAAAGCGTTCGCGATCGCGAAACCTGGGGGTGTTCATGAGCGCCCCCGGCCGCCGGCCTCTCTTTCGAATGCGATGAGAAGCGCGTCCGCCACTGCGCGCGCGCCAAGCTCCACCTTGAACTGGTTGTGTCGGCCCGGACGCGCGTGTTGGAAAGCAGCGTGTCCGGCAGCCAGCGCCGACTCGCGCGTGAGCCGCTGGCCCGCTAACGATCGTTCCGCTTCCGATGCGCGCCACGGGCGCGTCGCGACACCGCCCAAGGCGATGCGCGCCCGCTCGACACGATCGCCGTTCATCTCGAGCGCAACCGCCGCGGAAGCCAGCGCAAAGGCGAAGGATTCGCGGTCGCGAATCTTGTGATAGGTGGATAGCCGGCCCGCTGGCGTCTTCGGCACCACAATCGCAGTGATCATCTCGCCCGGCAGCAGACTGAACTCCAGATGCGGGGTGTCGCCCGGCTGCCGATACAGGTCTGCTACGGGAATCGAACGCGCGCCGGACGGCCCGAGAATTTCAATGGCCGCGTCCAGCGCGAGCAACGCGACCGGCCAATCGCCGGGCGACACCGCCGTACACGCAGCGCTCGTGCCCAGCACGGCCTGGCCGCGATCGAGTCCGCCAATCGCGGCACAACCACTGCCGGGCTCGCGCTTGTTGCAGGGATAGACGCCGTCGGCACCATTCCGAAAGTACAGGCAGCGCGTGCGTTGCAGAAGGTTGCCACCCACCGTCGCCATGTTGCGAAGTTGTTGGGACGCCGCCTTCGACAGCGCTTCGGCCAGCACGGGATAGTCGCGCGCCACGACGCGGTTGGAAGATACCGCGCTCATTGGCGCCAGCGCCTCGAAACGCAGCATCTCGCCCGCCGTGTCGATGTGGTCGAGCCCATCGATCGCCGTGATGTCTATCAGGTGACGCGGCCGTTCGATATTCAACTTCATGAGGTCGTACAACGTCGTACCGCCCGCGATGAAGCGCGCACCCTCGCCCGCTTTCAGGAATGAGCTCACCGCTTCCGCAGCAGTCGCAGGCCGCACATAGCTGAAAGGCTGCATCAGGGCTTCTCCATCTTCGCAGCGGCGGCCTCGATGGCCGCGACGATGCCCACATAGGCCCCGCACCGGCAGATGTTGCCGCTCATGTATTCCCGGATGTTCTCTCTCGAGGTGGCGTTGCCTTCCGCCACGCACGCGATCGCCGCCATGATCTGACCCGGCGTGCAGTAACCACACTGCAGCGCATCGTGATCGATGAATGCCTGCTGCATTGCATGCAGCGCGTCGCCCTCCGATACACCCTCGATCGTGGTCACCTGCCGTCCATCGACTTTGGCGGCGAGCGTGAGGCAGGACGCGACGCGCCGTCCTTCGAGGTGCACGGTACAAGCGCCACACTGCCCATGATCACAGCCCTTCTTCGCGCCCGTGAGCGCGAAGCGTTCGCGCAGCAGATCGAGCAACGAAGTGCGGGGGTCGATATCGACAGTGACTCGGCGGCCGTTGATGGTCGTCCGGATGTTCAGCACGTGAGCCGGCGTCACCGCGAGCACCGGCGGCCCGGCGGGCGCATCGGCGCGAGCACCATCCGTACGAACAAGAGAGGCGGCGGCGAGCGCCGCCCCACCTTCCAGCACGATTCGTCGGGAGATCACGCAGCCCGTTGAATCGGAGCACTCATCGGACATGATTGGATCTCGTTTCAGCGTGGAGTTGCTGCACGAGCATAGTCAGCATGACATCGCCGCGGCTTGTCCAAATCGACACGAGCCTTGCCCGATTCGACCGCAAAATATGGTAGTTAGTAAGTTGTCAGAGGGTGCCGACCCGAAGTGCACTCGACCGCCGATGGCGTCGGGGTGGCGCGCCGAACATCCGCGTGTACTCGCGCGAGAATTGCGACGGACTCTCGTAACCGACGGCCGCGCCTGCGTGAGCCGCGGTAACGCGCTCCGTCAGCATCAGTCGCCGCGCTTCGATCAGGCGCAATTGTTTCTGGAACTGGATCGGAGACAGTGAAGTCACCGCCTTGAAATGCCGGCGAAACGCGGATGCGCTGAGATGGGATACCGCGGCCAGTTCCCCGATCGGTATCGCCTCGGTGTATCGGGATCGGACCAGCTCGATTGCACCCGCGATCCTTTGGGCGTTTCCTTCCGGAAAGGTAAGACGTCGCAGCGAGGGACCATGGCGGCTGCTCAGCAGCCAGTAGTGCAGTTCGCGAAGTATGGTGGGCCGTAGAACGCGTTCGGCCTGTGGATGATCGATGAGCCGCAGCAGACGCATCGCGCAGCTCAGGATCGTTTCGTCGAGATTTTCGGTAAATACCGACCCTGCGGTTTCCGCAGCGGGCGTGACCCCCATTTCGAGCGCCACAGATTGCATGATCGCCATGTCGAGTTCGATGGCAACCGCAAGATAGGGTTCTGCCTGGGTGGCCTGCACGATCCGCCCGATGATCGGAAGATCGACACCGACGATGAGCGATTGCCCGGCCGTGAATTCACTCTCCTCGCGCCCGGCTGTGACTAGTTTGGTGCCCTGCAGAATCAGCAGGACCAAGGGGCGGTATACCGAGCGCAGCGGGCCTATCGGCACGTAGGAGCGCATCATGCGAAGCCCCGGAATCGCGGTAAATACGATCCCGTCCGCATTCGCATGGGAATCCGCAACGGCGCGAACCGCCTGCTTGAGGGCTTCGGTGCTTCCGCTGCTGATCGAACTTGTCGCCGCTTGCTGCATGGCAGGAAGGGTAGCGTCAAGAGTGACCCATGTCAGGCCCTGGGCGAATCGTGCAAACTGCTGGCTGTTTTGTGCAATTTTCGCAGCGCTTCGCGCGGCCCCACCTCTCCTGATGGAGACGGCATGCGGGTCGCCGGAAAATGGCATCGTGCCGATCAGTCTGACTCCTCACCATGATTCCCGAGATCAGGACGGTCATGAAATCAATTCGTTTGCTGTTCCTGCCGATCGTCGTGCTCGCTTTTTCGCCGTTGCGAGCCCACGGTGAGATGCACGCGAAATTCCGCGTCTGGGTATTTGCAGACGCCCACGTAGGTAGCGACAAGGAACATGGACGAGACAGCCTGGGCACGGCGATCCAACAGGTCGAGGGCCCAACCGGCTTTGCTTGGGACATCGCGCTCGACCTCGGTGATATCTCGGGGGCACAGGGCCTGCCGAAGGATGAGGAAGGGCAGGAAGTCGTCCGCCAATTCGGCACGCTCGAGCAGCATCGCCGGGAACAGGTCTATGACCTGTCGGGCAATCACGATCGCAGCGGTCTGGCCGAACCACAAGCCTGGTGGTGGCGGAAGTGGGTGGATCCCACGGGCGAGCACACCGGGTCTTCCAGGGTCGATGCCGCGAAGCGGCCGTTTCCCATCACGGGAACCTGGGAGCGTTATTCCTTTCGGGTGGGAAATCTGCTCTTTCTCATGATGAGCGACATCAACGAGCCCTCACAAAAGACAGGCCGGGGCACGCTCGGTGGGAACCCTGGAGGCGTGGTGAGCGGCGAGACGTTCCAGTGGTGGCGGGAGAATGTCGAGAAGAACCCCTCTTCCATCATCATCAGTTCGCACCACTACATGCTCAAGAACACGACCGTGGCGTCAGGAGAATGGGAAGGGATGCAGCGCGATGCCGATGGAGCGTGGCGACCGCGGTATCACGGCTACTATCCGCAGGGTACGCCGCAAGGCGCCTCGTTCCTGTATTGGGTCGGCAGCGAACCGGATTCAGCCGCGTTCGAGAACGTTCTGGCGGCGAGTGCCTCGCCCGTCGATCTATGGCTCGGCGCACACACGCACACGAATCCCGACGATACCTTCGGCGGGAAGTCACACATCGAGCGGCGCTGGAATACGACGTTCATCAATGTCGCCGGACTCACGCGATTCCACGGCAAGCCCGAAGACCTGCAGAACCGGGTGCCGAGGAGCTGGCTCCTCACGTTCACCGACGGCAGCGACACCGTGAGTGCCCGCTGTTATCTGCACAGCAACGAATTCGCGCCGCAGGGCTGGTACGTCAAGAGCGAGCGCGTGATCAGGCTTTCGAAGCCCTTCAGATTGCCCACCGCCCGGCATTGAGCCCCGTTGGCGCTCGGCTTCGCCAAAACCGCTGCCTCAGGTACTCTCGGCCTGTCGATACTCCACTTCGTGAGCGGTGGCCAGTGGCCACAGTGAGATCACATGCAGCAGGCATCAGGTGCCTACGGCGAAGGGCTGGCGAAATACTTCCGGGCCGACGCGAACTCGCAGCTCGTCGTCCGCTCTCTGCGAAAGTCGAGGCTCGCGGTTACGCGCATCCGGCGCGACGCGCCGGGACACGGCCTTACGTCCCCGCTGCCCGCGGAAGCTGCGTTTTCCGTGCTGTTGCAACTGAGAGACTCACCCAAGCGCGAGCTGTTCATCGGTGGTCGGTCCGTCTATCGCGGTGGATATGGCGCGAGAACGACCAGTATCGTCGACCTCGAACAGGAGCCGACCGCGGATCTGCAGAGCCCTTTCGACGCGCTGCACTTTTATGTGTCGCGCACCGCGCTCAACGAGATCGCCGACGGCCAGGGCGCGCCGCGAATCGGTACGCTGACCTGCGAGCGCGGTGTGCTCGATCCCACGGTGTGGCATCTGGGCGCGGCGTTATTGCCCGCGCTCGAGCGTCCCCATGAGATCGGAGCCATGTATGCGGACCACCTGCTGCTCGCGACGCACACCTATTTTGCAGTCGCATTCGGCGGCATGCGAGTGCCCGCCCGCACCCGCTGTGGCGGCCTGGCGCCCTGGCAAGTCCGCCGCGCCACCGAGCTCATGATCGCCCGCCTCATGAATGACATATCGGTGTCCGAAGTTGCCGCAGCCTGCGGACTTTCGCCAAACTACTTCGCCCGCGCCTTCAAACAGAGCGTGGGTTCTCCTCCACACCGCTGGTTGCTGCTGCAACGGGTGCTGTACGCCAAGGCAGCGCTGCGGAACGCCGAGCGTTCGCTCAGCGAGATCGCCGCGGCGTGCGGCTTCGCGGACCAGAGTCATTTCACCCGCGTATTCACCGGCGTCGTCGGGGTCAGCCCGGGCGCCTGGCGCAAGCAGGTTCGATGAACGCCGCGGCGGTTTTCGCGAAAACTCGCTAGAAACCTGCAAGACCTCCGCGGTGTCGACGGCAGACTCGCCCGATACTTCGATCTTCAGGGAGCAACTTCCGTGAGAACTGACAATCCGGCCCGCGCCTTTGCGTGGGCCTTCGCGGCCTTGCTGTCGCTCGCCGCGCCGGCGCTGGCCGACACCTTCGACTTTCCGCCCGCCTTTCGCACGCAGGAAATCGAAACCAACGGGACCACGCTGCACGTTCGCATCGGCGGAACAGGTCCGGCCGTCGTGCTGATCCATGGGTTTGGCGACACCGGCGACATGTGGGCGCCGCTGGCGGCCGCCCTCATGCGTGATCACACCGTGATCGCGCCGGACCTGCGGGGCATGGGACTCTCCGCGGACGCGACGAGCGGCTTCACGAAGAAAAACCAGGCGGAAGACATCGCCGGGGTGCTGAACGCATTACACGTCGAACGTGCCGACGTCGTGGGTCACGATATCGGCAATATGGTCGCGTTCGCGTTTGCCACCAATCATCGGGACCGCACGACGCGGCTCGTGATGATGGATGCGCCGGTTCCCGGACTCGGCATTTGGGAAGAGATTCTCAAGAGCCCGCTGCTCTGGCACTTCCGTTTCGGCGGACCCGACATGGAACGTCTCGTCAGCGGGCGGGAGCGCATTTACCTCGATCGGTTCTGGAACGAATTCTCGGCCAACCCGGCGCATTTTCCGGAGAACACGCGCCGTCACTACGCAGCGCTTTATGCGCGGCCCGGCCGCATGCACGCGGGGTTCATGCAATTCGCGGCATTCGATCAGGACGTGATCGACAATCACGCGTCGGCGGCACTCGGGCGCCTCAAGATGCCGGTGCTCGCCATCGGTGGCGATCACTCCTTTGGCACCACCATGGCTTTCGTGATGCGCTTCGCCGCCGACGACGTGCGCGAAGTGGTGATCGCCGATTCCGGTCATTGGCTCATGGAAGAACAGCCGCAGGCAACGGTCGCGGCCATTCGCGCCTTCCTGGACGCGGGCGCCGCGTTGCCGGCGGCACGGCAGACCTCGGCGGAAGTCGATGCGCTGCCGCGCAACGGCGCCGGTGCAGGAACGTCCGGGCTGAGCGGCGTTCAGACCACGGTCCTCTCCGGAGATCCAAACGCGGCCGGACCGTACGCGTTCGAGATCCGCGTGCCGGCCCATACCCGCATCGCCGCACACCGCCACCGCGACAACCGGACTGCGCTGGTCGTCTCCGGCGAATGGCATTTCGGATACGGTGAGCAGGCCAACGAGGCCGCGACCAAGACGCTCGGTCCGGGCGGCTTCTACACCGAACCTGCGGGTGAGCCACATTTCGCCTTTACGGGCGATCTGCCGACGGTGGTCTACATCACAGGTCAAGGCCCGACGGATACGGCGTACGTGGTCGCCGCCGACGCGCACTAGCCACTCGAAGTAGTCGACATCTCTTTCAGATAACCCACACACAGCGCCGTGAGGTGCAGCTTCAGTCTTTCGAACGTGCCGCGATCGCCGCCGGCCTCGATGGTCGCGCGCGCAGGCCCCACGATGGATGCGATCAGAACATTGCTTACCAATTGAGGCTGCGCGAACGTCGCGTCGCTCGCCGTCATCAACATGTCGTGCACGGCCAGCGCGCAGCGAATCGACTCCTCCTTGACGATGGTCTCGGCGTTGACCGCCGCGGACGGCAGGTAGAGCGCGCCTGCGCCGCCACCGACAAGCCCTGCATCCTCGTGCTCGCGCGTCCGTATCACATGGACCCCGGCATTGGGCACGAGATCGAAGTCGACTTGCAGGCCTACGGTTATCCGGTGATCTGGACGCAATACCTGCCGACCGATGCCGACCTGCTCGACTGGATGTTCCGCGCGGACATCGAAGCCGGACACATCAAATCACCGCTCGACATCGCCGACGTCTGGCCGTCCTCATACAGCGGCAACACGAACGAAATTCTGTGGGCGGCCAAGTTCGCGGCAAGGATGCCGTGGATCGCCTGCGTGGTGCGCCTGTCGAGTTACGAATGCGGCATGGATCAGCCCACCTACTCGCCGGTTCAGCAGATCGTGGAGCGGTCGGGAACGCTGTTCTTCTCGTTTCAGGACCTCGACTCCACCAAGCCTGCGGGGTCGGTGAAGATCCGCGTCGAGACCATCGCGCACTACCTGGAGAAATACTGCGCAAGCATCGTCGCTAACAAGAAAGCTACGTCCGCGCCCGGTTGTCCTTTGCTTGCTCGCTTGCCAGCGCAGTGAGCTTTACCGACACCGGCTGTTTGCTCGGCAAGCTGATTCTGAATATGCAACCTTTGCCCGGCAGATCTTCCACTTCGATTTGACCGTCATTTAGGGCGATCGCCCGCTGGGCAATGGTGAGGCCGAGACCCAAACCGTCGCGTTTGTTGTTGTGCTTCTCGAATGGCTTGAAAAGATCGTTGGGTGTCGTCGAGTTCAACCCACCGCATTGATCCTCGACTTCGATGATCGTATGTTTTCCAACCCCGTGACCTCGTATCCGGATCGTCCCACCGCGGCACGTATATTTGATTGCGTTTTGAACGAGATTGGAGACTGCGGAAAACAGCAAGTACTGGTCGGCTACAACTTCCAGACCGGGGTCGACCTCTACCTTCGTCGTCTGATCCTTTTGGCTCGCCTCCACCTCGGCGGTCACCATCAACTGTTCGATGACCTGCAGGAGTGAAGCCGTTTCCTTGTGGACTTTGGGATCGAGCCGCAGTCTGACTTCCGCCAGCGAGCGATCGATGAGTTCCTGCTGGCGCTTCAGGGCCCGGTCAAGGACCAGTCCGATGCTTCCGCTGAATCCCACGGTTCCACTCTTTATCAAGCGAAGCGACGTGTTGATGATGGCGAGAGCATTTCGCAATTCGTGTGCCAGGAATCCCAGGTGTTCGGTTTCCCGAGTGCTGGCTCCCTCGGCACGATCTGCATGAAACGACGTCACCGCACCCGCGATCGCGCTGTCGAGGCATCTGTTCAGTTCGCGAAATTCTTCGGTCGCGATGACGGCCTTCTTCTCGATGGCAATCTCGGTAATGGACTGGCAGATCGCACCGTATGCGTGAACCACGTGGGAGAGGGTGTAGCCAAGCCGTTGGAGCTCTTTTCCATAGGCGCCGGCACTCTGCGCGACCTCGATTTCGTAGGGGCGACCCGCTGCGGCCGCGATCGCCGGCTCGTTACTCTCATTGGCCGCCTTTGCCATCTTCGCCGCGTCGACGTGTGGGTGCGCGGGTGTTTCTGACACGTGCTCGAGCACGTGGACAAATTGCCTGTAGAAGATAGGCAACCCGCTCTGCGGCGGCTCTGATGCCGGGCGCACGCCGGCCAGCGCCAGGGATTTCTCCTTGAACCCTGAGCAAGACCGCCTTTTCGTTCCTCTTGAGGAATTCCAGGAGCGCCATCATTCTCACCTCGATTTGAAGCATGCGTCCAGCCGAGATGTCTGCCTCTCGTACCGGCATGGCCGGAACACATTCGCGGGCAGACGCGATCCTCGAACTACTTCGATCGGTCCTGCGGTTTGCCTTGCGGGTCGACGTTGGCGGAAATCAGCGTTTTCGTCCGTCCGCTAGCGCACATACGCTTTGTGAATCGAAATCGGGCCCCACTCGCGGCGGCTTCCGACGGCCGCTCGGATTCAATACATATAGGGTGGGCCTGGCCGCTAAAGCCTGGTTGCGTAGCACGGCGACTGGTGCCGGCAAGTATATGAAATCATTGGAGATGGGAATGAACAACCCTGCCCTGACTGCTGCTCTTCGCATCGAACGAAACAAGCTGCTCACCTCGCTGCCGTCCATGGAGCGCGCCCGCTTTTCGGATCAACTCGAGTTGGTACACCTCGCGCTGGGCCAGGTCCTCTATGAATCCGGCGAAACGATGACTCACGCCTATTTTCCGACCGACTGCGTCATCTCGCTGCTTTACGTCATGAAAAACGGCGAGTCCGCGGAGATCGCCATCGTCGGAAATGAAGGAATGATCGGTGTTGCGCTGTTCATGGGAGGTGACTCGACCATGAGTCGAGCCATCGTGCAGAACGCCGGTCACGCGTATCGCCTCAACGCCCGGGTACTGAAAGACGAGTTCTCCCGGGGAAAAGCGCTGATGCATTCGCTTCTGATCTTTGGATCCGCGTTGATCACGCAAATGGTCCAGACGGCAGCCTGCAACCGGCATCACACGGTGGATCAGCAGTTATGCCGCTGGATGTTGCTGAGCCTGGATCGACTGCCGACAGGGCAAATCAGCATGACGGCAACGCTGATTGGAAACATGCTCGGACTGAAGCTCGAGCAGGTGTCCGTTGCGACCGATCTCTTGAGCAAAGCGGGTTTGATCCGCTACGACGACGGCGAGATCACCGTGCTGGACCGCGGAGCCGTGGAACGACGCTCCTGCGAGTGTTACGGCGTCGTCAAAAAGGAAAGCGACCGGTTGCTTGCTCAACAAGCGCCTGGATAGGTGGTGGCTGCGGGACTATTTGAATGGTTCGGTCGAACGCTTCACCCGTTGGCGACGGCGGTGCGCTCTTGAGCGATGCCGCTCAGACTCGGCAAGGCGATTCTGAAAATGCAGCCTCGACCCGGCACATTCTGCACATCGATGGTGCCGTCATTCAGTCGAATCGCGCGCTGAGCGATGGCCAGTCCCAATCCCATGCCGCTGCGGTTCTTGCCGTCCTGTTCGAACGGCTTGAAGAGATCTCCTGGTGTCGAGGTTCGCAAGCCGCCGCACTCATCTTCGACTTCAATGATCGTGCAATGGTCGGCACTGTGGCCTCGTATTCGAATCGTGGCGCCGACGCACGAGTACTTGATGGCGTTCTGGACAACATTGGAAACAGCAGAAAGCAGCAAATACTGGTCGGCCACGATATCCAGACCGGGTTCGACTTCGATTTCCAGCACTTGCTTCTTTTGGCGCGCGTCCCCTTCGGCCGTCGCGACTATCTGATCGACGAGTTTGAGGAGAGAAGCCGATTCCTTGTGCACCTTGGGGTCCACGCGCAGTCGCACTTCCGCGAGAGAACGGTCGATCAGTTCCTGTTGACGCTTCAAAGCGCGGTCCAGGACCTGACCCGTGCTTCCGCCAAACCCAACGGTACCGCCTTTTATCAAGTGCAGTGACGTGTTGATGATGGCAAGCCCATTTCGCAATTCATGCGCCAGGAATCCCAGGTGCTCGATTTCGCGGGTGTTGTCGCCGACGGCCCGGTCCGCGAGAAAGGTAGTCACGGCAGCGGCGATCGCAGTATCCAGACATCGATTCAGTTCTCGAAACTCCCCGGCGGTAATCGCCGCTTTCTTCGAGATGGCGAGGCCGGTGATCGCCTGGCAGATAGCCCCGTACGCGTGCACCACATGGGACAGGTTGAAGCCGAGTCGCTGCAGTTCCTTTCCATAGGCACCCGCACTCTTCATGACTTCCACGTCGTACGCCCGGCTCATGGGGGGCGGGATGGTCGTGTGCCCGGTTGGTGAAGGCGCGGTCGCCGACTCATCTGTATCGAGCTCGGAGGCTGCAGAATTTGCAGACAGTTGCTCCAGGACTTCCAGCAATTGTTTGAAGAAGATGGGCAGCCCGCGCTGCAACTGCTCGGAAGCCAGGCGCGCAGTGGCGAGCGCGGGTGATCGATTGTCGATGCTCGTCAGGATTTCCGACTCGTTCCTTCTCAGGAAGTCCAGCAGTGTCGTCATGCATTCACCTCTCTTCAAAGCCAGGCATCGGCGTCTTGCTTCCGTCTGTCAGCATGTCTTGTGACTTTGCACGCGATACACGCGCGTCACGCGATGGCATTCGCCGCCCATCGAAATGCGTTCCACAAATGGCGCATCGAGATTCGTGGACGCCTCTCGACGCCAGCCGCCGGCGATTTGGTGTCGGTCAGATACCGACGGCGTGCGGCAAAACGCCCAGGACCAGCATCCTGTTGTCCGACATTAGCGGACGTGGTTTCAGCGTCTGTTCGGTACACCGCATACCGCCAGGCAGGAACTCGAGCTTGCGCCTGGGTGTAGGACCAGGCCGCTACGTTTGGGGCGGCGTTGTGCAGGACACGCGCGAATGCGAGCCTGAGTTGTCGACACGACCCACTCCCTGCTCCAACTCGGGTGACCCCATGCAGATCCTCATCAATGCCGACCACAACATAAAAGGCGGCAAAACGCTGGCCGACTCGGTGCGCGCCACCGTCGAGGACGCACTCAGCCGCTTCAGCGCGCACATCACGCGAATCGAAGTACATCTCGCCGATGAGAACGCAGCCAAGTCCGGAGGCAACGACAAGCGTTGCGTGATGGAAGCGCGGCTCGAGGGACATCCACCGGTGGCGGTCACCGAACATGCTGCGACGACCGGGCAAGCGATCGACGGCGCGGCGGATCGGCTGGTCCATCTGCTCGAACACACGCTCGGAAGATTGCATGACCACCGCGGCCATGCACCTGCGCCTGTGGCGGACTAGTCAGACGCCTATGTCGAGATGATCACCTTCAAAGCACCGGTCTGCGTCGCACGGCCGAATACGTCATAGGCATCGAGTATCTGATCCAGCTTGAATCTATGCGTAATGAGCCGGGTCGGATCGATCTTTCCCGACTGCACGGTCTTCAACAACATCGGTGTCGAGACGGTATCGACCAGGCGAGTCGTGATCGAAATGTTTTGCGACCAGAGTCGCTCGAGATGCAGGTCCACTTTTTCGCCGTGAACGCCAATGTTCGCGATGATGCCGCCGGCCGCCACGAGATCCTGACAAAGGGAAAAGGTCCCCGGAATACCGACTGCCTCTATCGCCGCATCGACTCCGCGGCCACCCGTCAGCCTCTTGACCGTCGCCGCGGCTTTTCCATCGGCGCTGTTGATCGTCGCCGTAGCCCCTAAGCGGTGCGCTACTTCTAGACGCTTGTCGTCGAGGTCGATCACGATGATTTGCGCGGGAGAGTAGAACTGGGCCGTGAGCAGCGTCGCCAGCCCGATAGGACCGGAACCTACGATGGCCACGGTCGAACCCGGCGCTACCTTTCCATTCAAGACACCGCACTCGAAGCCGGTTGGCAGAATGTCGCTCAGCATCACCAGCGCCTCGTCGACCGCGCCGGCCGGGATCGGATACAGGCTCGTGTCGGCGTGCGGCGTACGCACATATTCAGCCTGCGTGCCGTCGATCTCGTTGCCGAGAATCCAGCCGCCCGTCGCGCAGTGGGAATACATTCCGCGACGGCAGTTCTCGCACTTGCCGCACGACGATATGCAGGAAATCAGCACGCGATCCCCTTTTTGAAACGCCGTGACCCCAGCGCCCACGGAGTCGACGACTCCCACTCCTTCGTGCCCAAGGATGCGGCCCGGCGCACAGGTTGCGACGTGGCCCTTAAGGATGTGCAAATCCGTCCCGCAAATTGTGGTGAGTGCGATCTTTACGATCGCGTCGCCTGGCTTCTCGATTTCCGGTTTCGGCCGATCTTCAATCGCCTTCAAACCGGGGCCGCGATAAACAAGCGCCTTCATTGACTACTCCACGTGCGGTTTTACCGCGCAGGACTGCACGGATCAGTGTCCGGCGATTATTCGAGAGGTGAAGCGGCGCATCAGTTCGCCAGCGAACAGAGCTGCCGCCCCCATGCCGGAAGGTACTCAGACTGTGTGCGCTGCCGAACAGAAGGCGCTCATTTCTTTCACGTAGGGTTTGTCCGATCTTGCAAGAAGCTCCTGCGCACGAAGCGCGGCTCCAGATTGGCTGGGAGGCAATATGTCGGCGGAAATGAATGGTCTTGGCGATGCCCGCGCTCCCGGGTCGCCCGTTCGGACCGGGATCATGGACGGGTTGAAAGCCGTATTCATCCGCCCCAATCGCGCCATCGTCGCATCACACCTCTTGCCGGTCCGAAGTGCACTCAAGCTTCGGGATGAACGGCACGCCCTTCAAAATCGCACACGCGACGAACACCTCGCAGTCGTGTCGCACGAACTGCGCAACGCCCTCGGGGTGATCCGCAACGCCTCGCTTCTCCTTCAGCCAAAACACACGGGCACGATCAGTGTTGAGGATGTGCGCGCGCTCATCGATCGCCAACTCGCTCAGTTGAATCGCCATGTCGACGACCTGGTGAATGTCACGCCCATGGCGAAAGACGGCAGTCCGCTTCAGTTCCACCGCACAGACTTGTGCGAGGTTGCCCGCCACTCGATCGATGCCTTCAGTCTGGAGTTGGCGCGCCGTGGGCAGAACCTGACCGTGACGATGCCACTTTGTCCGCTGTGGCTGCTGGCGGATGGCGGTCGGCTCGAACAGGTGCTGGGAAATCTGATGATCAATGCGGCGAAATACACGCCGGATGGCGGAAAGATCACGCTTTGCTTGGAAGCTCACGGTGAATTCGCGAGCGTCCGTATCGGCGACACTGGTATCGGAATCGCGCCGGAAATGTTGGCGAAAGTATTCGGGCTTTTCGTCCAGGTAGATGGAGCCGCGCAATATTCGGAGGGTGGACGCGGCATCGGTCTCGCTGTCGCGCGAAATTTCGTTGAAATGCATGGCGGTCGTTTGAATGCTGCCAGCGCGGGACTCGGAATGGGAAGCGAGTTCACCATCTTGCTGCCCATCCTGGATCCGCACTGAATCCGATCTTTGTCCGGAACATGCGGTCCTAATCTTTCGCATCGAGTTGCGCGGGCGCTTGCGCCGATGCGTACTTCAAAACCACTGCGTGGATGCTGGTGAGCTGCAGCAGCTTGCGGGCCACGAGTTCGGCTTGGGATTCGGCGCAATCGAACAATGCGTTGACAGTCGCAGTGCCCTCCGGCCGGGCTTCCAGGTGAAACGTGCGAGGTGCGATGTTGAGGAGGTTCAGGACGGCGCCGACACGCCCGAGCAAATCCGCATCCGCGTCGGCAATGATGTCGAACGTGGCCGCACCCGGCGGCTGAGAATTCCGTACGCCGTGGCGCAAGCCGTCATCGGTTGCATATACATCAGCTGCCATTGCTCATCGATCGCGCGACCGCCTCGGCTGCCTCCATGATGCGCAAGACATTCGCGCCCGCGACCTTGGCGACGTCCTGATCTTTCCACCCACGGCGCATCAGCTCGGCGAGCAGATCCGGGTAAGTCGACACGTCACCCAGCCCGGCGGGCAAGTCCTTCCCTACTCCGTCGAAGTCCGAACCGATGCCGACATGGTCGACACCCGCCACCTTTGCAACGTGCTCGATATGGTCGGCAACCATGGCGAGCGTGACGACGGGCTGCGGATGCGCCTTCTCCCATTCCGCCAGTGCGGCGGCCGCGCGCTCCGGCTGCCCGATGTACAGCCCGCCAAAAGGTGGCGCGTTGAACCGTGCCTTCTCCGCGTCGCGGTCCGATGACCAGCGCCGGTTTGCATCGGATATGTAGCTCGGCGCGAAATTGATCATCACCACCCCGCCATTGGTGGCGACCTGCTTCAGCACGGCATCGGAAACATTGCGCGGATGGTCATCGAGCGCGCGCGCGCTCGAATGCGAAAACATCACGGGTGCCTTCGACACGCGCAACGCGTCGAGCATCGTCGCCTCGCTCACGTGGCTCAAATCGACCAGCATGCCGAGGCGGTTGAGTTCGCGCACCACCGATTCGCCGAATTCGGTGAGCCCATCGTGTTTGGGATCGTCCGTCGCGGAATCCGCCCACTCGATATTCCTGGAATGCGTCAGCGTGAGATACCCCGCGCCTAGTGCGCGATACGCGCGTAATACGTCAAGGCTGCCATCGATCTGGTTGCCACCTTCGACACCGATCAGCGACGCGATGCGCCCGCTCTGGTGGATGCGGCGGACATCCGCGGCCGTGCGCGCCATCGCAAAAATATCCGGATAACGTTCGGCGAGGGACCAGACGAGCGCGATCTGCTCGAACGTCTGTTTGACCTGCTCGGGCCCGGGGAGATTGGGCGAGACCCATACGGACCAGAATTGTCCGCCGACCATGCCCTGACGCAGCCGGGTGATGTCCGTGTTGTAGAGCGCGTCCTTGGGTCCCAACCGGCTGCGCAGGTCTACCGACCAGCGCGCATCGCCTTCCCGCTCGGTCAGCACTTCGGGCCAGTCGTTGTGCCCGTCGATCAGCGGGGTCGCTTTCAGCACGCGTGCGACTCGCGCACGCATGTCCTGCGCCCCGGCCGATGTTGCAACGAGGCTCAACGCGACGACGGCCGCCGCCACAAGTGTTCGCATGTCAGGAACCTGCTGGTGTGAAAAGCAGATCCTGATAGTCAAAACTGAAATCGGCAAGCGGCGACACGGGTTTCATGGTTATCCGCTCTACCTTGCCTTCGGCGCCCAAGCCGAATGTCACGTAAGCGGCCTCGATTCCCGGGTCGTCGAAGCGCGCGATGAACGTGTCGTACTGCCAATGCTGCAGGCGGCCGCCCATGTTCGGCGTGTTGGTGAAATCGATCGAGAGCCCCTTGGGACCTACGCCGATGGCGATGGCGCCATACCACGCGTCGACATAACGACCGGCATAACGTTCCAGGGGCAGCGTTGGATTCGACTTCACGGGCTCGGCCGCCTTGGCATTGATCGCGGCAATGGCCCCGGCAAAGCGCTCCTTTCTAACCTTCGTGATCAGTGCCGGCCAGTCCTTTTTCGGCAGCCCGAGATAGTGATCGAGCAACTCATACATGAGCCCGAAGCGGGCCTGTCCGTCCTCGCTGTTCTGCGTAATCGCGAAGCCGATGTTCTTGTCGGGGATCAACGCGACGACTGTGACGAATCCGAACACCCCGCCCGAATGCCAGATGATCTTGGCGCCACCGTAGTCACGCACCTCCCAGCCCAGGGCGTACTGCTGGAAGTTAGGAGTCATCCCTTCGAGACCCGGAATCGCGGGCCCGATCGGTTCGATCGTTTGCGAGGTCCACATCTCGGCGCTCGATTCCTCGCTGAAGAGCCGCCCGCCCTCCGGCAATTTGCCCTTCGCGAGCTGGATCTGCAGCCAACGCGCGAGATCGTTGGCGCTGATCGCGAGCAGCCCCGCGGGTGTCGATGATGGCGCGAGATTGTCGTGCTCGTCGAGAACCTTCAGCGGCCCGATGCCGCGAATGGCGCCGCCGGTGCGCGCGTGCGGAGCCGCGCGGTTGTCGGTGGCGAACCGATGCGCCTCATCGCTGGTCGAGTGGAGCATGCCGGCCGGTTTGAAGAGGTGCTCACGGATATAGTTCTCGTAGGGCTGGCCGCTCACCAGGTCGATCACGTGGCCCGCGACGATGTAGAGAATGTTGTCGTACGCGTACCCGCTGCGGAAGCTGGTCGCGGGCTTGATGAATCGCAGACGCTTGACGACTTCGGCGCGCGACAACGTACCGCGCGGGATCACCAGCAGATCGCCGGCGCCGAGACCGAGCCCGCTGCGATGCACGAGCAGATCGCGCACGGTCATCTCGCGGGTGACCCAGGGGTCGTACATCTGAAAGCCGGGAATAAGATCCGCGACGCGATCGTCCCACGTGAGCTTGCCTGCGTCGACGAGCGTCGCGAGTGCCGCGGTCGTCATCGCCTTGCCGGTCGAGCCGGTCATGAAGATGGTGTCGCCATCGACCTTCTCCGGGCTGCCGAGTTTGCGCACACCGAATCCGCGCGCCAGCGTCACCGCACCGTTTTCAACGATTGCGATCGCCATGCCCGGAACTTCAGCGGCCGCGCGCACCGCTTCGACGCGCGCTTCAAACCGTGCGGGCGGCGCGGCCCAGGCGGGCAACGACGAGAACAGGGCCAGCAATGCGAGAGATTTTTTCATGGTGTCACCCATTCAGATTGACCGCCCTTCCACAGGCGCCATACGCCGATAGTCAGCAGCGGCAAGACATACACCGCAATCAACAGGTAGGCGAGCGCTCGATATCCGTTGGCGATGAGTGCCACCAACCCGACTCGATCCGCGATCAGCATGCAGATGACGAGCAAGGCGAGCGCAATCGCGCCACGCGCGCGCGTGCTGAGTGCCGTGCGCGTGCGGGCTTGCCACACCGTCGATATGCGCTCGTTCACGGCATGGACCGCGCCGGTTCCACTTTCCAGCAAGGCAGCGAAGATCATGATCTGGAAGAGATATCGGAACCACGGCTGATCGAGCCGCGCGAGCAGGTAGTCCGAGGGCAACGCTTCGCCGTTGATCGCAGGCACGAATGCACACATGCAGATGAAGAAGAGGAACGCCGGCAGCATCGCCAGCGGTCCCGCTGCGATGCCAGCAACGATGGCATCGCGATCGCTCGTGAGATGGCGCGTCACCGGAAGGATGACCACCGCCCCGATGATGTTGTAGCCCGCGTAGGTCAGGCCGCCTGACAACCATCATCGGGGCGGTGGTCAT
>Ga0193752_1001020_pt1 | contig 24604 bp, 23 predicted proteins | sample H1c1metaG_FD_144924 | JGI IMG/M metagenome (GOLD analysis project Ga0193752, IMG submission 144924) | Soil microbial communities from a riparian zone of the East river system, Colorado, United States - H1c1 | ecosystem: Environmental > Terrestrial > Soil > Riparian zone | place: USA: East River...
TACGGTCAATACTCCAAACAGACTCCTACGTCGTAACCCGGCACGCCCCCCTCGTCGACCGTCGGTACTTCAGGCGCCAGCGGAGTGCGCGTCTTCGACGAGACGCCGAGCGCCTTCAGCTTGCCGGAGCGCACGTGCGGCAGCACGTTCGGCGTGTTGTCGAACATCACCTGCACCTGCCCGGCGATCAGGTCGGTGACCGCCGGCGCGCTTCCCTTGTAGGGCACGTGCGTGACCTGCGTGCCGGTCATCGCCTTGAACAGCTCGAACGACAGGTGGTTGGAGGTGCCGTTGCCGGTCGACGCGTAGTTCAGCTTGCCCGGGTTGGCCTTCGCGTACGCGATCAGCTCCTTCACGCTGTTCACCGGCGCATTGGTGTTCGCGACGAGGAGGTTGGGCGTGACCCCGGCGAGGGTGATCGGCGCGAAGTCCTTCGTCACGTCGAACGAGGTCTTGTAGAGGCTCTGGATCACCGAGAACGGCAGCGCGGCGCCGTACAGCGTGTAGCCGTCGGGCGGCGACTTGGCCGCCACTTCGGTGCCGATGATGGTATTGCCGCCGGGGCGGTTCTCGACGATGACGGGCTGACCCAGGGGCTTCTGGAGTTCGGCCGACAGGGTGCGGGCGAGGGTGTCGTTGAAGGCGCCGGGGGGGAAGGGGACGATGTAGCGAAGCGGTTTTTGTGGCCATGACTGGGCCGCTGCGCTGGCCGATAGGCTCAGCGCGATTACAAAAGAGAAAAACCGCGTCATTGCTCGGCCTTTACGCCGGCCTTGGTAATCACGTTGGCCCACTTCGCTACTTCGTCGTCGAGGAACTGCTGCGCCTGCGCCGGGTTGTTGCCGACCGGGATGATGCCGATCTGGTTGAAGCGGTCCTTGATGTCGGACTCGTTGATCGCCTTGGCCGTCTCGGCCGCCATGCGGTCGATGATCGCCTTCGGCGTGCCGCCGGGGGCCATGAACAGCACCCAGGTCGAGGATTCGATCGGCGGGCCGCCGGCCTCGGCCATGGTCGGCACCTCCGGCGCGCCCTGGATGCGCTCCTTGGAGAACATGGCCAGCGCCTTGATCTTGCCGCCGCGCACGTGCGGCATCAGCGTGCTCGGCACGTCGACCAGGATCTGGATGTCGCCCGACATCTCGGCGGTGAGCGCCGGCGCGGTGCCCTTGAACGGGATGTGCACCATGTCGATCCCGGCGGTCTGCTTGAGCAGCTCCGTGGTCAGGTGCGCGGCGGCGCCGATGCCGGAGGAGCCGAAGTTGACCTTGCCGGGATTCGCCTTGGCGTAGGCGATCAGCTCCTTCACGTCCTTGGCCGGGAAGTTGTTGTTCGCGGTCATGATCAGCGGCGCGATGCCGGCGAGCGAAACCGGTATCAGGTCCTTCGCCGGGCTGAAGGGCAGCTTGCCCTGGTACAGCGTGACGTTGGCGGCGTAGCCGGCGATGACGGTCAGCATCGTGTAGCCGTCGGGCGCCGCCTTCGCGGCGAGGTCCGAGCCCAGGATGCTGTTCGCGCCGGGCCGGTTGTCGACGATGATCGGCTGGCCGAGCGGACCCGACATCTTCTGCGTCACCACGCGGGTGACGACGTCGGTGATGCCGCCGCCGGTGTAGGGAACGATCCAGCGGATGGGTTTGTTCGGATAGGTTTGTGCCCTTCCTGCCACGGAAAAAATCAGAAGGAGCGCGAGAAGCAACGATCTAGACATATCCAGGGCCCTCTATCGGGGGATGCTTGGCCAGGAACTCCTCATTCACCTCCAGCCCGAGTCCCGGCTTCTCGAGCGGCCAGACGTTGCCGTCCTTGTCGATCTTTCCGGGATTGTCCACCAGATCGTCGCGGAAGCGGTTCGATTTCGAAACGTCGCCTTCGAAATAGCCGCCGTTGTCGATGGCGGCGAGGAAATGAATGCTGGCGGCGTGGTTCAGGCCGGTCATCGAGCTGTGGGGGTGGATCGGCAGCTTCCACGCCGAGGCCATCGCCGCGATGCGCAGCGTCTCGGTGATGCCGCCGCTCTTCGACAGGTCGGGCTGCAGGATGGTGATCGCCCCGTCCTCGATGAGGCGGTCGAACTCGAAGCGGGTGTAGTGGTTCTCGCCCGCGGCGAGCGGGGTGCGGCCAAAGCCTTTCGCTTCCCGATAGCTGCGGTAGTCGTGGGCCGGGAAGGGCTCTTCGAGCCAGCCGACGTTCAGTTCATCCAGCGCCGGCATCAGCCGGCGGACGTCTTCGAGCGTGCAGCCGATATTCGCGTCCGTAAGGATCACCAGGTCGCCGCCAAATGCCTCTCTTACTTTTCTGATTCTTTGAATATCGTTCCTGGGCGAATCACCCACGCGCAGCTTGATGGCCTTGTAGCCCTGGTCGATCGATTTCTTCGCTTCTTCTATGAGCAAAGAGGGCTCCTGGTATCCGAGCGAAACGCCGCCGGCATAGGCAGGTATTGCCCTGCGGGCCCCTCCAAGGAGTTTGTACAGAGGAAGGGCAAGAGCCTTGCCACGAAGATCCCACAGGGCCATGTCGATGCCGCTCATGGCGAGGCAGGCGCCGGCGCCCATGCCGTGGCTGGCGAGCTGGTAGCGGTACATCTTTTCCCAGACGCCGACGACGTTGTGGACTTCCATGCCGTTGATCAGCTGCTTGAGCGTGGTCTCGATCAGCTTGGCGACGGTGGTGTGGGCGCGGCCGTGGTGCGCCTCGCCCCAGCCGACCAGGCCCTGGTCCGTCGTGACCTTGACGACGACGGCGTCGCGCTTGATGGCGGTGCCGATGCCGAGCGCGACGCGGTTGGCGGGCGCGATGGGAAACGAGACCGGGAAGGCCTTGATGTCAGTGATGCGCAATGTCGGCGGACTCCGGGTTGACGAAGTTTTTCGGCCGCTCGCCGGCCAGCATGCGCAGCACTTCCTCGGCCGCGGCGACGCTCATGCGGGCGCGCGATTCGCGCGTCATGCCCGAGAGGTGCGGCGTGAGCACTGCGTTGTCGAGGGCGAACAGCGGATGCCCGGGCGGCAGGCGGTAGTGCTCGTAGACGTCGAGCATGACGCCGGCGATGCGCCGCTCGCGCAATGCCTCGATCAGCGCGGCTTCCTCGACCACCGGTCCGCGGCCGACGTTGATCAGCCAGGCAGTCGGCTTCATCGAGCCGATTCGCTTCGCGTTGAAGAGGTGGTGCGTGTCCTGGTTGAGCGGACAGGTAACGACGACAAAATCAGATACTGAAAGCAAATCGTCCAGTGTCGAGGGCTCGGCCTCCGCGGGCAGCCGGTCCAGGCGCCGCTGGTTGCCGAGGACGCGCATGCCGAAGCCGTTGCGGCAGATGCGCGCGACGCGCTTGCCGATCTCGCCGACGCCGACCAGGCCGAGGGTCAGGCCGGCGAGCTCGTGCGCGTTTGCGCCGAGGGCGCGCGCCTCGTCCCAGCTGTCCTTTTTCAAGGAGTTGACGATCCTGAAAATCGTGCGCGCCTGCAGCAGCATGGCCATGACGCAGTACTCGGCCACCGATTGCGCGTTGCCGCCTGGAATGTTCGACACCATGACGCCGCGCGCGGTGGCGTCGGCGAGCGGCACCAGGTCGGTGCCGGTGCCGTGGATGGCCACGGCCCGCACGCGCGGCGCGGCCTGGAAGATGTCGTCGGGCAGCTTGCTGCGGGTGATGATGCCGTCGGCGTCGCTCGCCAGGCGCCGGATGGTGGCCGGATCGCTGTCGGGCGAGCGCACGACTTCCGCGCTGCGCGCGAGCAGCGCTTCGCCGTCGGGCGCGATCGGATCGACGATGAGGACGCGCTGCACGCTCAATCGACCTGCAGCCTGGCGTCGGCGACGACCTTGCGCCAGCGCGCCAGGTCGGCGCGCATCAGCTCGTCGAGCGCCGCGGGGCCGCCGCCGGCCGGCTCCGCGCCCTGCTGGACGAATTTTTCGCGCAGCGCCGCGCTCTTCAGCGCGGCCTCGGTGGCGGCGCGCAGGCGCAGGAGCGCCGGGCCCGGCGTCGCGGCCGGGGCGAGCAGGGCGTACCAGGTGTCGGACTGATAGCCCTTCACGCCGGCTTCCTCCATCGTCGGGATCTCGGGCGCCGCCGGCGCGCGGCGCGAGTTGGTGACGGCGAGGCCCTTCAGCTTGCCGGCGCGGATGTGCGGCAGGTTCGGCAGCAGGCCGTCGACCGTGAGCTGCACCTGGCCCGAGAGAAGGTCGGTGCGCGCCTGGGTGCTGCCCTTGTATGGCACATGCACCAGGTCGACGTGCGCCAGCGACTTGAACAGCTCCATGTTCATGTGCGTTGCCGAGCCGTTGCCCGCCGAGCCGTAGTTGAGCGACTGCTTCTTCGCGAGTGCGATCAGCTCGTTCACGTTCGCCGCCGGCACCGCCGGGTTGGCGAGCAGCACCTGCCAGGTATCCGCGGTCTGCGCGATCGCTGCGAAGTCCCTCAACGGGTCGTACGAGAGCTTCGGGCGTAGCGCCGCGTTGAGGACGTGCGATGAGCTGGTGTGCAGCAGCGTGTGGCCATCGGGCACGCTTGCCGCCACCGCGTCGGTCCCGATGACTCCGCCGGAGCCGGGCCGGTTGTCCACCACCACGGTGGCGGACAGGTTCCTGCCGAGCTCCTCGGCGAGCAGGCGCGCCAGCGTGTCGCCCGTGCCGCCGGCGGCCAGCGGAACGATGATGCGGATGGGGCGATCAGGAAAAGCAAAGGCAGTGCCGGCAAACGCCAGCAAGGCAAGGACCGCTAACCTCACTCGCGAAAGCCCGGATAGCGTCTTTCGGCGAGGCGCAGCAGGCCCTGCCATTCGAGGGCGCCGATATTGCGTCGTTGCCCCGGCTTGTAGCGTTCGTTGGTGGTCTGGATGGTCTTCCCGGTAGGCAGCCGCGTCTTGGCGAGAAGGGCGAAGACCTGGGCCTGGCAGGCGCGGTCCAGCCAGTACATCGTGATGAAGGCTTCCGGGATCGTGGTGCCCACCGAGAGCAGGCCGTGGTTGCGCAGGATCATCGCCTCGTTGGCGCCCAGGTCGGACACCAGGCGCTTCTGCTCGTCGAGGTCCACCGCCGGCCCTTCGTAGTCGTGGTAGCCCAGGCCGCCGAAGTACATCGCGTTCTGCGTCAGCGGCAGCAGGCCGCATTCCATCGCCGAGACCGCCATGCCTGCGGGCGTGTGGGTATGGATGACGCAGGCGACGTCCGGCCGGCCGCGATGGATCGCGCTGTGGATCACAAAACCCGCCCGGTTGATGCCCAGGCCGGTGCCCGAGTCCTGCACCACGTTGCCTTCGAAGTCGATCTTCACCAGGCTGGAGGCGGTGATCTCGTCATAGGTCATGCCGTAGGCGTTGATCAGGAAGTGGCCTTCCTCGCCGGGGACGCGCGCCGAGACGTGGTTGTAGACCAGGTCGTCCATGCCGAAGTGGTGCACCAGCCGGTAGCAGGCGGCGAGGTCGCAGCGCGTCGCCCACTCTTCGTGCGAGACACGTTGCCGCATCGAGGGAATTTTCAACAGGGAGAGGTCGCTCATGCCGTTATTATGCCCCTGCCATGTTCCGGTTCTTTCTTGCCGCTTTGAGTCTCGCCGTGCTGGCGGCCTGCGCTTCGCAGCCGCCGGGCGAGCCGCCGCCCGCGGCCCCGCCCGGGCCGCCGATCCGCTTCCTGCTGAGCTTCGACGACGGCCCGGCGCCTTCCACGGCGAAGGTGCTCGATGCCCTTGCGGCGAACCCGGTGCAGCCCGGCGTGAAAGCGATCTTCTTCGTGCAGACGCGGGTGGCAGGGATCGAAGGGCAGGAAATGATGCGCCGCACCCACGCCGAAGGGCACCTCCTGGCGGTGCACACGGGAACCGCGCAAGGCCACGTCAGCCACATGGCGCTCTCGCGCGAGGAACTCGAGGAATCGCTGCGCCACGCGCAGGCCGACATCGCCGCCATCGCCGGCGCGGCGCCGCGCTTCGTGCGGCCGCCGTTCTGGTTCTACGATGACGACGCGCTCGCCAGCTACTCGCGCGTCGACCTGGCGATGCTGCTGACCGACGTCAACGCGCTCGACGGCCAGGTGCTGGGGATCAACCTCGTGCCGGCCAGGCGCATGATCGTCCGCGCCCAGCTGGCGCGTATCAAGCAGGCGTGGCAGCAAGGCTCGCTGCCGGTGCTCGACGGCGCGACGCCGATCATCGCCACGTTCCACGACGTGAACACGAGAACGGCGGACAACCTGTCCGAGTACCTGCAGTTGCTGGTGGAGGAGTCGCGCGCGCTCGGCCTGACGCTCGCCGGGCGGCCTTTCTACGACCGGCGCGCGGACCTGGAGCGCGCCGCGGGGGTGCGGGCGCGGCGGCTATAATCGGCCGCATGAAAATCCTGGTGGCGGTCAAGCGCGTCGTCGACTTCAACGTCAAGGTGCGCGTCAGGTCCGACGGCAGCGGCGTCGAGACCGCCAACGTCAAGATGTCGATGAATCCGTTCGACGAGATCGCGGTGGAGGAGGCGGTGCGTCTCAAGGAGGCCGGCGCCGCGACCGAGATCGTCGCCGTGTCGTGCGGCGTGCAGGCCTGCCAGGAGACGCTGCGCACCGCGCTCGCCATCGGCGCCGACCGCGCGATCCTCATCGAGACCGATGTGGAGCTGCAGCCTCTGGCGGTTTCGAAGCTGTTGAAATCAATCGTCGAGCGTGAAAAGCCCCGGCTGGTCATCCTGGGCAAGCAGGCGATCGACGACGACTCCAACCAGACCGGCCAGATGCTCGCCGCGCTGCTCGGCTGGCCGCAGGCGACCTTCGCTTCCAAAATAAAATCCGGCGCTGAAAGCCTGCAAGTCACCCGCGAGGTCGACGGCGGGCTGGAGACCCTCTCCATCAAGCTGCCGGCGGTGGTCACCACCGACCTGCGCCTGAACGAGCCGCGCTACGTCACGCTGCCCAACATCATGAAGGCGAAGAAGAAGACGCTCGAGGTGTTGAAGCCCGACGCGCTCGGCGTCGACGTCTCTCCCCGCCTGACCACCTTGAAGGTGGTCGAGCCTTCGAAGCGCAAGGCCGGCGTCAAGGTGGCGGATGCCAAGGCGCTGGTCGACAAGCTGCGCAACGAAGCGAAAGTCATCTGATGGCCGTCCTGGTCCTGGCGGAGCACGACGGCAAGACGATCAAGAAGGCGACGCTCAACGCGGTGGCCGCGGCGCAGAAGCTCGGCGGCGACATCCATATCCTGGTGGCGGGGCAGGGCGCGGCCGAGGCGGCCAAGGCCGCCGGCCAGATCGCCGGCGTCAAGAAAGTGCTGCTCGCCGAGGCAGCTCATCTCGGCGACTTTCTGGCCGAGAACGTCGCTTCCCTGATTCTGAGCATTGCAAAGTCCTATTCTCATGTGGTCGCGCCCTCGACCTCCAACGGCAAGAACGTCCTGCCGCGCGTCGCGGCGCTGCTCGACGTGCAGCAGATCTCCGATATCGTGGCAGTCGAGGGCGCCGATACGTTCGTGCGCCCCATCTATGCCGGCAACGCGCTCGCCACGGTGAAGTCGAAGGACGCGATCAAGGTGATCACGGTGCGCACGACCGCTTTCGACGCGGTGGGTCTCGGCAATTCGGCGCCAATCGAAAATCTTCCTGCACCCGCCGATTCGGGGCTTTCCTCTTTCGTCGGACGTGAGGTCTCCAAGTCGGAGCGCCCGGAGCTGACCTCGGCCAAGATCATCGTCTCCGGCGGCCGCGGCATGGCCTCGGGCGACAACTTCACCAAGGTGCTGGAGCCGCTCGCCGACAGCCTGGGCGCGGCCATGGGCGCCTCGCGCGCGGCGGTAGACGCCGGTTTCGTGCCCAACGACTGGCAGGTGGGGCAGACGGGCAAGATCGTCGCGCCCGACCTGTATGTGGCGGTGGGCATCTCGGGCGCCATCCAGCACCTCGCCGGCATGAAGGACAGCCGGGTGATCGTCGCGATCAACAAGGACGAGGAGGCGCCGATATTTCAGGTGGCTGACTACGGCCTGGTCGGCGACCTGTTCCAGCTCGTGCCGGCCCTGGTCGAGGAGCTCAAGAAGTGAGCGTCTACGCGGCCCCCCTCAAGGACATGCGGTTCGTGCTGAACGAGCTGGCAGGCCTGAGAGAGGTCGCGCAGCTTCCCGGCTACGAGGATGCCACCCCGGATACGGTGGACGCTATCCTCGAGGAAGCCTCGAAGTTCGCGACAGAAATACTTGATCCAATTAACTATTCTGGTGACCAGGAAGGCTCCAAGTGGAGCGGTGGCGAGGTCCGCACGCCCAAGGGTTTCCGCGAGGCCTACCGGCGCTTCTGCGAGGGCGGCTGGAACGCATTGCCGTTCGAGCACGAGTGGGGCGGCCAGGGGCTGCCGAGGCTGGTTTCCACCCCGGTGCAGGAGATGTGGAAGAGCTCGAACATGAGCTTCTCGCTCTGCCCGCTGCTCACCCAGGGGGCCATCGAGGCCCTGCTGCTGCGCGGCTCGGAGCCGTTGAAGAAGGCCTACCTGCCCAAGATGGTCGAGGGCACCTGGGCCGGCACCATGAACCTGACCGAGCCCCAGGCCGGCTCGGATCTGTCCCTGGTCAAGACGAAAGCCGAAAGGTCCGGCGAGCACTACCTCATCTCCGGCCAGAAGATCTTCATCACCTACGGCGAGCACGACCTGACCGAGAACATCGTCCACCTGGTGCTCGCGCGCACGCCGGATGCGCCCGAGGGGGTGAAGGGAATCTCGCTGTTCATCGTGCCGAAGTTCGTGCCCGGCCCGGACGGCAAGCCGGGCAAGCGCAACGGCGCGCAGTGCGCCTCGATCGAGCACAAGCTCGGCATCCACGCCAGCCCGACGGCAGTCATGGTCTACGACAAGGCGGTCGGCTACCTGGTCGGCGAGGAGAACCGCGGCCTGGAGACCATGTTCATCATGATGAACGCGGCGCGCTTCGCCGTGGGCCTCGAGGGCGTGGCGATCGCCGAGCGCGCCTTCCAGCGCGCGCTCGCCTTCGCGAAGGAAAGGCTGCAGGGGCGCGACCTGGTCGCCGGCGGCAAGACGGTGTCGATCATCCACCACCCCGACGTGCGCCGCATGCTGATGCTGATGAAGTCGCAGACCGAAGCCATGCGGGCTCTCGCGTATACGACCGCCGCAGCGCTGGATTTTTCGCACAAGACAAAAGACAAGCAGCACCAGGCTTTCGTCGACCTGATGATCCCCGTCGTAAAAGGCTGGTGCACCGAGACCGGCATCGACGTGGCCTCCCTCGGCGTGCAGGTGCACGGCGGCATGGGCTTCATCGAGGAGACCGGTGCGGCGCAATACCTGCGCGACGCGCGCATCACGACCATTTACGAAGGCACCACCGGGATCCAGGCGATGGACCTGGTCGGGCGCAAGATCGCGCGCGAGGGCGGCGCCACCGCCAAGGCCTGGATCGCGGAGGTGAAGAAGCTCGATGGCGCGTTGTCCGGCCATCCTTCCATCCGGCAGAACCTGATGGCGGGAATCCAGGCGGTTGCCGATTGCGTGGATTTCATCGTTGCCGAGAAAAACCCCAACATCGCCTTCGCCGGCGCGGTGCCGTTCCTCAGGCTGATGGGCATCGTGGCGGGCGGCTGGCAGATGGCGCGGGCTTCTCTCGCTTCTCAAAGACTTCTTTCTTCCCAACAGGGCGACAAGTCTTTCCTGCAAGCGAAGATAGTTACTGCGCAATTCTTCGCCGAGCAGGTGCTGGTCCAGGCGCCGGGCCTGCGCGACACCGTCGTCAAGGGCGCCTCCGGCGTGATGGCCCTCTCCGAGGACCAGTTCCTCGCTGCCTGAAGACATCACCAGCCGCCTGATTGCGGCGCGCGTCGTCCCGGTCCTGAGGTTTTCCAGCGCCGAGCTGACCGAGCGCGCCGTCGAATGCCTGCTCGAAGCGGGCTTCACTGCAATCGAAATCACGCTGACCACGCCCGACGCGGTGGGCCTGATCGCTCGTCTGAAAGGACGCTGCCTGGTGGGAGCCGGTACGGTGCTCGACCTTCCCACCGCGCGCCGCTGCCTGGACGCCGGAGCGCAATTCCTCGTCTCGCCCTGTCTGGTCGACGGCCTCGCCCAGGCGGCGCACGAGGCCGGCCGCGCCGCGCTGATCGGCGGCTACACGCCGGGCGAGGTGCTGGCGGCGCGGCGCGCCGGCGCCGACATCGTCAAAGTCTTCCCCGCTTCCAGCGGCGGGCCGGCACACCTGGCGGCGATCCATGCCGTCTTCCCCGACATCCCGCTGTGCCCGACCGGCGGCGTGACGGCGGCGAACATGGACGACTACTTCAAGGCCGGCGCGACCCTGGCCGGCGTCGGCAATGCGATCGTGCCGCTGGCCGCGCTCGAGCGCGGCGACCGTGCGGCGGTCAAGGCCCACGCCGCTGCGTATCTGAGGAAGTGAAGCCCGATATCGTCTCGATCGGCGAGCCGCTGATCGAATTCAACCAGACCCGGCCGGGTGAGCCGCACTACCTGCAGGGCTTCGGCGGCGACACGTCGAACGTGGCGATCGCCGCGGCGCGGCAGGGCGCGCGCGTGGCGTACGTGACGCGCGTGGGCGACGACGAGTTCGGCCGCGCGTTCCGCACGCTATGGGAGGAAGAGGGCGTGGACGCCGGCGGCGTCGCGACCGATGCCGCGGCGCACACCGGCGTGTACTTCGTAACGCACGGCCCGAAAGGTCATGTCTTCAGCTACGCGCGCGCCGGATCGGCTGCCAGCCGCATGACCGCGCGCGACCTTCCGCCCGACCTGCTGCGCTCCGCACGCTTTATCCATGCCTCGGGGATCAGCCTGGCGATTTCGCAATCGGCGGGGGAAGCGGTCCTGGCGGCTTTCGAAGCGGCGCAAACCGTTTCCTTCGATTCCAACCTGCGGCTGCGCCTGTGGCCGATCGAGCGAGCGCGGGCCATGATTGCGCAGGCCGCAGCGCTCGCCGACTACTTCTTCCCGAGCGCCGAGGACGCCGAGGCGCTGAGCGGCCGCAAGGAGCCCGACGCGCTGCTCGACTGGGCGCACGGCCTGGGCGCGAGCAATGTCCTGCTCAAGCTGGGCGGCGAAGGCGTGGTGGTCAGCGACGGCAGGACGCGCACGCGGATCGCGGGCCACCGCGTCAAGGCGGTGGACGGCACCGGCGCCGGCGACTGCTTCTGCGGCGCAACGCTCGCGCGGCTGGCGGCGGGCGATTCCCTGCTCGAGGCGGCGCGCTACGGCAACGCGGCGGCTGCCCTCAAGACTACCGGCTACGGTGCGGTGGCTCCGGTGCCTCGACCCGAGGCCGTGCGGGCGTTGCTGAATTCAGAGCGCTAGCGTAGCCCGAGTCAGCGCCGGGTCCGGATTGCGGCTGAGGGTAAAACCAAGCTTCTTCACCAGGCCGAGCATCGGCCGATTGATGGCGAGGATGTCGCCGTAGAGTTGGCGCACGCCGCGCGTGCGCGCGATCGCCGCCAGGCGCTCGAGGAGGCGCTTGCCGATACCGCGCCCGTGCCAGGTGTCGGCGACGACGATGGCGAACTCCGCGGCGGCCCCGTCCGCGTCGCGGACGTAGCGCGCTACGCCGATCAGGATTTCCTTCTCCAGCATGAGCGTCGCCGCGAGGGCCATGTCGCGTGAGTAGTCGATCCTGGTCAGGCGCTCCAGGTATTCGCGGGTGATGGCGATGGCCCCGCCGAGCAGGCGGTTGTGGCGCGACTCCGCGGACAGGCCGTGCACGAAAGCCGACTCGATGTCGATGTCCTCGGGGCGGAGCGGCCGCAGCATCACCGCTGTCCCGACCACGGGCTGGAAGGATTCCGCCAGGTCGTCGGGAACCGGTGCCGACATCAGCCTGTTTTACGCAGCCCGAAGAAGCGGCGGATACGCGCCAGCAGGTCCACCGGCTGCCCCGGCGAGCTGCGCGCGATGGCGAACGCTTCGCGCGCCTGGTCGAGGTCGCCGCGCCGCGAGCCGACGACGCGGCTGACTTCCTCCGCGATCTCGGGACGCGACAGCAGCAGGCCCTGGAAGGCGGCCTTGTCCAGGCGGTAGCACTCGACGTCGGTCTTCGCCACCACGGTTGCGTAGCGCGCTTCGCCGGCGAGCAGCCCCATCTCGCCGAAGAACTGGCCCGCGTGCAGCGTGCCGACGACGCGCGGCGGGCCGCCGGGCGCCTCGAACAGCACCTCGGCGTCGCCGAAGGCGACGATGTACAGCCAGTGCGAGGCGTCGCCCTGCTTGGTGATGACGTCGCCGCGCGCGAACGGCGCGTACTGCAGGCGCTCGGCGATCTCGGCTTTCTCCTCGTCGGACAGCTCGGCGAACATGTCGACGCCGCGCAGCATCTCCAGGCGCCGCGTCAGCTCGCGGCGGCGCACCGTCTGGGCGTGCGCCTCGTCGCGCTGCACCGCATGCACCGTGCGCTGCGGCTCGGCGATGCGGATGTCGGCGCGCTGCAGGGAGGCGAACAGGTGCACGCGCACCATCGAGTCGGTGAGGTCGTCCTCCTGCAGGTTGGTGAGGAAGTAGCGCAGCTGGTAGCGCAGGTTTCCCTCCTCGAAGGCGATCAGCACGCAGCTCGCCGCCGGGGAGCGCGCGACGTTCGGGATCGCCACCTCGCGCATCTCGTCGTCGAGGGTGGCGATCACCCGCGCCGGCGGCACGTTGGGGTCGACCATGAAGTTCAGCACGCGGCGCAGCTGCAACGGCGAGCCCTCGCGCCGGCCGAGCAGGGCGACGCGGCCCTTCATCAGCATGCTGTTCGGGATCACCACCGTCTCCCAGTTGCGCGTCTCGATCAGCGTCGAGCGCCAGCGGATGTCGCGCACCCGGCCGATCTGGTTGTCGACCTGGATCCAGTCGCCGACCTGCACCGAGTTGTCGAGCTGCAGCGCCAGGCCGCCGAGCATGTTGCCCAGGGTGTCCTGCATGGCGAAGGCGAGCACCGCGGTGATTACCGCGGAAGTGGCGACGATGCTGGTGAGGTCGACGCCGGCGCCGCGCAGCTGCGCCAGGCCGTAGACCACGTAGGCGGCGATGATCGTCAGGTCCTCGATGATGCGCGGCGGGGTGCGGCCGGCGAACGGCAGCAGCAGCCGGAAGAAGCCGAAGCCGAGCAGGCGGATCAGCGCGATCGCGGTGACGATGCGGAACACCATGTAGATCGCGGCCGCGGCCCCCGAGAAGCCGAGCGCGTGGATCGCCACCGCCACGAACTGGCCGAGCACGCCGAAAAGGAACAGCCACAGCGTATTCTGGTATTCCTTGCGCTCGTGGCGGCGCTTGTGGAGCAGCACGCCCGAGAGAGCGAGCGCGATCAGCGCCAGCCAGGGCAGCTCGGACTGCAGGAGGGCGCCGAGGCTCAAAGCCTGGTCCCCGCAAAGCGTGAAAAATTACCGGCGCTCATCCGCAGATTGTCGTTCAAGCGTGACAGGAGGTAGCCGCAATACTACAGTTTACATCACGAAAACGCTGCAAGCGTTTGAGATGTCATAAAAAATCGGGTACTGTCAATCGCCGATGCCGATTGCCAATCGCTACTGGACCTTCAGCCCCATGGTGCTTTCCGGCGCGCCCGACGAGCCGGGCGTCTACGCGTTGCTCGAGGGCGAGGAAGTCGTCTACTACGGCTGCGCGGTGCAGGGCTCGACCATCCACTCGGCACTGCACGAGATCCTGATGCGGGTGAGCAGCGGCCGCGGCGGTTGCCTGCAGAGCGTCAACCGCTACACATGGGAGATCACCCATCGGCCGCGCCTGCGCGAAGCCGAGCTGCTGCGCGAGTTCGAGCAGGCCAACCAGCATCCGCCCCGTTGCAACCAGGTGCCGCTCCGCCAGCCGGCAGCGCAGGTTGTTGCCGGGGGACGACGCAACACTTAGAGAGAGCGTGCTGGAACGATCGCGCTCGCCCCGGGCCTAACCGGTGCAACCGATGGCAACCATCCTCATCGCCGACGATCATCGCGCGAACCGCGACGCGCTCGCCTACCTGCTCGAGCAAGCCGGCTACCGCGTGCTGACCGCGGCCAACGGCGCCGACGCGCTCGCGATGGCGCTCGAGGAGCGGCCCGACCTGGTCATCTCCGACGTGCTGATGCCGAAGATGGACGGCTACGGGCTGGCGCGGCGGCTGCGCGCCGATCCCGCCACCGCCGCCACCCGGCTGATGTTCTACACCGCGTATTTCGACCGGCACGAGGCGAAGGAGCTGGCGCAGGCGCACGGCGTCGCGCTGGTGCTCGCCAAGCCTTCGGACAACCACGTCATCCTGGGCGCGGTGCGCGAAGTGCTGGAAGCGCACGCGGCGCCGCTCGCCGCGGTGGCGCCGGACCTCGACCGCGACCGCCTGCGCATGATGGTCGACCAGCTGCTGGAGAAGACCGGCGCGCTGGAGGCCGAGCAGCGCCGCGTCGAGCGGCTCAACCGCACGCTGTCGGTGCTCAGCGCGGTGAACGCGCTGATCGCGCGCCTGCCCGAGCGCCAGGCGCTGATCGAGGAAGCCTGTCGCATCGCGCTGGAGAAGGGCGGCTTCGGCTTCGCCCAGATCAAGCTGCTCGAAGGGGAGAAGGAGCTAGCCGCTTCGCGCGGCAACGCCGAGGAAGTCTTCCCCGTCGAGGTGACGCTGCCGCTCAAGGTATCCGACGAGGTGACGGGCAGCCTCCTGCTGCGCGCCCGCGCCGCGGATTTCTTCGACGAGGAGGAGATGCGGCTGCTGCACGAGCTCGCCGCCGACGTCTCGTATGCGCTGCATCACCTGGCGCAGAAGGCGCGCATGGACTACCTCGCCTGCCACGACTCGCTCACCGACCTGCCCAACCGCAGCCTGTTCGCCGACCGCATGGCGCAGGCGCTCGGCGCGGCGCGGCGCGAGCGGCGCTTCGCCGCCGCGGTATTCCTCGACCTCGAGCGCTTCCGCATGGTGAACGAGACCTTCGGCCGCAAGTCGGGCGACGACCTGCTGCGCGAAGTGGCGCGCCGCTTGCGCGCCGCGGCGCGCGAGCAGGACACGGTCGCCCGCGTCGGCGCCGACCATTTCGCCATCGCCGTCGCCGGCTTCGACCATCCCGGCGACACCACGCACTGGTTCATCGAGCGCCTGGAGCGCGAGTTCGCCGAGCCCATCGTGATCGACGGCGTCGAGCTGCTGGTGACGCTGAAAGCGGGCGTGGCGGTGTTCCCGACCGACGGCGAATCGCCCGAGACGCTGTGCGGCAACGCCGAGACCGCGCTCAGGCAGGCCAAGCAATCCGGCCAGCGCTACCTTTTCTACGCCCCGCACATGAACGCCCAGGTCGCCGAGTCGCTCGCCATGGAGCACCGGCTGCGCCGCGCGCTGGAAGAGGGGCGGCTGGTGCTGCATTACCAGCCGAAGGTCGACCTGCGCAGCGGCGCGCTCACCGGCCTCGAGGCGCTCATCCGCTGGCACGACCCCGAGCTCGGCGTGGTGCCGCCGTCGCGCTTCGTCACGCTGATGGAAGAGACCGGGATGATCCTCTCCGCCGGGCGCTGGGCGATCATCAAGGCGGTGGCCGACATCCGGCACTGGCAGCGGCTCGGCCTGCAGGTGCCGCGCGTCTCGGTGAACGTCTCGGCGCTGCAGCTCAAGCAGGACGACTTCACCGACTCGGTGCTTCAGGCGGTGGCGGCCTTCGGCGACCAGGCGCCGCTGATCGACCTCGAGATCACCGAGAGCGTGCTCGCCGACGAGGACTGCACGCGCAAGCTCCAGGTGCTGCGCCACACCGGCATCGAGGTCGCGGTGGACGACTTCGGCACCGGCTACTGCTCGCTCAGCTACCTCGCGCGGCTGCCGGTGGATACACTGAAGATCGACCGCAGCTTCGTCGTGCGCATGAAGGAGGCCGGCTACCCGCGCAACATCGTCGCCATGATCGTGTCGCTCGCGCACACCCTCGGCCTGAAGGTGGTAGCCGAAGGCGTCGAGGAGGACGAGCAGGTGCGCATGCTGCGCGACCTGGGCTGCGACCAGATCCAGGGCTACCTGGTGAGCTGGCCGCTGCCGCCGACGCAGATCGAATCGCTGCTGCGCGCCGAAACGGCGAAGAAGGCCGCGGCCGCCTGATCGCGGCGCCGGGCCAAGGCCCGTAAGTTGCTGGGAGGAGGCCATGAGGCAGTGGCTCACCCTGGTCAAGGAGGCGGTCAGCTCGTGGGTCAACGACAGCGCGCCCAGCAAAGGCGCCGCGCTCGCCTACTACGCGACCTTCTCGATTGCCCCGCTGCTTTTCATCGCCATCTCGGTGGCCGGCCTGCTGTTCGGCGCGGACGCGGTCCAAGGGGCGGTGTTCGCGCAGCTCTCCGACCTGATGGGGGAGAACGGCGCCAAGGCGATCGAGGAGATGCTGGCAAACCTCGAGCGTCCGGAGCGCGGCGTGTGGGGCACCGTGGTGGGCGTCCTGCTGCTGCTGCTCGGCGCCTCGACCGTCTTCGGCCAGCTGCAGTCCGCCCTGGATTCCATCTGGCAGGTGCCCATCGCGCCGAAGTCGAGCGGGCTGTGGGATTTCATCCGCGCCAGGCTCCTGTCCTTCGGCATGGTCTTCGGCATGGCGTTCCTGATCACGGTGTCGCTGCTCTTCAGCGCGGCCATCGCCGCGCTGGGCAAATGGTGGGGACCGTTCTTCAACGAGAGCATCGCCAGGGTGCTCGACCTGACGGTCAGCTTCGGCCTGCTGGTGGTCGTCTTTGGCATGATCTACAAATACGTGCCGCGGGCGCGCATCCAGTGGCGCGACGTCTGGGTGGGGGCGACGGTCACCGCCGCCCTGTTCACGATCGGCAAGTGGGCGATCGGCCTGTACCTCGGCAAGAGCAGCATCGCCTCCGGCTTCGGCGCGTTCGCCTCACTGGTGATCGTGATGGTGTGGGTGTACTACTCGGCGCAGATTTTCCTGCTGGGGGCGGAATTTACCTGGGTCTACGCGCAACACTTCGGTTCGCGCCGCGACGTGCCGCCGGATGTCGAGTGGATCCCGGTCGCCGCGGCTGCGAACGAGCCGCACCACCCGGCTGCAACGCAGCCGGCGCCGCCGCCGATGAGGTCGATACCGGAAAAGCGCGACTACTACGAAGCTGCCGCCTTCCTCGTCGCGCTGCTCGGCGGGTTCGCATTGCGCCAGGCGATCGCCAGGAAGCCCTGGCGACGCGTCAAGCGCTACATATTGGGATAGTTCGGCCCGCCGCCGCCCTCGGGCGCCACCCAGACGATGTTCTGCGTCGGGTCCTTGATGTCGCAGGTCTTGCAGTGCACGCAGTTCTGCGCGTTGATCTGCAGCCGCGGGCCGTCGACGAACTCGTAGACCGCCGCCGGGCAGTAGCGTGCCTCGGGTCCTGCGTATTCGGCGAGGTTGGTCGTCACCGGCACCGTCTTGTCCTTCAGCGTCAGGTGCGCCGGCTGGTCTTCATTGTGGTTCGTGTTCGAGACGAACACGGACGAGAGGCGATCGAACGTCAGCTTTCCATCCGGTTTCGGGTATTGAATGACCGTTACCTGATCCTTTTTCTTCAGGGTTTCATTGTCCGCATGACCATGGCGCAAGGTCCACGGTGCCCTGCCTCGAAGGAGGAGCTGATCTATGCCGACCATCAAGCTGCCGAGATACAAACCCTTCGACATCCACGGCTTGAAGTTGCGCGCCTTGTAGAGCTCGTCGTAGAGCCAGCTCGAGCGGAAGGCGGCGGGGTAGGCGGCGAGCTCGTCGCCGGCGCGGCCGGCCTTGAGGGCCTCGACCGCGGCTTCCGCCGCCAGCATCCCGGACTTGATGGCGCCGTGGCTGCCCTTGATGCGCGATGCGTTGAGGAAGCCGGCTTCGTCGCCGAGCAGCGCTCCTCCAGGGAAAACGATCTCAGGCAAAGACTGCAGCCCTCCGGCCGCTATTGCGCGCGCGCCGTAGGAGATGCGTTTCCCCCCTTCAAAAAACCCGCGGATCGCGGGATGGGTCTTGAAGCGCTGGAACTCCTCGAACGGGGAGAGGTAGGGGTTCTCGTAGCCCAGGCCGACGACGAAGCCCACCGCGATCTGGTTGTTCTCCTGGTGGTACAGGAACGAGCCGCCGTAGACGTCGGTATCGAGCGGCCAGCCGGCGGTGTGGATGACGAGGCCCGCCTGGTGCTTCTCCGGCTTCACCTCCCACAGCTCCTTCAAGCCGAGGCCGTACACCTGAGGCGTCTTTCTGAGCTGGAATTTCTCCTCCAGCTGGCGCCCGAGGTGGCCGCGGCAGCCTTCGGCGAAGAAGGTGTACTTGCCGTGCAGCTCCATGCCCGGCTGGTATGCGGGTGTCTTTTGATTTTGTTTATTAATGCCAAGATCACCCGTAGCAACGCCCTTGACCGTGTTGCCCTCGAAGAGGATCTCCTGCGCGGCGAAGCCGGGAAAGATCTCCACGCCGAGGGCTTCCGCCTGCTGGCCCAGCCAGCGCGTCACGTTCCCCAGGCTCACCACATAGTTGCCGTGGTTCTTGAAACAGCCCGGGAGCATGAAATTCGGCGTCCGGAGGGCTGAATCTTCGGTGAGAAAGAGAAACCGGTCTTCGGTTACGGGCGTGTTGAGCGGAGCGCCCTTGGCCTTCCAGTCGGGGATCAGCTCGGAGAGGGCGATGGGGTCCATCACGGCGCCCGAGAGGATGTGCGCGCCGACCTCGGAGCCTTTCTCGAGGACGCAGACCGAGGTTTCGACGGCGAGCTGCTTGATGCGGATGGCGGCGGCAAGGCCGGCGGGGCCCGCGCCGACGATGACTACGTCGTACTGCATCGATTCACGCGCCATCGGGGAATTATAATCGTGTGCTCATGACTGAAAAAAAGCTGGTCCATGTCGAGAGCATCCCCATTCGCTGGGGCGACATGGATGCGATGGGGCACGTCAACAACACGGTCTACTTCCGCTACATGGAGCAGGCGCGCATCAGCTGGTTCGATGCGCTGGTGCCGGCGGCCGAGGCCTGGAAGGACACCGGCATCGTCATCGCCAACGCCTCGTGCAACTTCAAGCGCGCGCTCAACTACCCCGGCACGGTGCAGGTCAGGCTGTCGCTCGACCCGCCGGGCGGCTCGAGCGTGAGCACCTTCTATGAGCTGAGGATGGACGACACGCTGTATGCCGACGGAGCGGCGGTGGTGGTGTTCATCGACATGAAGAGCCAGAAGCCGATCCGCATTCCCGAGGGGATCAGGTCATTACTTCAGTAGAGCCTTTGTGGATGCCGACCGCCGAGCGCGCCGCCCGCACCGAGCTGGCGCGGTTCATGAAGCTCGCGGGCAAGGCGACCTTCGAGGACCTGCACCGCTGGTCGGTCGAGTCGTCGCCGGATTTCTGGGACCTGGTGTGGCACTTCGGCCAGGTGCGCGGCGAGACCGGCATGCGGCGCGTGATCAACGCCGAGCGCATGCCCGGGGCGAAGTGGTTCCCCGAGGGCAAGCTCAACTTCGCCGAGAACCTGCTGCGCGGCCGCGACGCCATGCTCGCCATCAGCTTCTGGGGCGAGGACAAGGTGAAGCGCCAGCTCTCGCGCCGGCAGCTCTACGACCTGGTGTCGCGCCTGGCGCAGGCGCTCAAGGCCGAGGGGGTAGGCAAGGGCGACCGCGTCGCCGGCTACCTGCCGAACCTGCCTGAGGCCACGGCCGCAATGCTGGCGACCGCCAGCCTTGGCGCAGTCTGGTCCTCCTGCTCGCCCGATTTCGGCGTGCAGGGCGTGCTCGACCGCTTCGGCCAGATCGAGCCGAAGGTGCTGTTCTGCGCCGACAGCTATCTCTACGGCGGCAAGTCGTTCGACCTGCGGCCGAAGAACGCCGAGATCCTCGCCCGCCTGCCGAGCGTGAAGAAGGCGGTGCAGACGCAGTACGCCGGCGGCGGCTACGGCGACTTCCTCGAGCCCTTCAGCCCGCAAGACATCGCCTTCGAGCGCTTCGACTTCAACCACCCGCTCTACATCCTGTACTCCTCGGGCACCACCGGGGTGCCGAAATGCATCGTGCACGGCGCGGGGGGCACCCTGCTGCAGCACCTCAAGGAGCACCGCCTGCACAGCGACATCAAGGCCGGCGACCGGGTGTTCTACTTCACCACCCTGGGCTGGATGATGTGGAACTGGCTGGTGAGCGCGCTGGCGAGCGACGCCGCGCTGCTGCTCTACGACGGCTCGCCGACCGTGGGCCGCGGCCGCATCCTGTTCGATTTCGCCGATGCCGAGCGCATGACGCACTTCGGCACCTCCGCAAAATTCATCGATTCCCTGATCAAGCTCAAGGTCGCCCCGAAGAAGACCCATCGCCTTGAGGTGCTGCGCACCATCCTTTCGACCGGATCCCCCCTGTCGCCGGAAGGCTTCGATTACGTCTATTCGAACGTGAAGGAGGACGTCTGCCTGTCGTCGATCTCCGGCGGCACCGACATCGTCTCCTGCTTCGTGCTCGGCAATCCCATCGGCCCGGTGTGGCGCGGCGAGATCCAGGCGAAAGGCCTCGGCCTGGCGGTCGAGGTGTTTGATGAAAAAGGATTTCCGACAAAGGACAAAGGCGAGCTGGTCTGTACGCGGCCGTTCCCCGCCATGCCCCTGGGCTTCTGGAACGACCCCGACGGCAGCCGCTACCACGCCGCTTATTTCGAGAAGTTTCCGAACGTCTGGCGCCACGGCGACTGGTGCGAGCTGACCGGGCACGGCGGCATGATCATCTACGGCCGCTCGGACGCGGTGCTCAACCCGGGCGGGGTGCGCATCGGCACCGCCGAGATCTACCGCCAGGTCGAGCAGCTGGACGAGGTGGTCGAGTCGCTGGTCATCGGGCAGGACTGGGAGGGGGATGTCCGGGTGGTCCTGTTCGTGAAGCTGAGGGAAGGCATCACGCTGGACGAGAAAATTGTTTCACGCGTGAAACAGCGGATCCGCGACAACACCACCAGCCGCCACGTACCGGCCAAGATCTTGCAGGTAGCCGACATCCCGCGCACCAAGAGCGGCAAGATCGTGGAGCTGGCGGTTCGCGAAGTGGTGCACGGCCGCCAGCCGAAGAACCTCGAGGCGCTGGCCAACCCGGAGGCGCTGGAGAATTTCCGCGGCCGCACGGAGCTGGCTTCGTCCTAGCTGCAACTTGCGAGCGCCTGAATTCGTGTAAACTCCTCCATCCCTACACGCCGTGGGTAAATGTCCAAGTATGTCTTTGTAACCGGTGGTGTAGTTTCCTCTCTGGGGAAAGGCATCGCCGCCGCCTCCCTCGCCGCGATTCTCGAATCGCGCGGCATCCGCGTCACCAACATCAAGCTGGACCCTTACATCAACGTCGATCCGGGCACCATGAGCCCGTTTCAGCACGGCGAGGTATTCGTCACCGAGGACGGGGCGGAGACCGACCTCGACCTCGGGCACTACGAGCGCTTCTCCAGCGCCAAGATGCGCCGCTGGAACAACTTCACCACCGGCCAGATCTACGAGTCGGTGATCAAGAAGGAGCGCAAGGGCGACTACCTCGGCGGCACCGTGCAGGTGATCCCGCACATCACCGACGAGATCAAGTCCTGCATCAAGCGCGGCGCCGGCGACGCCGACGTAGCGATCGTCGAAGTCGGCGGCACGGTGGGCGACATCGAGTCGCTGCCGTTCCTCGAGGCGATCCGGCAGATGGGCCTGGAGATGGGCCGCAATAATGTTTGTTACATACACTTGACGCTGGTTCCTTACATTGCCTCGGCCGGCGAGATCAAGACCAAGCCGACGCAGCACTCGGTCAAGGAGCTGCGCGAGATCGGCATCCAGGCGGACGCGCTGCTGTGCCGCACCGACCGTCCGCTGCCCGAGGAAGAGCGCCGCAAGATCGCCCTGTTCTGCAACGTCCAGAAGGAAGCGGTGATCTCCGCCTGGGACGTCGACCACATCTACAAGATCCCGATGATGCTGCACCAGCAGATGCTCGACGAGATCGTCTGCCACAAGCTGCAGATCCTGGCGCGCGCCGCCGACCTGACGGGCTGGACCAAGCTGGTCCACGCGCTCGAGCACCCGGAGCACGAGCTCGACATCGCGTTCGTCGGCAAGTACGTCGACCTGCAGGATTCCTACAAGTCGACGTACTAGGCGCTGAAGCACGCCGGCATCCACACCAAGACGAAGATCAACATCCACTACCTCGATTCCGAGGAGGTGGAGAAGAACGGGGTCGCGGCGCTCGAGAAGATGGACGCGATCCTGGTGCCCGGCGGCTTCGGCAAGCGCGGCACCGAGGGCAAGATGCGCGCGATCCGCTTCGCGCGCGAGAACGCCATCCCGTACCTCGGCATCTGCCTGGGCATGCAGCTCGCCACCATCGAGTTCGCGCGCAACGTCTGCGGCCTGGCGGGCGCCAACAGCACCGAGTTCGACCGCGAGACGCCCCACCCGGTCGTGGCGCTGATCACCGAGTGGCTCGACCGCACCGGCGCGATCGAGAAGCGCAGCGAGGACTCGGACCTGGGCGGCACCATGCGCCTGGGCGCTCAGAAATGTCCTGTCGAGCCCGATACCCTTGCATCTTCCATATATGGAACAGAGGTCAATGAGCGGCACCGCCACCGGTACGAGGTGAACAACATCTACCTGCCGCAGCTCGAGGCGAAGGGCTACAAGGTGTCCGCCCATACGCCGAACGAGAACCTGCCGGAGATGATGGAGCTTCCCGCCCACCCGTTCTTCGTCGGCGTGCAGTTCCACCCCGAGTTCACCTCGACCCCGCGCACGGGACACCCGCTGTTCACGGCGTTCGTCGCCGCGGCGCTCAGGTACCGGGCGACGGTGAAGCGCCCGGGCGGGACACTTTCGGTCGTTGCAGCGTGAACCTGTGCGGGTTTGAAGTCGGCCTGGACAGGCCGCTATTTCTCATTGCCGGCCCGGACACCCTGGAAAGCGAGCAGCTCTGCCTGGATGTCGCGGGCAAGCTGAAGGAGCACGCCGCCAAGCTCGGCATGCCCTATATCTTCAAGGGCTCCTTCGACAAGGCGAACCGGACTTCGGGCAAGAGCTACCGCGGTCCGGGGATCGACGAGGGCCTGAAAATCCTCTCCCAGGTACAGAAGAAGATCGGCGTGCCGGTGCTCACCGACGTCCACGAGGACACGCCGCTGAAGGAAGTCGCCTCGGTGGTCGACGTCATCCAGACGCCGGCTTTTCTGTGCCGCCAGACGAACTTCATCCGCGCCGCGGCGAGCCAGGGCAAGCCCGTGAACGTCAAGAAGGGGCAGTTCCTCTCGCCGTCGGAAATGAAGCAGGTGGTTGAGAAGGCCACCAGTACCGGTAACAAACAGATATTAGTGTGCGAGCGGGGCTTCAGCTTCGGCTACAACAACCTGGTGGTCGACATGCGCGGCCTGGCCATCATGCGCGACACCGGATGCCCGGTAGTGTTCGACGCCACGCACTCGGTGCAGCTGCCGGGCGGGCAGGGCACCGCCTCCGGCGGTGCTCGGGAGCACATCCCGGTGCTGGCGCGCGCCGCGGTCGGCGCGGGGGTCAGCGGCGTGTTCATGGAGACGCACCCCAAGCCCGACGAGGCGCTGTGCGACGGCCCGAACTCCTGGCCGCTGCACCTGATGCCGGAGCTGCTGGATACGCTGGTGGAACTGGATCGCGTTACCAAGAAGAATGTTTTTATTGAAAATAAGGTGAGAAACACATGAGCTCCATCGTCGATGTCGTGGCAAGGGAGATCCTCGACTCGCGGGGCAACCCGACGGTCGAGGCGGACGTGCTGCTCGAGTCCGGCGTGATGGGCCGCGCCGCGGTGCCCTCGGGCGCCTCGACCGGCACGCGCGAGGCGATCGAGCTGCGCGACGGCGACAAGCGCCGCTACGGCGGCAAGGGCGTGCTGAAGGCCGTGGAGGCGGTGAACACCGAGATCTCCGAGGCCATCGTGGGCCTGGACGCCACCGAGCAGACGTTCATCGACAAGACCCTGATCGACCTCGACGGCACCGAGAACAAGGAGCGCCTCGGCGCCAATGCCATGCTCGCCGTCTCGATGGCGGCGGCGAAGGCGGCGGCGGAGGAATCCGGCCTGCCGCTGTACCGCTACTTCGGCGGCTCCGGCGCGATGTTCATGCCGGCGCCGATGATGAACGTGATCAACGGCGGCGCGCACGCCAACAACAACCTCGACATGCAGGAAATGATGATCGTGCCGGTGGGCTCGCAGTCGTTCCGCGAGGCGCTGCGCTGCGGCGCGGAGGTGTTCCAGAAATTGAAGTCCCTTCTGGATTCCAAAGGGATGTCCACAGCCGTGGGCGACGAGGGCGGCTTCGCCCCGGACATGCCGACCCACGCCGCCGCCATCGAGCTGCTGCTCAAGGCGATCGAGGCCGCGGGCTACACGCCGGGGCAGGACGTGATGCTGGCGCTGGACTGCGCCGCTTCCGAGTTCTACCGCGAAGGCAAATACGTGCTCGAGGCGGAGAAGAAGACCCTGAGCGCGGGCGAATTCACCGACTACCTGTCGGAGCTCGCCGCCCGCTACCCGATCGTGTCGATCGAGGACGGCATGGCCGAGGGCGACTGGGAGGGCTGGAAGATCCTCACCCAGAAGCTCGGCCGCAAGGCGCAGCTGGTCGGCGACGACGTTTTCGTCACCAACGTGAAGCTGCTGCGCGAGGGCATCAAGCAGGGCGTGGGCAACGCCATCCTGGTGA
>Ga0193752_1001021_pt1 | contig 24593 bp, 16 predicted proteins | sample H1c1metaG_FD_144924 | JGI IMG/M metagenome (GOLD analysis project Ga0193752, IMG submission 144924) | Soil microbial communities from a riparian zone of the East river system, Colorado, United States - H1c1 | ecosystem: Environmental > Terrestrial > Soil > Riparian zone | place: USA: East River...
CCACCGTAGTCACCGGCTGAAGCACGCCAAAAGATGGAATAGACAAACAATGCGTACAGACCTGGCGATGGATGATCGGCAACCAGAATTGGTCGCTCCGCGCTGTCCTGTATTGTTTCGAATTGTTTCGCCCCGGAGAGAGGATTGTAGAATTCCTGAGCTATGTATCCTTCCAAAGCAGAAAGTTTCTTCTCGCAAGGAGTACAAACAAGATGGTCTCGTGCAAAGGGGTTCTGGCGGGCGGCAATTTCTTCATCTGTTTCTTCTCGCCCGAGTACTTCACTAATCTTTTCAACAGAAACATCACGGCCAAAATAAACATCGACAAGTCCAGTAGGACTTAACCCAAATACAAGTTCCTTCTCTCGTTCCTTGCTACCACCTTCATTAATTGCTGTCTTAATTAGGAAATGTGGGATGAGGTGTGCGTTCTTTTTATCTGGATCCCCTTCCAGGCAGAGTCTACAAATCGCCATTGTGAAACTGTACTTTTAAGTGCCTTTGAATGACGTTCAGTTAGCTGGAGAAGATGTTTGAACGATTATAATGGTACATCTCTTTCAAAACAGTCGTTTCTTCTTCTATCCATAAATCTTCTCTTATTAGCTTAATTATGAGCTCCTGCTCATTTCGTGAGAATTTTTTCCTGTCAAGACTGGAAAAATCAGATTCATAATTCCACCGACTATTGTGCTTATAAGAGTCGGTTGGAAGATATTGATGTGGCGGTGGTGGCGTTAGAATTCGAATTTCCGCACCCCGGCTTTCTAACTTGTCTTTAATCCGTTGAAAGATTCTCAAACCGTCAAAATCCCAATCGCAGCTATAGTAGATTGGATACGATAACTCGATTTCATCGATGTCGTCTAATATTGAGATATTATTACCTCCGACATGCCACAATTTGACTTCAAGATCTTTAGAATTCCAAGGTTGCTTCAAAAAGGATTTATTCTCACAAAGAATGACAGCTTGTGGATTGGGATAGTCAACTACTAATCTATACTGCAGATCTTTTGAACTTTGAGGAAACTCATCTATTTCCAGAATCTTCAATACGGCATTACGAACACTATTCCTATGTTTCAAATATTTGGAACCTGCGTAGTCGAAAACTTTTCCGGAAAAATCTTCAATGTTCGATAAGTTGTCCTTCAGTTCATTTCTGCTTTCATAAACTATCATCAATGTACGGATATCTTCTTCCGTAAAATTCTTTCCGCCATCCGGCCGGATACCTGCTAAGTTGAGAAAGTGATAATAGTATTGATAAGCGGATTGAAAATTGTCCTCATAATACTCTTCAAAGCCATCTTGTGGGATGAGTATATGGTTGTAGCCTTTTTTTTGAGCGATAAGATCTGTTTTTGACATTAAATAACGTACAAAGGGTACGTGCTGGATTTTGGCGGTGCTTTTCTTTTTTTCATACAGATCGTTTAATGCTTTCAGCACCGACCATGTCAAGTCCTCACTGCGTGGCTTTTTCAAAGATTTCATTTATGTTTTCTGTTAACTGACCTTTATAGAAAATGCCCAAAGGCGGAACGTAGGTTAGACCACTGGCATCCTTGTTATCATGCATAATGTAGATATATTGCCCGTCATCATTGATATCACCAGCCGTTTCAATTGACATTGTTATGATTTGATAATTTTCCTTTTTTGCCAACGCGTGCAACATTTCATAATTGCTTCCCAAACCCTCTGCCTCGTCAATCGGCATGATTCGAATTCCTAATCGATCTTTGTCTTCAATCAGGGACAGTCTGGCCAAGCACAACAGTGCATTAGCGGTGTAAGTCTGTCCATTGCTCCCGGAATTACTTTGCCCATCGCCCAATTTGATTTCAAAAAGGAGGTCGAAATAAGAGCGGGGGTTAAGCAAGTCTTGCACTGTAGCGTCTCTAGTTCCATTGGCCTCACGAAATACACTGATCATGATTTCATCAATATCTTGCTTATTGGAAGAGGCAAATAGGCCCACATCCTGCATTTCATTGGTCAGGCGTTTTCTAAAAACTTTCATCCAATCATCGGGGTAACCAAGGGCTGGCTTATGTTGCAAAGTGGCATAATTGCCCCCAGTGATTTCATGGCTGGATAAATACCCGGCTATTTTTTGAACCTTGGTTAGATAATCGTTGTATACTCTTTGTACTTCGGCAAATACGTTATGAAGAATTTCTATTTTTCGAGAACCTATTCGGCGCAGATCGTGGGTTAGTTCTGTAAGTCTTTTCTCAATTTGCTCGCCAATAAGTTCCTCTTGAATCTGTTGTGTAGGAAAGACAGTAGGCAATAATTTATGTGCCAGCACACCAACTGAATGATCTTTTAGAATAGTGTTGTCTTCAATTCCTTCACTTGCCAATTCATAAGAGGCAATAAATCTGTTGTGTGCACTTTCGCTTTGGTTTTCGTCCGGCTGATGGCCTATCTTGATCATATCACTGTCTGCGATAAAATCACGACGATGCTCAAACATAAACTTAACCTTCGCTTCATCGAGTTTAGGTAAGCTTGAGTTGTATCTCTCCTGCTTCTGTTCGAGCTGCTTTTTTGCGTCACTTAAGTGAACTTCCATTTCGTTTGCCATTTCATACAGCTTATTGAGTGAAGGAGGAATTTTGAAAAGTTCCTCTTCCTGTCGTTGGATTCTTTGCAGGGATACTTTCTTTGTCAGTATTAGCTCTTCCAACACTGTTTCAAAGACGAGCAGGTTACTTTCTTCATCTTGCAACAACTGATTGAAGTCTCTGGAGCCATATTGATTTTCCATGTAATCCCAAACACTCTTAAGCTTCTCTTCGTTATCAATGGTGGCCTGTTGGCTAAGCGTATAATTGGCATAAGCTCTGTCGTAGGTGTTTTTATGGCTTGTATACGTAGCAAGGTGCTGCTCCGAATGTTGAAAAATGGAAAGGTGTCTTTCCAATTCTGAAGAAGTAAGTTGCCCTATCTCATCTGTCTCTCCTAATAGCTCGTTCCGGTTGGCTTTGTATAAAGAAGCTACCATTTCCAAAGCAGGATAGCTTTCCAGTTTTTCCTTCAGGTTTTTTAGCTGTTCGTATTTCAATTTCAGAGCCTCAAGCTGTTGCCTAGATGCTTCTAAAGACTCCCTATCTAGCCTAATTTGATCGGCCGGCACATTAAGATGTTGTTTGGGCACGTTCAATATGAATTCATAGAGACCATTCAATTCGAGCCAGAATCCATTGTACTTTGCTTTAACCGTGATTGGATTCTTAAACAACTTTTCCGGAAACGGCAGATACCGCTTTTCTGGTTGTGCTGGCGCTGTTCTCGACAAAGATTGAAAATGAATGAGCAAGCTTTCCTGCTCTAGGCTCAAGGGTAAACTAAGTTGCTCTATTGCCCAATGCGCCAGCGATGCCGGGTTATCGAGGTCCGAAAAAAGTAGCTGTGTTTCTTGGTTTGCAATAGCTGCCTCCAGGTCATTCAGCTTTTTCGAAGTCAATTTTCCTGCTTCTGAATACTCATTAAACCAATCGGATTGTTCGAAAGCTTGTTGCAATTTGCGCTCCTTAAGAAAGAACTCAAACGCTCTGAGTGCCTCGGCATCAGTAATCTTAGCGCGTTCTGCTGCATGCCATAGGCGAATAGCTGCCACATCTTGTCGGTCTTCAGAGAACCAGTTTTTTACCCTATAAATAGTGTCTTTATATTTTGTGCTTTCATCCAGCAGCTTCTTTGTTCTTTGTGTTTCAGATTCAAGAGCCTCAATTTCACGTACCGAATTTTTGCTCCCATCTTTTAATTGGGTAATAATTTGATGATGATTGTTTAAGTCGGTGATTTTCTTGTTAACTAACTTTTTTCCGACGAGTGATTTTTTGGCGCTGCTTAGTTGATACGCGTCACCTAGTTGTTCTAGCTCTTTAGAAAACCGTGTATTCTCCTGAAACCAAAAGCTTACGTTTTCCAAGCTGAATTGCATTTTCAATTGACGGTAGGCCTTGAAATCGCGGAGCACGTGTTCTATTTTTTGTTCCTTGCTCCTGATCATCGCAATTTCCTCCAAGAGGCGTTCATGTTGCTGATGGTCTGTAGTAATGTTCTGTACTTCTTCTCGATATTTATCAATAAGTTGTTTTTGATCATCATCCCCAAAAAGGAATGTTTTTAGGGCATCCGAGTCTTTAAAAAAGCCCTTGCCTCGTGAAAAAGAACGTATAATGGCTGCATAGCTTTTCAGGCTTTGCTGGTTCTGGCTAAGATCTACAGAAAGGAGGTCGTTATGAAAAAGCAAATGATGGTATTTCTTGTTGGTCACTCCTTTGATATAGCCTTTCTCTAAAAAGCTTTTTTCAAGGTTTTCCAATGTGTCTATCTGACCATTTACCAACAGGTCCCGAAAAAAAAGAGGTTGGCTCATCGGCATGAGTGTTTCATCGAAGTCGTAACCGGCCTGTACGATGAAAAACAGCATTTGGCTACTGGTGGTTTCCAAGTAGCCTCCCACTGCAATGTACTTGCGTGGTTGTACCTCTATGTTGATAAATACATATCCACGCCCATACGTTCCTCCAGCACCTTTAAGTACCAGCCCGCTTGTATCTCTATTCTTTACGCCTTCGGTCCCCGACTTAAAAAAGCGAGATCCTACTAAAAGCAATTGTATAAAGTCGGCGATCAGGCTTTTACCACTACCACTTTCTCCACTAAAATCAGTACGAAAATCATGGAAGCGGTAATCGCAGTTAAAATGCTGTCTTACATTGAGGGTAGATAAGCTATATATCTTGGGTTGAAACTTAGCCATGTTCTTTTCGTCTTATGATGTCATCTATCGTTTCAATTTGTGGATAGTAAATCCTTCTTAGTCTTTCAAATGATGGCTGATAGGAAAAATAGTCGCTGTCATTTATGTCTCTGGCGATCCAACCTAACTGTTCAAATTCTGCAAATGCTCTGTAGACTAAATTCTTCAACCTTTCTTCATTCAGATCAGAATCGGCATCACTTTCAATTGAGGATACGATACGTTGCAGTTTAATCAGCAGCTCGTCGTATTCCTGGTAAAGTAGGTTGATAAAATCGGATATTTTTCCTAACTCGATATTGCCGTCGAGTTTGTAGATCTTAAAAAAAATGAGCCCGACCAGGATATATTCTGCCTTAAGATACCATCGGTATTGACTATCTGAAGGGATTTTACCCCTGGAATTTTCATGAAAATCAATATAGAAGTATGTGTTCCACTCTTCACCTTCTTTCTTGAGCAACATTTCAAAAAAGTCATCATAATAAGCTTGTAGACTGATGTAGTGCTTATCCAAGAATGTATAGAGTGAAACTGGCTTTGGAAACCCTCTTTGAATATGCATTCCAGACCTGAGCAGATAATCCAGTTTGGCGAATGTGCTTCTGGCCATCTTGTCCGCCATAAACGAATAGCGTAGGTTCAAGTCTTTTTCAGTATCGTCATGTTCCATAATGAAAGATTTGGATGATGTGGATCATGGTATTCGTTCTGGTCTACCGTTATTTCATATTGCTTGGCATCACATTGCTTCACCAATCTTTGCGCAGTTTTTACGGCAATGTTCAGATCATCGTCATGAGCAAGCATATGAATGAAAAAAGGCGAAAATTCAAGTACCCCTTCCTTCTGAATCTGGTTGATGGCTTTTTGGACCCAACCCTGTATTTTTTTCTTTATTTCCAGTTTTTCCAGGTTTTTGACCACCATCGACTTTGTTTGTTCTACATCAACTGATCTGACGGTCGGTGGCAAAGGAGCCTTTCTTGCGAACTCCTTTTCAGTAAGGATATAAAAGCGAGGTACAGATTCTGGACTTCTGATGAGCACAGGAATCATGCCTTCTGGGAAAACTAGTCTTTTGGATTGATTTTCCTGGCGGATGTAGCTTGCATTGTCCAATAGGTAATGGAGGAACTTATCCGTTTTTCGATCCAGCTCTCTTTGATTGAATTCAAAGATAAACTCCCGAATCCGGGGCTTGATTTTGTCAATACGTACACTGACTTGGTCTAAGTGGTTGCGTACATTTTGGTTGTAATTAAGCACATGGTTGATGCCGTCCAGGAACTCAAAATTTGCAGCGTCCTTAAGCATTTCCTGCAAAATATCATCTATGTCGTAGGTAATCTGAAAACCGGAAGCTAGCTCATGTGCGTGCTGTTTGATCTGATCTAGTCCCGCACTAATCGTATCGATTACCTGTAGGATGTTGGCCTGAGGTTGTTTAATCTGGAAACGAAAATCATCTACAGATTCGCTTACTTGTTGGTCTAATATTTCTATTTGCAGGGCCAGCTCATTGCTGCGCTGGTTGAAATGGTCGTCTATCCAAATCAGTAGTTCCGGCGGACTTTTTTCGAGGCTTGTTTGCAGCGTATCCAATAGATGTTTGAATAGCCGTTCTATTTTGGCAGGATGATAGCTTTCGGAAAGTCGTTTGAACACTTTAAGGCAAAACTCTTCTCCATAGTTTTTGAAACCATATACCTTTCTTTTCCTGTCGCGCCACAGAAAGAACTCCTGCAGGCGGAGGATAATGTTGTTGTTCCGATTACTTTCTTCCCGTTGCCCAGAACTACCAAGGTCACTAAGTACTTTATTGATTATTTGAATGATCTGCTCTTCGGTAAACTCCTGCTTTTCATATGTTTGAAACAGCGCAAGAATTATCAGACCATCTTCTTTGTTTGGGATGAGTTGATAATAGCGCGGCTTTGCCTCGGAATAAAGATCAATTTCTTTCATCGCGTTAGAAGTTGTCATGTTTGGTATAGGCATTTGGAATGCGATATTCACTTTTGAACACGTTCTGGGAATCCAGTTCTTGATTCTTTCAAGGTGATATTTGTATAGAAGTCAGCCATCCTTACTGCTCTTCTTTATAATCCGTACACGTTTCTCAGAAAACGAGACTAGCTTTTTGATAAATAGCTGTACTTGACGAGTTGTCGCCTTGGTATTGTAGGCAAGCGCGCCACGAGTGACTAGCAAGCTTTCTACAAACTCAATCACCAAATGCGCTTCCCGCCAGTTTGCGCAAACTGCAACTGGTACGACGCCGTGTACATTAGTCTGCTTCTCCGGCTTTCGATTGCGAACCTGATTAATAAAGAATGCCTGCTGTTTCTCATTCCACTCTACGAGGTAGCCATGCTCAGGATATTTGGATGGGGTTATCATGCGCTAAAATTAGTTCGCAGTGTTCTTAGGCACTGCCTAACTGGAATAAAACTCATTTGCTTCCCATGTCTCAAATCTCAAATCCTCATTGATCCTGTTTCCCATACCAGCGGTAAAACGTTTGCCGCCCTTGTAAATATCTAAATCAGGGTAGATTTTTTTCGCCTCTTCAATACTTGCGAAATGTTCGCAGCCAGAACCATTCCCAGTCAATTCCCCTTCAAGTACTCCGCAAACGAGAACGGGTAATTTCAACACCCACTCGTTAGGACTAAACTCAACGCCATTGTGGTGTTCAACATCTATCAGGTCTTCAGCCTCAAATGATGCTATTTGAAAATTGGACTGCAGACCATCCGCATATTCTATTTCTAAAACTAGTGGCTCAGATACAGTGAATCTCTTAAAGAAAATAAGAGGAGTTACGTTGTAGTAAACCTTTTCTTCAAAGTCATACGCTGCATTCTCATAGCTTTCTGTACGAAACTTAAGAACTAGGTCAATCGCGAATTGCAAGTTGTAAACAGCAGAATCACGGCTCACTGATATTATTTCCTTTTGAGTAAGCACTGCCGACAGCACATGTTGGCCTTTGATTTCAGTATCGGGGTTAAAATCGTCGTCCCGATAAGCACATTGCTCTAGAATAACCCTTGCATGACTTTGAATTAGCCCCAAATTGATATCTATAAGAGAGTCGGCAAATGCTGTCAGATTTTCCAGATCACTTTCGTTTCGTATCAGCAGATTCAAGAACTCAGCCAATGTCTCTATATGATTTAGCCACAATTCATCGTCTTCCCCAATTGGAGAAACAAAGGTTGTTTCCGCAAATGCTTTCCAATCGCTGTCGCCAGAAAGAAAGTATGTCTTCTTGCGCGTCTCTCCTACCCAATTATTAATTGTTGCCAAGGCAAAAGCGTCAGGAAATTCCCCCTTCCTATTTTTTCCTGAACTACTATCAAAAGGTGGTTCACTGTTACAATAGCTGCGAAAAATGTCCTTTACTCTGACGGACTCAGAACTAACAACTGTAACCTTACATTGCTTCTTGAAATTGTAGAACTTCTCCAGGATGTATCCGCAAACCTTTCCTTCAGGGTAAGTACTTAAGAAGCGAGCAAACAACGGAATCTGTTTTACATACCTTACATCGCTAGAGGTTATTTTTCTATACGCAATTGCGACTTCATCATTAATTTTTTTGATGATCTCCATCTCAGTTATGTCAGTCAAGAAAACATTAGCGAGTCCCTTGTTGACCACCGATTCAAGTGCTTGAATCTCCTTGTGTTGAAAATCCAGTGATCTGTCTAAAAAGAACTGAGTATCAATGAATATATTTCGGCTAATGAGCTGTGCAGGTTTTTCCGACGCACTATTTGCCATAAAAGATAGATTTAGATGTTATTTCGTCAAATTTAGAACTTGATTACAGCTGCCAGATGAGTATCTCCAATTGAGTCCTGTTTATGGCGGTTCGGTTGTACCAAGAGGTTCAAAAGAAAAAGCCGCTCCCAGAGCGGCTTTCAACGTCAGTGAACCCGTTAGGACTCGAACGATAGCCGTGGCAGGCATTGCAAGATAATTTGACGCTTGTCCATGCATTAACTCAGCTCAATGCTCGCCTTCAAAACGGAATGACTGGAGGCTTTGCGAAAGGAATGAAGTTGCGAGCAGCCACAGGCTGGGCTGAATCGGCAGCACGTAGCAACGGGCGAGAGGCAGCTCAGTGAAAGGCCGTGCGTTGGCATACCGGTAGGTATGAGGGTTGGAGTGCGAAGCACGGCCTTGAACGCAGCCAGTGGCCGCGCAGGCGAGCATAAGAAACATAAGCAGCGGGTGGATTGAAGATTGCAAAAGCAGTCTTCAGGACACGGGAGCTGCTCGAACGAGGTAGGCATGCAGCGGCATAAAGTGTGACAGACTCCACGCGCATTAGCGATTGTACCCGGAGGGCATTGCAGCGTCTTTCTTTTCTTCTAATAATGAAAGAGAAAGGTGGGGCAATGGTCTGGCGGACTTTATGCGCAGGCCTACCGAGTGAGTCCTATTAACCCTTGATTTTATATTCGACAAAGAGATTTTCAGTATCTATAATCGGCAGGTACGGTAACTCATTCCACCTGCTTTTATCATTGTTTTTGACAGGGTGGCATTCATCAGCAAATCCATCATCCATTAGCAATACCCTGTAATGAGTTTTTTCTTTGAGCCTTTTATAAAGGTTCTTGGCCGGCATCTTCCAACCGTTCTTTTTTAAAATATTACTATCTGATTTATCCACCGGGATCATTGCAACCAGCTCCGGGTGTTCCATCGCTTCCAGTGCTTTAACCAGAGTGGCATTATGGCTTCCATGATGTCCTACCTTGTATAATACTGTATTTCGGAGAAGACTCTTGACGGAAAATCCTTTCGCCATTTCTGTCCATTCAATGGTATCCCACGATTGCCAGTTACCTGTTTGAGCATCTGCAGCAAACAAGAGCACTTTGCCCGACTTGACCAATTCAAATGCCAACACGAGACTACTGTTGTTCGTATAGGAATCCAAATAGAGCCCTAATCTGCTGACGGCCTCTAACCAGTCGTCATCGATCTTTCGCCAGCCTTCCCTACTATTATCATAACGTGCTAACATGGCTGGGTTCGCCTTAGAGCGTTTCTTCTTATAATATTCATTAAATGGAAATTGGTCTTCAACCCGATCCCTTTTGGAACTATCGTAATTGTCCAGTGCTGCAAGGTAACGAAGGGCGCTTGTGTTGGCGAAAGCCAAGTGAGGGTCATATGTTTCGTCTTTTTGAGGATCCTTGTCGAATAGCAGTTTAGAATTTCTCGGAGGCCCCAGCGTGTATACTTTTACGCTGTTATGAGGAAGTCCCGGGAGCGACAGAACTTCCCCTTGGTCCAAATACCTGGGCTCCTTAGCTCCTAATCCTCTTAGAATTTCGATACCCTTTGTTGGAACTTCTGGGTCACTACCCGAAGCATTGTAGAATCCAAGGATGTCTGTCAGAAGACCCTTAGCAATTTGCATGGATGGGCTTTTCATCTTTTGCTGCAGGGCCTTGATATTGTGAATCAGATTTTTCTGCTCCCTTTTAATTGTTCTGGCTTGCTCATCTTTTGGGTTATCCAGCCATGACAACCATACCTGGGCCACCATGCCCCCAAACAATCTTTCACAATGAACAAAGCCAGAAAGGTGGTCATTATGCTGGTGCGTGCCAATCACGACATCGAGTGGCTTACCATTCAGGCGCGACATGATGTAAGTGACAATTTGGTTCAGCCTTTGCCTCGAAACATGACCGTTACGAAATGAACCACAATCAATGAGCACATTGCTTTCTTCTTTACCGTCTTTGAAACTCAGCCAAAAGCAATCGCCTAGTTCTCCGACATGGAACATCCTTACGGTAGCAGTTATTTCTATACTCATATAATGCAAATTTTCTAATGTAAATGTAGGTGCTCAAAATTGATGGTATCAATAGAGCCTTCTGAGTACATGGAGTCATTAAATGCTATGAATGATGCAGTTTTTCCGTTTTGGTAATCCATTTGTTCTTTAAAACGGTGGTCGCTCGTAATGCTTTTGTGAATTATATATTCCACATCATAATCTTTAGACATGTTAAGAATCAGCGTACATCCACCGCGGAATTTAGCACCCTTTAAGTCGCCATTCTCAATTCTAAAAGTCTGAGTGATTGTTACCAAAACTTGCTCTACCAGCTTTCCTTCCCTGCCTACCCGGTACACCGGCCTTACCTTATGGACCTCTAAAAGAGGAATTTTCTCAGTCGTAATTATTTCATCACCATATTGGAAATCTTTAGTCTGATCTGTCAGACCTAGCTTTTTTAGAAACGCAGACCAATGCTTAGGTAAAAATGAATCTTGGCGCTCTTCTATCAGTTGGCGGTGGAGGTCTCTTTGTACCTGCCGTGAACGCTTATATATCTCCTTTCGATTATTAGTTTCTAGTGTTGAGATATCAGCGATATCACGAACGTTGCTCTTCAGGAATCTGGCGAGATAGTTAAGGGCTTTTTGTTCCCTGGCCGTTAGGTTTCCTCGCTTCATCCATTTCAGACTTTCGACAGATAGGGTATTCACGCAATCCGGAAAAATCCCCCAGCTTCTAAAAGCTTCAATCAAAGCAAGACGGTACCCGCTAGTATCCTTTGGCGAACTATCAATATCCGCAGTTATCAGCGCACGTAAATAGTCTCCAAACGTAATATCGTGAGGCGGACAATAATCCAGAGCGCAGATGCAAATGTGCAACAGGCGTTCCGCTAATTCGCAGGCGGTAGCGGCAAGCCTTCTAACAAGGTCAGGGTGGATAGCACCTGGCTGCAGTATACCCGTACCATTCGTAGCAATACGAAGTAAATCCGCGGTGGTGCTATTATATAAACGAATAAACGCATCATAGACAGTGGCCACTAGAATTGCACCCCTTGCATGTGGTTCAAAGACAGTTTTATAGTCATCTGGATTAGGGGTATGCTTTCGCCAAACTCCCTTATCATCCGCTGCTCCAATGGCTCCCCGCAATGCTCCACGGCTCCCTTGCAAGGCGCTTCCGAACTGGGTAGCCAGCTCACCAAGGAAACTGAACTCCTCCAGCCTACCCCGCGTCTGCGCAATCTGGTGCTCAACTAGCTGAGGGATTGTAAATCTCTGCAGTAAGGCAACGATATCTGCAAAACCTTCATGAAAAGCGGGCACATCCGGATTGGTGTTTTCAATAAACCTCGGATGTATGCTGTCGAGAATGGCGTGCGTTACTTCATGGGCAATTATATCAGGCGATAAACATGTGAATATCACACCACCTGGGAAATTGGTGCCTTGAACCTGTGCAGCAGCTTCAAAATATCCGAACAATATCGCTTTTTTCTCAGGATCATAATAAGCATTCGCGTCCCTCAATGCATGCGGATACAATCGAATTTTGTCCACATATCCCGCTGAATCATCCGTTTTGCTAACGGTCTTGATATTATGTTTTGGAGACCAAATAACTTTTCTGCCTAATGATTGCTCAAAATGTTCCAATGTCTTCATCGCAATTGTATACACGAACTGCTGATGAAACTTAGGATTGCCTTCGCTCGGATCTAATCCGTTTTGAGCAAGCACATTTTCACCATTCAGGTCCACAGGATCATAAAAACAGTTGCTGGCGGGGTCAATATCAATAACTTCAAAATAATCGCCAACAGGTCCTTCCCGAACGTCCTCCCAACGGATTTGGTAGGTTATTTCATTGATCCCGGCAGTATCAAGGCGCGTTGAAAAGCCGGGGTCCAAAGAATAGCCGCGCAGTTGTCGAACGGATTGTTTCATACACTATTGTTTTACGGGGAGTGTAGGGCAGTATAGTTTAACCTGGATTTCCGTTAGGTTTTCGGCATGTCGGATTAAGTGCTCGATTGCATTGGAAGAAAGGCCCGTAAGATTGGTTCCAATTCCTTTTGCAATAGCAAACTCTTCAGCGCTCAGGTCTCTTTGCTTTATTGTGGCGTAGTCTATGTGCTGTTCCAAATGTGCCTGTATTGCGGCTTGGTATTGTTCCGGTTTATCGATCCAAATTTGCTGCAAGTCGTGGGCGGCAAGCACTTCAGGCAACACCTGATTCTGCTGCATGTTTTTTATGAATCCGGGAATGATATTGTCTAACTGCCAGCCGAGTGAAAAATAGGCAATCGGTTTAGCTCCTACCCGGACGTTCTGATAAATATTACGCTGCATTTGGAAGGACTTAATCCGATACATGAACAAGTCTACTGTTCTTAGAAGCAATGTAAGCGTATTAGGATATTTTTTTTCTCCAATGAATTTGCCACCTGCATCTGATGTAATAATGAAACGACATTCGTATTTACTGCCTGGTTGAGTCAGTTTATGGATTCCCTGGTTGTCGTATACGCCACCATCTACCAAGACCGGCCTGACCCTTTTGCTGTCATTTTGATCGACAAAATACATGGGGTAAATCTTGACAGGAGAAAATGCAAACGGCACGCAACTCGACGCTGCGACCGCCCTCGCTATCGGAAAACATCCATGTTTAAAACAGACAGGCGGGCGGTATTCCCGGCTGTAGTTTGAATCACCCATTTCAATTTTTGAGAAAACAAAGGGACGACCTGTATGTAAGTTGGAAGAACCGATTACTAAAATCGGTTTATTCTTAAGATCTGACAGCATCATCCCGTTGTAAAAGAATTTATCGTAAGCCCGTTCAATGACTTTGCTGACCGGAAAAATCTCATACTGGAATTTAAGAAACAAGATGCTGAACAGGATGAGAACAGGAAAAGAAAATGCCCCATATCGGGTAAGGGTAAGATAGAATGCCCCACCAATAAACACCAGCGCTATTGCCAGTGTCCGAAAGAAAATCCAGCTCAGTAAGACATAACCGATCACGCTCTTTTGATGGAGCTTAGTCACCATGTCCTTATGAAAATCCTCGTATTGGCCTGCATATGAGGCCCAGGCCGCACCGGTAATCGACCCCCCGGAGATGGTAGAGAGTACGTCAACCTGACTTAATAGTTTCATTTTTTCAAGTTTCAGCAACGTGCCTAAATGAAATGCTGCTGCCCGGTAGCCACCACCGGATAAGGAAAGTCCAAGTTGGTTCATAGTTGGATTGCAGTTGTGAGGGTTAATCGCGTGACATACTGATAAATTATGGCAGTAAATTATCTATCCCTGAATATAATAAAAACCGGATTTTTCTTGCCTACCGCATGTTCTAGCTAGATTGATTGAACTGGCTTAATAATGGGCTGAACAAATTGCTCGATTAAATTCTATTTCTTCCAATGTCGAATTCTGGAAAGCAATCCTAGTCGCGACTACATTGCGACAACATCCGCCAGCCTGTATAGTGTAGGAAAGGTAAAAATCATGCAAAACGTAAAAAAGTCTGTAACGATGATAATAGCAGCAATATGCCTGTTTATAATCGTCTGGGTCTCCGTTCGCAATTCCTTCTTAGTGTGCACTGCATTTGTAGCATGCGGCGTGTACATATCAGACAAGCTGCGCGATATTTTTTCTAAACGTAGGCTATGAGTTGAATTTGGAGACCTGACATCAGGTCTCCTTTTAGTAGGAAGTCAATAAAATCAGGTTTTGATCGGAGGCGGGTTAGAACAATGAACGAGAATAATCTTGGTTTAGCTACCTATTAAATTCATATTTTTGGATTGATGTTAATTTGAAAAATTAAATATGTATGATCCCAATGGTATTCTTGTTCATCTGTAATCCACCGCTTTATGCACTTCAATACAGAAATGGGCATATTGGTAGTTCAGGCAATGCAACTGCCAATTCTTGCCCTTATCACGCTGTTTACGATTAATTCAGATGTCGATATCAGAGGCCAAAGAAAAAATGGGTCGATTTTATCAAGATTAAATAAGGAGAAGACCCTAAAGTATATAGCAGGCGGAATGTTTGTTAATCTGCTTAATGTTGCCTTCCTGATTGGTACGAATGAACATGCCAAATTTTTATCACTCTCTGCAGGCATCAGGCATAATACACAATTGGTGTTAGACCTGTTGTCGACCCTATTTCTATTTATAGGATCTTTTAGATGGCTTTTTGCCGAGCATACCGCGATCTTTTCCAAAATTGGTGCGAAATATATTAGATACATTCTTGGGTTTCTGGTTTGTCTTACAACAGGATGGTTGTTATTCAGTGAATGGGGGTTAAATATCAATGAAGAAGTTTCGATACTTCATCTCGTATTTGATTGTATTGGTCTTTACTTAGCAGGTTGGTATTTCGCTAATCGGCTCAGCACCTATAGAGGTGTATCGATAAAATCAAAAACCTGGGGAGTTTGGGGATTCTATGGATGGGCGTTCAGTCAATTATTGCCGCTACTTACCCGATACGGTGTAGACGTGGGATCCGTAATGATTTCAGGCTTCATAATATCTACATTCAGCAAATGCGGAATTCTTTACAGCATCTACAGCTATTCCCGCGCCAGCCTAGACATACAAAACCATGAGTTGCAAGAAAACACGAAGAGACTTGTTGAACTGAACAAAAAAATTGATGAGATTGCTGCGCTTAGTGACAACAGCGAGGTCATTTCAACGCTGCTCAGTCACCTGATTGATCCAAGCGCTTTCCAGTTTGACTATGCAATTTTTTCCCAGGTCGATCCTTTGGCTGACAAAATCATTCATGCTTCGGAGCACGCTAAGTCGAAAAATAATGTGGATATTAGGAATGTCGCTTTATGGGTATCTCCTGACGGCGCAGTGCTTGGCAATCCATACATTTTAACTGAAATTAAAAATAGCCGGAAAACGGTTCGACTTGTCGGCAATGCGGACACCTTTACCTCAAACGTTAGTTCTACTTCTTGGTTATACATTGATCCGGCCACTTTTGCAGCGTTTGAAATCCATGATGTAGAGCGTTATTTGATACCACTTACAAACAGTGAGATGATAACAACTGTACCCACTGTGGCCGAAGGTGATGTTGTAGGAGTGCTCGAAATCGGTTACAACAGAAAGCTGCCAACTTATCGAAGCGTAGCTTTTGATGAAGAAGTGGAAAGGCTCCGGTTGTACCTTAATAATATCTATCAGACATATAAAGGCAATCTTAAGGCGGAACGAAATAGAACGGTCAATGAAGTGGTTAACGAGCTTGAAAAGGATGCCAGTCACACAACTTATCTCACCAGATTACTGGAAAAATGCGCAACCGATCTTAAGGTTGAAAAGGGGGAGATATCATTTCTTTCATTAGATAATCAGCCCATTTTTCTAAATACATCCATTGTATTTGGAGACTTGAAGGTCAGGCTACTTAGATCCATTCGTCGGAATGCCACTAAACCCGGCATATTTGCGCACGTTGCCCAAACAAAAAAGGCATATTTCACAGATGATGTTTATAAGGATCCCTACTATATCTCAGGAATCCCGAATGTAGCATCGCAGTTGTCCCTACCACTCCTTTGTGAGAATACAGTCATGGGCGTTATGAGTTTATTTTCTTCGCGGGAAGCCCACTTCAATGATGTAAAGGTTGCACACGTTCAGGGGCTTATTAACGGCGCCATGGATAAATACTTGCGGATAAAACTCTCTGATGCTGTCAGTAACCTGGTCATTCCATATAGCGTATACAATGAAGCCGATATTTATGAATCAACCTGCGAACGAATAAGTAAGTATTATACCTGCAACTACATTGCTGTCTGGGGTAATACAAATGAGTCATATAACTTTCGTCGGTTATATGCGACAGAGAAATTAGCTGGGATAGACAGCATAGTGTCGGCGGACCTTGGAAAAGAGTATAGCCATGAACTGGTAGATATGAAGGATCCAAAGTTGATTTTATTGGAGGAGGGTCAGAACGACCGAAGCTTGAACATCATTGAGGAAGATGCTTTTATCAACGGCTTCAAAGCAGTTGTGTACTTGTCACTTGGCAAGCATAAGCGGACTACACGCTTCATTGTACTTTACTCGAAGAAGGTTATCGAGAACATATTTCCTGAGGATAAAACCTTTCTAGGTCATATCAGCAATAAACTACTGTTCAGTCTTAACTTCTTTGAAGTTTTCCATTTCTTCGATCAGCTAACAAAGGAGACTTACAAAAGGGAGGAACTAGATATAGTCGATAATCTGACCGATTATATTCATCGCATTTCAGGCTGTAATGTGCTTTCATTATTCATTTACGATGATCTTCAAAAACAGTTTATTAAATCCGTAACTGTAAAGGGCGAATTGCTTGATGAGCGGGTTAGAGAGCGACTAGACCACACGAAAATCGCCCGAAATGATTTTTCGTATTCAATTATTGAGAACAATACACAATGGCTGGAAACAGAAGCGGACTATCTCGAGTATCGGAAAAATTCAGCCCCGTGGGATGCAGTGAATGTGTTCGAAAAAGAATTCTGGTACAGAGAAGCTATAAAGTCGGCTGCTGCTATCCGAATAGAGTTTGACACAGAAATCATCGGCGTTTTGTTCCTAAACTATCGCGAGGCGCAACTATTTAATATCAGCGTTGGCGATAAGGAAAAAGCAAAACGAGCAAAAGAGAATAGAGCATTGATCACGCTCCTGGCTAACATGCTGGGGCGTGTGATCAAAATATCCCGAACATTTGAGGAGGAACGCAACTATATACGGAGAAAGACCAATGAATCAATATTGGCTATACAAGGCGAAGTTGCTGCAGGAATGATGCATAACATCAACAACCTATTTCTAGAGCTGTCACATGCTACGGCTGATCTCAAACAAAGCATCATAAAATCCGCGGCAAAAAGCGACAAAGAAGTGATGGAAAGATGGACCGAACTGAACGAATCCGTATTTGGATTCCAGAGTGATTTTCTGCTTTACAGAAATTATCTGAAGGCGGCGCCGCTTACGATGGAGGAGCATGACTCAGTGAAACTGTTTGAAGACATTGGCCGCATTGCTCGCTATCAAATTAAAAGCAAAAAGGCACGGCTTCATCTTGAGAAAATTGTTTCTACTAAGATAACGTGCGATAAAGTGTTGCTTACCCATCTTGTATTAAACCTGATTAAAAATTCATTAGAGGCTAATGCTAAGCTGGTTACAATCCGTGTAATCGAATTGGACAGTACGCAGCAGTACAGGGTAATTGAGATCCAAGACAACGGTGTTGGTGTAAAAAAAGATGAAAAACACAATCTCTTTAAGCCATATTATACAAGTAAACCTGAAGGGACTGGACTAGGGCTGATGAGCTGCAAAATGATTGCAGAAAAACACAAGGGTAAAATCGACTATAAGCTTTTGGAAAAGGGAATACAATTTTCGCTCTACCTACCAAAAAACAAAGCCCATGAAACTATTACTAGTTGAAGATCGCGACAAATTAAGGAGTAAATACATTGATATCATTAGGGAGTTTGATCCGAATATCCAAGTTGTAGCTGTTAGCTCCTTCTGGGAGCTTGAGGCCGCGATGCTTACGGAAAACTTTGAAATGGCTATTCTCGATTATGATCTTGAAAAATGGGACTTGGAAATGTCTAAGTTCAATGATACAAATGGCTCTCAAATTATTAATCAGCTCATTGAATATTCGAAGAAACGCGATTTTCAGGCAAAGATCATCCTTTATTCTGCGCACCAGGAAATATCAGAAGAAGAGCTGAAATACAAAGTGACGATTCGAAGAAAAATCGGTGATACTGATCCCCGGACGACGTTCAAGAATGAAATTCTTGGCGCTATAGCAAAGCCCCGACAGGTAAAAAAAGCCGTCAATGTATCACAATTCAATGAACTCTGTTTCGCTAAGCAATGTAGCTTCTACAAGCAAATTCTACATTCAACAAATGTTGATCGTCGTTTCCAAAACCTTAGCCCTTCGCTGTCTTGGACTTCGGACCAAACTCCAGATACTAGTAATAATCAAGTGATAGTGGGGCCGGTAATCGGAGAGGAAAAGGTAGAGAACCACTTGTTACTGAGTTCAAATTATCAGGAACTGGATCAATGTATCCGTGACGAAGCACCTGTACCGACACTTTATTGGAATTTCGGCAAATTGGACTTTTTAGCCACCCAGAATGAGTTGATTACAACGCAACGCCACGAGCATCAATTCATTGACCTATTTTATAAGCTTTCATTTTCTCACAGTATAGGTAATCACCTGTTGCACTCTCCACAAAGAGCCAAAGAGTTACTGAGCCTCACCGACCGAAATGATATGATGATGGATCGCGAAATTCAGTGCAGTATAATTGAACAAATGCGGGATCAGGACCAGTCGCCAGATAAAATCAAGTCAACGCTCAACAATGTGATGAATAATACACGTAACGAAGTGGTCGACTACTTCACCGGTCATCTTGAGTCCTTTGACGAAGAAACCGATCGAGCACAGGTACGTCTTGTTAGTAAGGTTGATCCGAAAAAATATTTTTATCGGGAGTTACGCTACACCCGTTTAAAAAACAATGGGGTCAAATATAAAGAAGCCGCATTTAATTACTGTGTACATGAATTCAACAGTAATCTCATCAGTTACATAGAACCCAATTAATACCATGACTAATCCTTGTTTAAAGCTTTATCTTTTTAATGTTGGTGGCGGAGATCACCTAATGCTGGAGTTTTCTAACGGCGCAATAGGAATCATCGACTGTTTTTACACTAATTCTGTATTAGGGCTTCAGGAGCCGCCTGCCCTGACCTATTTAAAATGCCGTGTTGATACCAAAATCAAGTCGGCCAGCAGCGAAAAAGTTGTTATCTCTTTTATCGCTCTTTCGCATGCTGACCTTGATCACATAAAGCATATTGAAATGATATTTGATTTTATCCAAAGGGAATCCGAACATGTGCAACTTGATAATCTATGGTTATTTGGGGGTATTGATCTAAGGCAATTCAGCGCTGAAATTGAAAAGCTAAATAGTGATATTATCAATTCGCTAGGAGGCGATGCTCAGGAAGAATTCGAGATGAGTGCCAAAAGCTATCTATCAATTCTAGCGCGCATAGACGAATTCCGAAACTACTGGGTTGACGCCAACCATAAGACCGAGTCCTACTTTAGCGATTTCTCTGAGTTCATTAAATACGGTGACTGTGAAGCCTTTCGAGCATTCAGTCTCGCGCCGCTTGCGAACATTATCCGGAACCAGACAGATGAGAGTATACATCACCTCATCAGAATGATTTATGAACGTGTCCAGCCCTTTCAGAACAAATTTGAATCAGTTAGTGTGCGCCGCAAGTATAACCTAAACCGCAACGCGATCTCGGCCGTACTTGGCATCCGCACGAAGGATTACAATCTCATCTTTGGAGGTGACGCTACAAAAGAAGTTTTACAGGCTTCTATTAACGACATCACAAAAAGATGGCAAAAAAAAGAGCACGGAGATCTGCTCAATCCTGATTTCTTAAAGGTGAGCCATCATGGCGCGAAAGGCTCTACCTCACCTCAATTATGGGACACTTTGTTTCGTGATCCTAAGGGGGATTTGCTACTTGGGATTTCAGCAGGAAAAAACCAAAAGTACCTCCATCCGCATTCTGAATTATATCGCGACGTTAGTGCTTGTTGCGATTCCCATCAAGTTCGTTGCAATATCTATCGGACCAACTCCTGTCCGGATTGCAAGGTATTGCCAAGATTAGATGATGAAGAAAACCTTGACGATTGGTTCCGGTATCACGGATGCGAAACAGGTGACTCGCGTTTGGACGAAGATTTTGCAAATCAATTCACAGCACGAGAAAAATCGGGAACAAATATTCTCAGACAGGGTCTGTTAGCATACGTGTTCTACTTCCCTAACGACGGCTGTAATAAAGATATTAAGGTTCACAGAGGCCTATCAACACTCGTAGGCAACTATGACTGCTGCGTATATGGCGAACAAAATGAATACTACTGTAAAAGCAAGGCGCGCTAGTGAAATGGAGTTTCGGAAAGCCATCCGTCGAATCTGACTTTTGGTTTTATGCTTCCTCATTTTTCTACTTGTCATTTTAAGGCGTTGTTACGTCGTAGTGAATTGAGATCGATTTCCGAGAGTCAGGAAGTAAAAAAACTGCAAATACTGCGGTAAAAGCTTTTTAGATAGCTTTAATAGTGGGATCCTAGAATTTCTGGCATATATCTTCCCGATTTACTGCTTAAATACAGTAGAGAGAAGTACCAAATTAGTTTCGCTTGAACTACATAGTTTGAAAGAAAAGTATTTTGATCCAAACAAAGTTGCCAGATAGCAACTTAAAAACCACCGGAAAAACGGTCTCACCAAGATTTTCCTATCGACTAATCCAAGAATAATCTTGGAAAATTGACGTACTGCGGGAATTATATTCACCCTACTAAGGCCGACATTCCTTGAATCACCCTCACGCATATACACCAGGCCCAATTCGCGTCGCTTATGCTGACGATCATTCCATGGTCCGCAATGGCATTAGTGAATACATAAACACATTCGAAGGATGTCAAATGATTCTGCAGGCAGACAACGGACAGGAATTGATTGATCAGTTAAAAAAGGTGACGATTTTGCCGGATATCTGCATTCTGGACATTTTCATGCCTGTGCTGAACGGGCTAGATACCCTTATCCAACTACAAGAAAAGTGGCCCGAAATCAGAACCCTAATATTTACCGGGCACAATACGGACTATTACCTAATACAAATGATACGGGCCGGTGCCAACGGGTATCTTCAAAAGAACTGCAGCCCCACAGAACTGGAAACTGCGCTTCGGTCTATTTACGAAAACGGCGTTTACAACTCCGACATCATGACCTATAAGTTCTATAAGGCGGTCAAAAACAATGAAACCAAGCTTCCAGAATTTACCCGTAATGAAATAGAGCTGTTGAAATACTGCTGCAGCGATCTGAGCTATGACCAGATTGCTCAAAAGCTTGGTACCACGATGCGAAGTGTTGATTGGTTTCGTAACAGCTTGTTCAAAAAGCTCCATGTGGGAAGCCGCTCCAGTTTGGTTATGTATGCCATTCAGTTCGGCCTCGTTAGCCTAGATATCGATGTTACCAACAAAAGCCTGACAACGAAAAAATAATAATCGTTTCCCTAACTCAAATCATCTCTATGAACAGACAAGTACTATTGCTCGCCCTTTTTTTAATTGCACTCGCTGCCTGTAATCAGGATGGCCAGAAGACAATTACCACAAATGAGTCGGGAAAGGATAGCAGTTCAATTGCGCAGATGACGCCTCTTGCGCCTGGTGAGGATACCGCTTTTATTGCCGTCGATTCAGCCAATAAAATGATCAAAAGCTACCTTGCTAGCATCCAGGCTACGTCAAATGATACGAATCTGCACTCGTTGATCATAGATGCGAACGCGCTCCGGGAATATCTAACAGCCGGTTCCGGAACGAGTATTTCTCACATGAAAATCATGTTAGCACATCGGTTGGATTATATTAACGAAGGCGGCAACGGTGTGCGCTGCGGCTACAAAGGCGATGGGCTGACCGTGGTATTGGCGGGATATAGTGATGATGGGAGCTATATTTACTTCCCGACAAACCGCGTGCTTGATCAGGCGATGCCTTGTCCTCACAGCTGCCCATCAGGAGTAGCATCGGCCGATACGCTAGTACATCAATAGGCACAAAACCGTAATAGAAGGCACTGTGATAACCCTGATCTATTACGTTTACCTGATTCTCTTGATGCTGACCTGCGCCATTAGTGTTTTCCGCTTCCGCAAATCAGAACTGCCTTTACAAATACTTGCCGTTTTTCTGATCGTCACTTTCGTAACCGAAGTATTGGCGTTTCTGTTTGCCAGATGGCAGGGTAATAACATGCCTGTATATGGAGTGTATGCGTTGCTTCAGTCCTTTCTGATCTGTGCATATTTCAATTACTCGATAGCAGTATTTCGCGTGGGAAATACGGGAATAAAGATCGGCGGTTTGAGCCTCCTAGTCGGCATTGCAAACAGTATCTGGCTGCAACCATTGAATGGCTCCAACATTTACTTTCTGTACTTTGAAGGGATACTGACGATAGCACTGGTTTTGTTCTCATTTGCCAGGCTCATGCTTGAGGAATCTGACCAGCGTCTCAGTAGTAACCCTCATTTCTGGATTGGCATCACGCTTGTTTTCTTCTGGTCTCTCACCTTTTGTAACTGGGCGCTGTATGAGTACGTGTTTGTAAAACACAACGACTACTATTGGGTAGTCAGCCTTGCATCGCTTTTTATCAACATAATCACTTACTCCGGGTTAGGGCTGGTATTTCTGTTTTACCCTAAATGGCAATCCAGATATGAATGAGACGTATTTTATTCCTATTCTCATTGCTGGAGCAATCATTTTTCTGTTATTTCTGTTCTTTATTATCTTCTACATGTTTCTTCATAAAAGGCGTCTGCATCTGCATTTTGTTGAGAAGGAGAGAATGACCTACGATCACAACATGGGCATGCTAAAGGCTCGCTTGGACGAGCAGGAACGAGTAATGACCCAAATATCAAGAGAGATTCACGACAACGTTGCTCAGAAGGTCGATTTCCTGCAGATGAACATCAAAGCTTTACACGGATCAGAAAATCAACCAGGTACTAGTCGTGCGCTTGAAAATAGCTTCACTTTGGCCGAACAAATTGGTAATGATCTTCGAAATATCAGCTATTCACTCAATAGTGATTACGTCACCGCTCAAGGGTTAGCGTCCGTAATAAAAAAGGAGTTAAGTTATATTCGTTCATCCAAGCAAATTGATTGCAGGATTCAGGTAGATGGCTACAATCAACAAATTTTGCCTGACAAGGAATTGCTGATATATCGGATCGCACAGGAAGCGTTCCATAATTGTGTGAAGCATTCAAAAGCTTCTCAGATATTGGTGAACATTCGATATGCGGCAGATGATTTTGAGATGAAAATTGCAGACAACGGGATAGGATTTGATGCTTCATCGGAAGGATTTAGACAAGGGCTTGGCTATACCAATATGCAGCACCGGGCAAATTTGATGGGCGCAAGACTGAAGGTTGAATCATCCCCAGGAAAGGGATGTTTTGTCTCTGTTTATCTAAAATGTAATGACGGCCGTGAGAGTGGTCTTTTAGGCATCGTCAAATAGTTTTTAGGATTCGGCCGGCATTCAAGCACAGTTAGCAGAGTCTGTCGCTTACAGATAAGAATTTAGTGTCTAACCGATTAGTGTCATCGGGTTAGTAGTGCCTGAAACAATGTTCGAGCAGTCTGCATTTAGAATGCGACTTAGCTTCCATTCTAAATGTCCACGACTTAAAAAAATCTGGAACTTTTACTCAAAGTAATCGTTTGACCCTTTCTCTCGTTTTTCGGAATGGTTCGTGCCTATTGTTTTCCCAATCATTGATAGTCTTTTCATCTACACCGAGCAGTTGACTCATGCTCTTTTGACTTAAACCTTTGACCATTCTATGCCACTTGATTTCCTCACCCCAAGTTTCGAATTCCGAGGGCTTAGGCGGCTGCCTATCTAGGAAGTCGAATACTGCCGGCATCTGGGCAATTCCGGGCACCGTCAGTCCAGATTCCCAAAATCTTACTGCATCCTCTGTTACTCCAATTTTCGCGGCAACTTCTTTCTGTAGGAGGCCGAGCCTTCTTCTCCTCGCCCGAATTTGATCTCCAATCTGTCCTGAAGTGCTGACATACAATGGATTCGTTAATCCCACCTTCCGTTTCCAAAATCCCAACGCAACAGTGTCCGTGTGGATATTATAATCACCCGGAAAAAGAATGCACCTGCTCCCCGCAGATGGTGCAGCGATACCTCAACAAGATCAGCGGCCCACTGCTCGACCGG
>Ga0193752_1001022_pt1 | contig 24586 bp, 20 predicted proteins | sample H1c1metaG_FD_144924 | JGI IMG/M metagenome (GOLD analysis project Ga0193752, IMG submission 144924) | Soil microbial communities from a riparian zone of the East river system, Colorado, United States - H1c1 | ecosystem: Environmental > Terrestrial > Soil > Riparian zone | place: USA: East River...
GCACGCACCGTGCCGAACCACTTCGCGGTCACGCCCGACTCGAATTCGCCGAGCTCGTTCGACGCGCCGATGAACATGGAATTCACCGCGCTGACGCGGCCGCGGATCGCATCGGGCGTTTCGAGCTGCACCAGCAGCTGTCGCACGAAGACGCTGACCATGTCGCCGGCGCCTAACAAGGCGAGCACGAACAGGGACAGCCAGAAATTGGTCGAGAGGCCGAACGTGATCGTGGCAACGCCGAACACCACGACGCCGCCAAACATCCAGCGGCCGGCGTGTCGCTCGATGGCGCGCAAACTCAGCGACAGCGCGACGATGGCGGCGCCCACTCCCGGCGCGGCGCGCAACAGACCGAGGCCCGCACTGTCCACGTGCAGGATGTCGGTGGCGAACACCGGCAACAGCGCGGTCGCGCCGCCGAACAGCACCGCGAACAGATCCAGCGAGATCGCGCCTAGCAACGGCTTCTTCGAGACCACGAAGCGGAAACCGTCGAGCACGTTGTGCCAGCGCCATTGCGTGGCCGGGCCCTGCGAGGGCTGCGGCAACACCGGGCGCACGTTTGCCACCATCAGCACGGTGAATGCCAGCAGCGCGCACGCAATGCCGTACACCACGTGGTAGCCGAAGATCGCGAGCACGCCGCCGATCGAAGGGCCGGCGACCACGCCCACCTGGAACAACACGGCGTTGACCGTCACGGCGGCAGGCAACAGGTGCTTGGGCACGAGATTTGGCGTCATCGCCTGTCCCGCAGGCGCCCAGAACGCGCGCGCGATGCCTAACAACATCACGGCGCCGAACACGACGTTGACATGCGTGCTGCCGGACAGGGTGAACCACAGCAGGATCGCGGCGCCGGTCAGTTCCGCGGTGTACGCGCACGCGATGATGGTGCGCCGGTCGAAGCGGTCGGCGAGCTGCCCGCCCGGCAGCACCAGTGCGAGGAACGGCAGGAACTGCGCGAGTCCGATGAACCCGAGGTCGAGTGGGTCGCGCGTGAGTTTCCACACCTGGAAACCGACCACGACATTGATCATCTGCCAGGCCAGGGTGCCGGCCAGACGGCCGAAGGCGTAGCGTGCGAAGTCGGGCTGACTCAACGCCTGCAGCGCAGGCGAACGGGGATTCATGGCTCTGGGGGACGTAGGCGGCAAAGCTGCGAGTGCGCACTTTAACTGGTAACGTCGCGCTCCGTTGGCCATTGCGTCCGTTTTGATGAGGGCGATGCGATGAAGGCGCGAGTGATCTTCGGTGCCGTGTTGTTGATGCTGCTGTGCGCGTGCGCGCCCACGCCGCCTTTGGTCGAACCTCCCCCCGCGCCGCCGCCGCCGCCCCCCAGCGCCGACCAGCAATTCGAGGCGCTCGCGGCGCGCTACCTGCGCGAGTCGACCGAGCTGTCCCCGGTCAACGCCACCCGGCTGGGTGATCACCGCTTCGACGATCGATTCGACGACGTCAGCGCCGCCGGCTGGCAGGCCAAGCTCAGGTTCGCCGAGGTCTATCTATCGGCGCTGGACTCCGTCGAGACGGCAAAACTGTCGCGCGCGAATCAGGTGGATGCGCTGCTGCTGCGACACGATCTCGAATTCGACCGCTGGCAATTGCAGACGCTAGAAGAATGGCGCTGGAGTCCGCTGGTCTATACGCGTATCGCGGGCGACGGTCTCAATAACCTCATGGCGCGCGAGTTTGCGCCGCTCGCGGATCGCCTGCGCAACATCGGCAAGCGGCTCGATGAATTGCCGCGCCTGCTCGCGCAGGCGCGCGAGGTGCTCGTGCCCGCACGCGTACCGAAGGTTTTCGCCGAGACCGCGGTCAAGCAGAACGCCGGGTTGATCTCGATCCTCGGCGAGATCGGCGCGCAGGCAGGTGCGTTGCCCGCCGACCAGCAGGAATCCCTGCGCGCCAGCATCGCGAAGGCACGCAGCGCCTTGAACCAGCATCAGATCTGGCTCGAGAAGCGCCTCACGCCCGAGGCCAAGGGCGACTTCCGCCTCGGCGCCGCGCTTTACGACCGGAAACTCGCGCTGGCCCTGTTTTCGCCGCTGACGCGCCAGGAGATTCGCGCCCGCGCCGAAGCCGAACTCGAAGCGTCGCACGCGGCGATGTACGCCATCGCGCGTACGGTGCTCAAGGGCAAGCGCGGTGCGCCGCCACTTCCGGAGAAGCCGAGCGCCGCGCAACGACAGCGCGCGATTCGCGCCGCGCTCGAGATCGCCTATGCGCAACGGCCGCAGCGTGACGCCGTGCTCGATGCAGCGCGCGCCGCGCTCGTCGACACCACCCGCTTCGTGCGCGAAAAGAACCTGGTGACGCTGCCCGACGAGCCGCTCGAGATCATCGCGATGCCGGAGTTCCAGCGCGGTGTGGCGCTGGCGTACTGCGACTCGCCCGGCCCGCTCGAGCCCGCACAAAAGACCTTCTTCGCGGTCTCACCGATTCCGACAGATTGGACGCGTGCGCAGACGACTTCCTTCCTGCGCGAATACAACTCGCGTTCGATTCACAACCTCACGATTCACGAGGCGATGCCGGGGCACTATCTGCAGCTCGCGCATGCGAACAAGTATCCCTCGACATTGCGCGCGGTCCTGAGCTCGGGGCCCTTCATCGAAGGCTGGGCCGTGTACACGGAGCGGCTCATGGTCGAGCAGGGCTACCTGGACGGCGATCCGCTCATGCAGCTCATCCAGCTCAAGTGGTACATCCGCACGGTCGTCAACGCGCTGCTCGACCAGGCCGTGCAGGTCGATGGCATCTCGCGCGATGCGGCGATGAAACTGCTGATGGAGTCGGCGTTCCAGGAGGAACGCGAGGCGGCGGGCAAATGGACACGCGCGCAGCTGACCTCCGCGCAGCTGCCCGTGTACTTCGTCGGTGCGCAGGAACATTTCGCGCTGCGCGCGGAAGCCGAGCAACGCGCCGGCAGCGGTTTCAATTTGAAGGAGTATCACGACAAGGTGCTGTCGTTCGGCTCGCCGCCGGTGCGCTTCGTGCGCGAATTGATGTTCGACCTGCCGATCGAATGACAGACTAGTTAGACGGCGCGCGGCGGGTCGCGGTCGTTGCCGTCCTTGCCATTCTTGCCGGAGCCATTCTTGTTGGAGCCATTCTTGTTGGAGAAGTTGCGGGCCATGTCCTCGGCCTTCGTCTTCGCCTTCTTGAGCCAGATGCGCGCCCAGGCGAATTCCAGGCTCAGGATGCCAAGGCCGACGGGTATGACCACGAGCGCCGGCCCGGGCAGTACGATCATCAGGACGCCCACCACGAGCACCGAACCGCCCACGATGCCGATGACGATGCGCTTGGCCAGCTTGTAGGTACCAAAGAGCGGGTGCTTGTCGTCGAACACCAATAGAGACCTGATTACGGCTGCCGGGGGCATTCTACACAGACAGGTGTTACCGGCCGGTGTTCCCAAGCCGCTGCGGAAACCGTTCAGCTGCCCAGAAAAATCCGGTAAACCGGATTGTTAGTCTCATCGCTGTAGGAATAGTGCAGCACATTGAGGTGATCGAGGAAATCGGTCGTGTCAGCGGCCGGCACGTCGATTCCGGCGAGTACCCGTCCGTAGTCGGAGCCGTGATTGCGATAGTGGAACAACGTGATGTTCCAGCGCGAACCGATTGCCTGCAGGAATTTGAGCAGCGCGCCTTTGCGCTCGGGAAATTCGAATCGATACAGTCGCTCGTTGGCGACGGTTCCATTGACGTGACCGCCGACCATGTAGCGCACGTGCAGCTTCGCGATCTCGTTGTCCGTCATGTCGGTGACGCCGTAGCCCGCGGCCCGCAGGCTCTCGATCACTTCGTCACGTTCATCGCGCCCGCGCGCGATTCCGAAGCCGACGAAAATCTGCGCGCGTTCCTTCGTGCCAAAACGGTAGTTGAATTCAGTGACCGCGCGCGACCCCAGTATTTCGCAGAATCTGAGGAAACTGCCGGGTTGCTCGGGAATCTCGACGGCCAGCAGCGCTTCGCGCGCCTGGCCGAGGTCGGACCGTTCCGCCACGTAGCGCAGCTGATCGAAATTCATGTTCGCGCCGCTGTTGATCGCGACGACGCGCCGGCCGGTCCATTGATTCAATGCGCAATACTTCTTGATTCCCGCGACGGCGAGCGCACCCGCCGGTTCGACGATGCTGCGCGTGTCTTCGAAGACGTCCTGGATGCCGGCGCAGATTTCGTCGGTGTCGACCAGCACGACTTCGTCGACGTGTTCGCGGCACAGCCGGAACGATTCCTCACCGACGCGCCGCACCGCGACGCCGTCGGCGAAAATGCCGACGCGCTCCAGCGTCACGCGTTTCTTGGCGCGCAGCGATTCATACATCGCAGCGGCGTCCACCGGTTCCACGCCGATGACCTTGAGCCTGGGGTTGAGATACTTCGCATACACGGCGATGCCCGCGATCAAACCACCGCCACCCACCGGCACGAAGATCGCGTCGATGTCGCCGCGCGACTGGCGCAGGATTTCCACCGCGATGGTGCCCTGTCCCGCGATCACGTCCGGATCGTCGAACGGATGCACGAAAGCGAGATTGCGGTCGCGCACGATGGTCTGCGCGTGTTCGTAGGCGCTGTCGTAGTCGTCGCCGTGCAGCACGACCTCGCCACCGAGATCGCGCACCGCGCTCACCTTGATGTTGGGCGTGGTCTGCGGCATCACGATCGTCGCAGGGATGCCGCGCTTCTTCGCGGCCAGCGCCACACCTTGCGCGTGGTTTCCCGCCGACGCGCACACGACGCCGCGCTGCGCGACCGATTCCGACAGGTGCACGATCTTGTTGTACGCGCCGCGCAGCTTGAACGAGAACACCGGCTGCAGGTCTTCGCGCTTGAGCAGCACCGAATTGCCGATGCGGCGTGACAGCCGTGGCGCGGCTTCCAGCGGCGATTCCATCGCCACGTCGTAGACGCGGGCGCGGAGAATTCTCTCGATGTAGTTGTCGGTCATGGCGACCGACATATTAGCAGCCGTTAACTTTGGTCAGGAGCGCACGGTGTAGCGGAACTGCGTCCTGCCTATCGTCACCCGGTCGCCATCCTTCAGCACCTGGCGCGCGACGCGCTTGCCGTTGACGAACACGCCATTGGTGCTGTTGAGGTCTTCGATCGAGGTGTGCACGGGACCTGCCAGGAGCACCGCGTGGTAGCGGCTGATGTGCTTGGTATCGAGCACCAGCTCGTTGTCCGGGCCGCGGCCGATGCGGGTGCGGCGGCCGAGCACGTGCACGAAATCGGTGTTGCCGTCGGTGCGGATCAGCACACGGGCCGGGCCTTCGAGCGTCACTTCCTCGCCGGGCTGGGAAACGGGGTCAGCGGCGGCGGAGGCGGAGATGCGCTTCTCGAGATCGCCCTCGAGCTGTTGGATGCGGTAGTCGCGCTGCAGGATCGACCGCTGGCTTTCGGCGATGACCGCACGCCATTCCTCGACGGTGACGCTGGCCTCTTCGAGCTTGCCGGTCTTGTCGCGCACCTCGATTTCGAGATTGCGGATGCTCTCTTCCGCCACCTGCAGGTCGTCGTCCTTTTCGGCGCTGCGCGACTGCGCAGCGCGCAGTTCGGCGTTGAGCGTGCGGATCTGCTCGCTGAGCACCACGATTTCCGAGCGCAGGTGCGGCACGTGCGGATCCGTGGCGCCGAGCGCATCGGTGAGCCGCGCGGTCATCGAGGCTTCGCGCGTCTGGCGCGCCGCGAGGTCCGCTTCGAGCACGCCGATCTGCGCATCGCGTCGCGCGACCGAAGCACGCAGGTTCACGATATCGGCTTCGAGACGCGAACAGCGTTCCTGGGCCGAGTTCAGCAGTGTGTTCTTTGCCGAGATCTGTTTCGTCTGGGCGGTGCAGTCGGCCTCGAGCGCCGTGATGCGGTCGCCGCGCGCGAACAATTCGTCTTCGAGCCGGGGCTGATCGGCATTCTGTACGCCGAGACGTTCGTGCGCGGTGTGCAGCGCCTCGAGACTCATCCCCAACTGCTCGCGCAGCTCGGCGGTTTCGGCGTTGGCGCGTGCAATCGCGACGCCGCGCTCCGCATCGCCGATGCGCGCCCGTTCGTTGAGTTCCTCGATGCGCCGCTCGGCGGCGGCCAGCGCGTTGCGCAGCTCTTCGATGAGCGGCGGAGAAGGCGGCAGCGCGATCGGGACCGCCACTGTCACGCTGCGCGGCGCGGGCGGCGTGGCAAGAGCCTGCGCCGCGACTGACTTCATAACCTTGATGGGATCGGCCTTGTTAGGCTTGGATCCGCCCAGCGCGGCACTCGGGGGCAACGCAGGCATTTCGTGCGTGGCGCTGTGCGCGAGCGAATCGTACGGCTCGATCTCCGCCGCGCGCAGCGTCGGAAGGGCCTCGACCTTCATCGCGGGCATCAGCACGGTGGCATCCGCGCCCGTCGTCACAACTGTCGCGGGCGCGACCCAGTTGTCGGTGTGCGCAATGGTTTCGAGCGTCGCTTCGTACGCCGCAATGTCGAGCACCGGCAGTTCGGCCGTGGCTTCATTGTCGACGTCCGTGGAGGACGCGCTCGTATTCACCGGTGGCATCGCGGGCGTTCCCCAGATTCTGTTTTTCTACGGGAATTCTAGCCTTCGGAACCTGCGCCTTGTTTGAAGTCTTTTGCCCGGCTTTGCGAAACCCGAATGCGCTTCGCATTTCTGCGAATTCCATGTGAAACCGGCCCGCCAGCCGTAGGAAGCCGCCGACGGCCTGCCGGGCGCTTTCGGGATTATCCCGGCCGGCGCGCCGAGTAAGGGCGCGGCCCTTTGGGGTATCGTGGCGCCCCGATGGACACTCAATCCGCGACGCCGCGCCTGCGCCGTGCCTATTTCGAATGCCGCTACGGCCAGTTGCACGTGCACAACGCCATCCCGGCCGGCGGCGGCTTCGATGAGCAGACCACCCTCATCTGCCTGCATGCCAGCAGTGGCACCGGACGCGCCTTCCTGCCCGTTTCGAAGATTCTCGGCATGAACCGCTCGGTTTACAGCCCCGACACGCCCGGCTGCGGCGAATCCGACGGCCCGCCCGGCGCGTTGTCGGTCGCGGGCTTCGCCGAAGCCATCGGCGATTTTCTGGATTCGATGCGCTTCCGGCAGATCGACTTGTTAGGCGTGCATTCGGGTGCGGCGGTGGCCGCGGAGCTCGCGATCGCGCGGCCCAAGGTGGTCCGCAGGGTCGTGATGGTGGGCGCCCCGGCGCTCGACGAATCCGAGCGCAGAAGTTATCGGGATCTGTCGGCACCGGAAGGCTCGCCCCCCGGTGCATTGGTCGCACGCGCCGCGCTCATCGACTGGAAGGCGGAGAGCCGCCTGCCGCTCGTCAAACAACCCCTGTTGGTATTGCGGCCGCGCGACAATTTCTGGGAAGCCGGCGGGCGCGTGGCGAAGCTCAAGCCCGATGCGAAAGTGGTCGACCTGCCGGAACACGACAAGCGCATCCTCGAAACCCAGCCTCAGCTGGTGGCGAAACAGCTGTCAGCGTTTCTCTAGCGGCGGCGATGCGTCGGCCGAGTCGCGCTGCACGAATGGCGCGGTGAGCGCGGACAAGCGCAGCTTCTGTACGCCGGCGGCGTCGAAATTGGACGGATCGAGCCAGCGTAGATAGGCGTCCCTGAGGCCACCGTTCCAGTCGCGGTCGATGATGGCAAACCAGGTGGTGTCGCGATTGCGCCCCTTGTTGACGATGGCCTGGCGGAACATGCCTTCGTACGTGAACCCGAACCGCGTGGCCGCGAGGCGCGACGGCAGATTGCAGCTGTCGCATTTCCACTCGAAACGGCGATAGCCGAGCGCGAAGGCATTGGCCACAGCCAGGAAAATGGCCTCGGTCGCGGCGCGCGTTTGCGCGAGCCGCGGCGAGAAGTAGATGTTGCCCACCTCGATCACGCCGTGCGCGGGGTCGATGCGCATGTAGGCGCAGCTGCCCACGGCGCGTCCGCTCGCCGCATCGACGATGGCGTAGAACTGCGGGTCGCGCGAGCTCTCCGTGCCCCTGACCCAATCCTCGTACGCGGCGAAATTCGAATACGGACCGTGGAATGAATATGTCCAGCGCGTGCCCTGCGGGTCGTCGGCCTGTGCGTCGAAAATGTCGGCGGCATGCTTTCCGGCATTGAGCGGCTCGAGCCGGCAATAGCGACCCGGCAGCGTCGCGTGCGGCGGAAACGGCGGAGATTTCCAGCCGGGCAGGTCGAATCCGACGGGCTGCTCGTGCTCGTTGAGTCGATAATTCTCGTGCGGCGCGTCTTTCATGGCGGAGATTCTCCCACCGGCGTTCGCCTGAACGAAGGGACACCGAGGCGAGGCGATACGGAAAAGCTTGCCTCGACAAATCGCGCATCGTCAGAATGGCACTCATTAGCGCCCCATCAGAACAATGGCGCCAAACCACTTTCGGGAACTCCATGCGTCTTGCACAGACCTCGTCGATCGCGCTCGCATTCGTACTCACACTGACCACCGCCTCGTTCGCACAGACTCCCGCGCCGCCCAATCCGCGGCAGATGACCGCGGAGAAGATGTGGACGCTCAAACGCCTCGGCGATCCTTCGATCACACCCGATGGCAAGCTGGCGATCGTCCCGGTCACCACGTATGACGTCGCCGAGAACAAGGGGCTCACCGACCTGTGGCTGTTGCCGGTGGCCGGCGGAGCCGCACGCCAGCTCACCAGCGACCAGGCCAGCGACACGCAGGCCACGGTGAGTCCGGACGGCAAGTGGATCGCGTTCGTCTCACGGCGCGGCGACGACACCGAGAGCCAGATCTACGTCATCGCGGTGGACGGCGGCGAAGCGCGCCGCGTCACCAATCTGCCCACCGGCGCGTCGGTGCCGCAGTGGTTTCCCGACAGCGCCCGGATCGCCTTCGTGAGCGACGTGTGGCCGGACCTGGTGCACTGGGAGGACCAGGCGGCACGCAAGAAGGAGCGCGAGTCCACGAAGATGAGCGCGCGCGTCTGGACCCGGTCGCCGATCTCGTATTTCGATCATTACCTGGACGACACCGAACCGCATTTGTTCTCGATCGGCATGGACGGCGGCGAGCCGGCCGCGATCACCCGCATGTCGGGTTATCACCTGTCGAAGCAGGACGTCGATACCTTTTCGTACGACATATCTCCCGACGGCCTGGAAGTGGCATTCACGGCGAACGTCGACAAGACCGGCCTCGGCGCCAACTTCGATGTGATCCTGCTGCCTACCTGCGGCTGCAAGCCGGCGCGCGACATCTCCGCGGACAACAAGGCCGACGAAGATTCGCCGCGTTACAGCCCCGACGGCCGCCGGCTGGTCTACACGCAGCAGCGCATCCCGACGTTTTACGGCGATCGCGCGCGCCTCATGCTGTTCGACCGCGCCAAGGGCACCACCGTCGGGCTCACCGAGAACTGGGATCGCTCCGTCAGCGGCCTCACCTGGGAACGCGATTCGCGCACCTTGCTGGGAACGATCGACGACGCCGGCACGCGCCGCGTGTATCGCTTCCGGCTCGACGGCGGAAAGCCGGCGGCCGTGACGCAGGAATCCTCATTCGGAGGTCTCGCGCTGTCGCGCAATGGCAAGGCGCTGGTCGCGATCCGGCAAAGCTTCATCGAACCGCCGACGCTGGTGTCGCTCGCGCCGCGCGGCGCGCCTGTCAAACTATCCACGTTCAACGATGACGCGCTCGCCGCGCTCGATCAGGGCAAGGTGGAAAGCGTCACCTACAAGGGTGCACGGGACGCCGACATCCAGATGTGGATCGTCTATCCACCCGGCTTCGACGCGACGAAGAAATACCCGCTGATGATGCTGCTGCACGGCGGCCCGCACAACTCCATGACCGAAGGCCTGCAGTGGCGCTGGAACGCGGAGGTTTTCGCGAGCTGGGGCTACGTGGTGACCTGGCACAACTTCCACGGCTCGAACGGCTTCGGCAACGACTTCACCGATTCGATCAACCCGGACTGGATCAGCCTGCCGTACGAAGACACGATCAAGGCGGCGGAGTGGCTGATGGCAAAGCCCTTCATCGACCGCGAACGCATGGTGGCCGCGGGCGGCAGCTACGGCGGCTTCCTCGCCACGACCTTGTTAGGCCGCAAGCATCCGTTCAAGGCGCTGGTGGCGCACGCCGCGGTCTACGACATGTTCGCGCAACAGGGTTCCGACTACGGCGCGGAAACCGAACGGTTCTTCAACTACTGGGAAAAGCCCGAAGAGTTCGCGAAATATTCGCCGCACACCTTCGCCGGCAACTTCAACACGCCGACACTCGTGATTCACAATCAGCTCGACCTGCGCGTGCCGCTCAATCACGGCATCCAGTTGTTCAATACCCTGCAGAAGCGCGGCGTGCCGTCGAAGCTGCTGTACTACCCGGATGAGAACCACTGGGTGCTGAAGCCGCAGAACTCGCTGTTCTGGTACCAGACCGTGCACGACTGGGTCGCAACCTATGCCGCGCCCGGCCCACAATAGTCAGAAGGCGGAGGAGATCTCATGAAGCGTCGCACACTGCTCACGCTGGCTGCGGCCGGCGCCGTTTCCACCGCACTGCCCGCCTGGAGCCGCAAGATCAAGCCGATGAAGATCCTGATTCTCGGCGGCACGCGCTTCATCGGCCTGCATATGACGGCATTGGCTCTCGAGCGCGGCCACACACTCACATTCTTCAATCGTGGCAAGACCAAGACCGATCGCTACCCTGACGTCGAACGCATCAAGGGCGATCGCGATGGACAGATCGACGGGCTGAAGAATCGCCAATGGGACGTGGTCATCGACAACTCGGGCTATGTGCCGCGCCACGTGCGCGCGTCGGCGGAACTGCTGGCGCCCAACGTCAAGCACTATGTGTTCGTCTCGTCGATCTCGGTGTATCCGAATTTCAGCGAGCCGCGCGACGAGAATTCGCCGGTGGGCAAACTCGCCGACGAAACCGTCGAGAAGGTGGATGGCGAAACCTATGGTCCGCTGAAAGCGCTGTGCGAGAAGGAAGTGGCGAAGGCCCTGCCCGGCCGCACCGCCGTCATCCGGCCCGGCCTCATCGTCGGCCCCGACGACAACACCGACCGGTTCACGTACTGGCCGGCGCGCGCCGCACGCGGCGGTGAGTTCATCGCACCCGGCGCGCCCACCGACGCATTCCAGATCATCGATGTGCGCGATCTCGCCGCGTTCACGCTCAAGGCCGTTGAGGAACGCGTCATGGGTACCTACAACCTCGTGTCGAACGTCAACGAGTTCAAGTTTGGCGAGCTCACCGACGCCAGCATTGCCGCCGCTAACAAACAGGCGAAGCCGGCGACTCCCCCGAGCGCGACCTGGCTGCCCGCCGAATTTCTCGAAGAACAGAAAGTTGAACCGTGGGGCGAAATGCCCGTCTGGCTGCCGGCCAAGGGCGACGAAGCCGCATTCGCCGGCACCAGCAACAAGGCGGCGCTCGCGAAAGGATTGAAGATCTCGCCCTTGAAGAAGACCGTCGACGACACGCTGACCTGGCACCTGACGCGCCCCGAAGAGGAGCGCACCAAGCTCAAGGCCGGCATCGCCGCCGACAAGGAAGCCACGGTACTCGCGGCCTGGAAGGCGAAGCAGACGGCGGGCTAGATCGGGCGGACTACAGCGGTCCGAACGCCTGCACGTCAGAATCGTCGAAGATTTCGACCTGCTTGCCGCTGCGCACCATGCGTTTGCCGAGGGTGGGGAATTCCGCGACGTCGAAATCGAGATGCTCGCCGCCCGATAGATAGACGAGGTCTTCCGGCCCGGGATTGCGCATCAGGTGCGCCACCGACGGCGTGGGATAGCCGATGAAATCGCCGGCGCCGATCTCGTAATCCGCGCCGTCGATCGTCGCGATCGCGCGCCCTGACAGCAGGTAAATCCATTCCTCTTCGTGCCGGTGCGAGTGGTAGACGTATGCCTCCTTGCCGGCCGGCACGCGCATGAAATTCACACCAGTGCGCTTCAGACCGACGCTCAAGCCCAGCTGCGTCCCGTGCATCTCCGAGTTGGGATTCCACGGATGGGAGAACTGCTGCGAATGCGCCGCGATGTCGGCGGCGCGCACGATGTTGAGATTGGGTTTGTCCATGCCGCAACCTTATCGTAAATCGTGACGGCAGATCGTCAGGGAATTTCCCAGTTCACCCCTAACAACACGTAGCGCGGGAAGGTGCTGTCGTAGTCCTGGAGCAGCGACCAGGCGCCGTCGCTTTCGGTCAGCGTGTACCCGGTGCAGCACGGTGTCTGACGGTTGCCGGCATTGCCGATGTCGACGTAGAAGTGCAGCGCGCTCGCCGGCAGCGGGAAAGTCCAGGTGGCGCGCAGATCGATCGAAATCATGCGCGGGTACGCGCGCGAATTGCGCGGCTCGAGTGCGAGTTCGCCGGTGGCGGGATCGACGAGATCGAGCACATTGCGCCGCCAGCCGCTGCGCCATTGCACGGTGCCCGACAATTGCCAGGGCCTGCGGATCCACGACAGGCCCGCATTCACCGCGTTACGCTGATCCCAGGTGCGCGCGCGCTTGAACCCGGGAAATTCATCCTCCGATTCCGTCCAGCTGTACGCCATCCACCCTGCCCAGCGCTCGGCGGGCTGCCAGCGCAATGTGGACTCGACCCCATAGGCCATCGAAGCGCGCGGCGCCACGCGCACACGATCGACCTCGAGCTCGGGCAGCGGTACCAGGGCGTCGAGCAGGTTTTCGTAGATAGGCAGCGGATCGGCGATGCGCTTCTGGAATGCCTCCGTGCGCACCGACCAGTCACTCCCGAAGCGCCGCTCGACACTGATCACTGCCTGGTCGTCACGCTGAACGGGGTGAAAGATGGCCTCGGCGTCCTGGATCTGCAGCTCGTCGGGACGCTCGGCCTGGTACATGCGGCCGAGCGCGGCGCGCAGCCGCCAGCGGTCATTCGGCTCGTACTCGAGCGCGAGGCGCGGCGACAGCTGCGAATCGCTGAAGCCATCGTACCGTTGCGCATCCCAGCGCAGGCCGGCACTCAGCGTCAATGCGTCGGTCACGTCCCAGGAATCAAATAGATAGGCAGCGTACGCGTCGCCCCCGACATCGAGATTCTGCTCGAACGCGAAGTCTGTGCGGTTGAACGCCGCGGCGAAGCGCGGATCGAAGGTCGCGTCGCCGCGATATTCGTATTCGGAGGCGTAGTTCTGGGCTTCGATACCGGCGACCCATTGCGAATTGCCGGCTCGCCGCAGCAATTCCACGCGCGCCGTGGTGGCATCATGGCGGCGCACGTCATCGACGCTGCCGACGGCGTTGTTGCGCGCGATGGAGCCGCGGCGCGTGGTGTGCCGCTCGGTGTGCGACAACGCGGCGCGCAGATTCAGCGTGTCGTCGAGGTCGAACTCGCCGCGCACCCATTCGGTACCGTCGCGATAGCTGGCGCGTGCTATCTCGCTGTCGTCGCCGCGATGAAAATCGAGCGAGTCGTCGAGCAGCATCCACCCGGCAATGAGCTTGCCCTTCTCGCCCACCGGCATCGCGAAGCGCGCCAGTGCATCGGTGAAATCCGGATCCCCGACGCGTTGGTCGAGATCGTTGAGCACCAGGCCCACGACGCTGGCGCGCGCGGCGCCCAGCCACTCGATGTCGCGGCGGTCGGAGCGACCGCTGGTCACGGCCGAGGCGAACAGCGGCGACAGGCCGAAGATCCAGGTGTCGTCGGCCCCGGCGGCACGCGGCACGATGTCGAGCACGCCCGAGAGCCGGTCGCCGAAGCGCGCCGGCAGAACGCCGCTGTAGAAGTCGAGGCTGCCGACCACCGCCGGATCGAGCACACCTAACAACCCCTGGAAGTCCTTGAAGTGGAATGGCTCGAACAGCGGGATGCCGTCGTAGTAGACCCCGAGCTCGTTCTGCCGGCCGCCGCGCACGTAGGGCCGCGACGAGACGCCATTGGTCGCCGTTCCCGGCAGGTACTTGGTGACGCGCAACACGTCCTGGTCGAGACCCGGCAACGCCTCGATGTCTTCGCGCTTGAGCTCGGCCGCGCCTGCATCGTTGCGGGGCGCAACGCGGTAGCGGCTGGCGAACACCTCGACTTCCTCGAGCGGCTCTTCTTCCGCCGAGACCTGCGGCCGAGCCTGCGCCGGTACGGGCGTCTCGGCAGCACCGGCGCGCACCACCGCGAAGACGCCGGGCCGCACCGGTGCGAGCGCGAGGGCGTGCTCGCCCAATAGAATGCGCGCGATGTCTTCCGGGGCGCCGCGTCCAGGGTCCTGCGACACGCGCATGTCGGGCGTGACCAGCGCGGAGGAATAGACGACGCGCAGACCGCTGCGCTGCAGTTCGTCGAGTGCGGCGGAGAGTGGCTGGCCCGCGGAAATGCCCCACGCGTTGCCGGTGAACAGCGCGCAGGTTGCCAGTAGCGCGACTAAGCGCGCTTTCAATGAATCAGCCGGCGTTGGCCGAACGTCGCTCAATGATCACTTTCTCACCGTCGCGGTGCCAGGCGAGGTCGGCGGTTGCGAGAACCAGGCTCAAGGCTTCGAGCGGCTCGAGATCTTCGATGGAGCCTTTGAGTTGCACTGCGCCCAAGTGTCCGCCGTCGAGGCCCTCGGCGTAAATCGGCGCAAGGCCGGTTTCGCGATGGAACCACGTCAGGAACTGGCCGAGCGTCGCTCCATCTAGTTTGAATCCGGTCGGCAGGGCCGCGATCCAGTCAAAGCGTGCGTCATCCGGTGGCAACCTGCCCGTGTGAATGCCGCCGTCGCGGTCACGATGCAACATCCATTCACCGGCGGCGGCAACCGTAGTGGCCTGTCCGCTCTTGAGCTGCGCGCTGCCCTCGCGCACGGAAACTTCGATCTCGTTCCGTTCGGAGCGCACCAGGTACTGCGTGCCCAGATGTGTGACCACGCCGTGTGGCGTAACGAGGCGCAGCGGCTCGCGGGCGCCGGGCGTGGCATCGACAAAGGCTTCGCCCACGCTGAGCTCGATTTCTTCCGGGCTGCCGAGCTGCACATGCGTGCCGGCCGCGAGCCGCACCGTGAGGTCGGGCGAGAGGCGCAACAACGCACCGCTGTCATTTGAAACGGTCAGCGAATCGCCGGCTGACAACACCGCACCGGCACGCGGCCGCGTGTCGCCGCTGAACCAGTGCGCGCCGTGCGAGACGAGCGACCCGTCCAGTGCTTCGAGTCTGGCTACTACCGCAGTGGGTTGCAGCGCCTGCCAGGTCATGCCGCCGGCCACCACGACCACCACCGCGGCGGCCACGGCCCAGCGCCGCGTGGAAGAAAACGCGCGCGCAGGGGCCGCGTGGAATTCCTGGCTGAGCTTCGCAAAGGCCAGCTCGCGCGCGGCCGCAGAAGGCTCGGCCTTGAGCTGGCCTAACAAGGCGGCGGTTTCTCTTTCGTCGTCGAGTTCTGTCATGGCAGCAGATCCTGCACGGCCATGCCGCGCACCTGCAGCGCAGAGCGAAACGCGAGCCGCGCCCGCTGCAACTGCGACTGGGTCGCTTCGAACGACAGGCCGACACGCGTGGCGATGCGTTCGACCTCCCACTCCTCTATATATTTGAGTTCCAGCATCTCTCCGTACCTGCCGGGCAGCTCGTCGAGCACCTGGCGGATGACCTTCATTCTCTCGCCGCGCGCCAGCGGTACTTCGCCGCCGGCATCCGCGTCCGCGACCGCATGTGCGGCGTCGCGTGCTGCCCCCGCCGCATCCAGGCTCGTCGTATGAGCCGCGATGCGCGCCGATTTTTCGAGCGAGTCGGCAATCTCATTGCGGCAGATCTGCGCCAGCCATGAAAACAGGCTGGCCTGGCCGCGAAAACCCGCCAATCCGCGCAGGCCGCGAATCATCGAGGCCTGGGCCGCGTCTTCCGCCAGTGCCGCATCGCCGCGCAGGCGCGCGAAGGCGAAGCGATAAAGGCGCCCGAAATACTCGTCGAAAAATTCGCGCAGGGCGGCCTCATCGCGCGCCAACAGCCGCTCTACCAGCCGATCGTCTTCCATCGGCTCGCAGGTTAGACGGCGCCTGCCACCACAATCAATCGCAACCGGCGGGAAAAGCCTTACGGGCCAATTATCTGGAAAACATTGGCCGCCCGCGATTGATGGAGCGCCGGCGCCCCGTCTTACGCCCATGCCCCTGCCCAAACCTGCGGTAGCCGCCTGCGCGGTCTTCCTCGCCCTCTCCTGCGTACCGGCAGTTGCGGTCGAGATTGCGCCAACCCTTCCTTCTGCCACCGAGCTCGAGGGCGCGCAGGCGCGCATCGGCGCCATTTTCGTCAACGTCGGTGACATCTTCGATACGACGAAGCCGGGCGAGAACAAGCGGCTGTATCGCTTCGCGAACCGCGTGCACATCGACACGCATGAGTCCGTGCTGCGCGCCCAATTGTTGTTCGCCGAAGGCGACCTGTTCTCCGAACGTGTGCTTACGGAAACGGAACGCACGCTGCGCCGGCTGCGCTACATCCGCGAGCCGAAAGTGCGCGCCGTCGCTTTTCACGATGGCGTGGTCGACGTCGAAGTCACCGCCTCCGATGTCTGGACGATGAGTCCCGGGCTGTCGTTCGGCCGCAAGGGCGGCGCCAACAGTACCAGCGTCGAGTTCGACGACTACAACGTGCTCGGGATGGGCAAGCGCCTGTCGATCGGATCGAGCAGCAATGCGGAGCGTTCCTCGACGACGTTCGAGTGGAAGGACCCCAACGTCCTCGGTTCGCGCTGGACCAGCGCGGCCAGTTATGCCGACAGCGACGACGGCAACAGCAGCTCGTTCGACATCGAACGCCCGTTCTTTTCTTTTGACACGCGCTGGACCGCGGGCCTGTCCATCGGCCAGGACGACGGCGTGCTGCATCGCTACGCGCTCGGCGAACGCGTCGACGAATTCCGCCGCGACACGCGCACCGCCGACCTGCATTTTGGCACCTCGCGCGGCTGGGACGACGGCTGGGTGCGGCGCTTCACGGCGGGCCTGCGGCTCGACGAGGCCCGTTTCGGCAACGACGCCACCTATCTACCGAGCGCCAACCTGCCGGACGACCGCCGGCTGACCTACCCCTACGCCTCGATGGAGTGGATCCAGGACGATTTCGTCACCAGCACCAACCTCGACCAGATCGAGCGCACCGAGGATTTCGAGTTCGGCAAGCGCTTCATGGTGGAGCTCGGCCAAGCGGCCGGCATTTTCGGTGCCGACCGCACCGCAACGCTGGTGCGCGCCTCGGCCAGCCGCGGCTGGCGCATTCACCCGCATCACACGTTTTTCTTCGGCGCGAATCTCGCCAGCCGCATCGGCCAGGGCAACGACAACTCGCTGTTCTCTGCCGCCGCGCGCTACTTCTGGCGCACCAGCGACAACACTTTGTTCTACGCCTCGTTGCAGGGCGACCTGGGTCACGCGCTGGACGCAGACAACGACCTCTCCCTGGGCGGCGACAACGGTCTGCGCGGCTATCCACTGCGCTATCAGACCGGCAACGCGCGGGGCCTGCTCACGGTGGAACAGCGCTTCTTCACCAAGTGGTACCCCTGGCACCTGTTCAACGTCGGGGCGGCGGTGTTCGCCGACGTCGGCCGCACGTTCGGCGCGGGCGCCATCGAAACGCCGCAGCTGGGAATGCTGCGCGACGTCGGCTTTGGCCTGCGCCTTTCCAATTCCCGCTCCGCGCTGGCGAACGTCCTGCACATCGACATCGCCTTTCCGCTCAACGGCGATTCGTCGCTGCAGAGCATGCAATTCCTGATCCAAACGAAACGCAGCTTCTGAAGCTCGCGAGGAAAGCTCATGTACGAACGATATCCTTCCCTGGCGCGCTTCTGGCCGCTGATCACGCTGGCGTTCTGGTACGTATGCCTGGGAGCTGTCGTGCGCCTCGTACTGTGGGCGCAGTTCGGCTACGCGCAGCAGGTGTCGCTGCCTGCGCTGCTGTGGATCTTCCCCGCCGGCGCCATCGCGGATGCCGTCCAGGCGCTCTATTTACTGGCGCCGTTCGCACTGTTTCTCGCACTGCTGTCGGACCGCTGGCGCGCGTCGCGCGCCGTGAATGTCGGCATCGTCGTCGGCGCATTCCTGTGGATGTTCGGCCTTACCTTCGTTGCGGTGGCGGAGTATTTCTTCTTCGAGGAGTTCGATTCGCGCTTCAACCTGGTGTCGGTGGATTACCTCATGTATCCCACCGAGGTCGTGGGCGACATCCGCAGCGAGTACCCGTTGTTCACCGTGCTCGCTCTGGGCACGGTGGTGGCCGCGATCATGGTGTTGATCTTGCGCAAGCAACTGCGGACGGGCGCTGCATTGCCGGTCGCGCGCGCCGGGCGCCTCCGCGCGCTGGGTGCGTATGTTGCCCTGGTCGCCTGCGCCGCCCTCACCTTCCAGAGCAGCTCGCTCGGGTTTTCGCGCAATCGCGTGGCAAACGAGCTCGCGTCGAACGGCGCGATGAGCTTCTTCCGCGCGATGCGCACCAGCGAGATCGACTACGGCTCTTACTACGCGAGCCGCGATCGCCATAAAAATCTCGCGGAGCTCGAGAAGGCGTTGTCACAGGGCGGCGGTGAATTCACGCGCCTCGCCGAGGGCCGCATCGATCGCGAGTTCCCCGCGCGTGGCGATGGGCTCGGCAAGATGAACGTGGTCGTGATCGCCAGCGAGTCGTTCGGCGCAGAATTCTCCAAGCTTTATGGATCCAAGCGCGACTGGACGCCCGAATTCGACCGCTTCGCGCAGAAGAGCCTGTGGTTCCGCCACATGTATGCATCGGGCACGCGCACGGTGCGCGGGCTCGAAGCGATCACCGCCTCCTTCCCGCCGATTCCGAGCGTGTCGATCGTGCGCCGGCCGGGGAACGAGAACATCGCCAACTGGGGCTCGGTGATGCGCGCGCAGGGTTACAGCACGAGCTTCCTGTACGGCGGCTACGGTTACTTCGACAACATGAACTACTTCTATGCCAACAACGGCTTTGAAGTCCTCGACCGCAAATCGATCACCAGACCCACGCGGTTCGAGAACATCTGGGGCGTAGCCGACGAGGATCTCTACGACCTCGCGCTCGACCACTTCGACGACTTGTCGATGCGCGGCAAGCCGTTCTTCGCCATCATCATGAACACCTCCAACCACAAGCCATTCACGTTCCGCGCCGGCGTGCCGGGCGTGAAGCCCGCCGGCGGTGGCCGTGAATCCGGCGTCCGCTATGCGGATTTCGCGCAAGGGTATTTCCTCGAGCAGGCGGAACGCCATGGCTGGTTCGACAACACCTTGTTCGTGGTCGTGGCCGATCACGGCGCGCGCGTCTACGGCAAGCAGGACATTCCGATCAAGAGCTACGAAATTCCGATGCTGATCTACGCGCCGAAGCGCCTGAATCCGCAGCGCGTGGATGCGCTGACCACGCAGATCGACGTGGCGCCGACGGTGCTCGGTTTGTTAGGCCTGCCGTACCGCGCGCCGTTCTTCGGGCAGGACGTGCTGCACACGAAAGCCGCCGACCGCGTCGTGTTCTTCAGCCACAATCACGACGTCGCCATCCTGCGCGGCAATCAGCTCGCCATCCTCGGCTTGCAGAAGAGCACGGAAAACTTCTTCTACGATGCGGCCACAGATTCCTACCGCCCCGCGCCGCGCAACGTCGAGTTGAACGATCTCGCCATCGCCTACTACCAGACGGCCTCCGAATTGTTCCACGAGCGCCGCTACAATTGACCATGATTCTGCGCGACTGGCGCGCGCTGGTGCTGTGGCCCAGCGTGCTGATGGTGCTGGCATTTGCGGTGTTGGTGGCCGGCGAGCTCGACCGGCCGATCGCGCAGGCGCTGTTCTACGGCGCCGACCGCGGCTGGCTCGGCGTCGGTGCCGGCGACTGGTGGGCCCACGATCTCATCCATAGTGCCGGACGCTGGGTGGTGCGGGGTGTTGCGTTGCTGGCCCTCATGAGTTGGGCGCTGTCGTTCAAGGTGGCGCGGCTCGCGCCGTGGCGGCGCGAGGCGCTGTACGTGTTCGCCGGGATCGCGGCCGCGACCGCGCTGGTCGGCATTCTCAAGGCGTTGACCAACGTCGACTGTCCCTGGGATATCAGCGGGTTCGGCGGCGACCGGCCCTACGTAACACTGTTCGGAGACCGCCCGGACTATCTACCGCGGGCCCAGTGCTTCCCGGGGGCGCACTCGTCGTCCGGCTTCGCACTGGTGAGCCTGTACTTCGCGCTGCGCGATCGCTGCCTGCGCGCCGCGCGCTGGGCATTGGCGCTGGGAGTGGGCGTCGGGGTCGTGTTCTCGATCGGCCAGCAGGCGCGCGGCGCGCATTTCCTCTCGCACGATCTGGCCAGCGCCGCGCTCGTGTGGTGGGTGCTGCTCGCGCTGTACGCATGGATGCTTCCGAAGCGCCAGCTACAAGAAGAGTCGCGCCAGCGAATAGGCGGCCATTCCGCTCGCGAGGCAGCCGAAGATATTGCGCGACCAGCACAGCCACAGACCCGTGGCGAGCGCGCCGATCAGCCGCGGATTGAGCAGTGACAGATCGAGCGTGGCGTTCGCGCCGTGCAGCAGCACGTCTGGGACGATGATAGCGGCCAGCGTGCACACGGGCGCATAGCGCAGCGCGGCCTCGACCCGGTGACTCAGGCGCAGGCGCGCGCCGGCGATGAGAAACGACGTGCGCGTGACGAACGTCGACAGCGCGAGACCCACGATCACCACGCCGAGCGCAATTCCCGACACTGGATCGCTCATGCGGAGGCCGGCGTTGCCGGTGGCGAACGCTCCTGCCAGGCGTCCGTGAGTGTTGCCGCCACGATGCCGGCGAGCGCGCCGCAGAACAGGCCGAGCTTGAAAGGCATCTCGTGGGCCAGCAGCGCCACCACCGCGGCGACTACCGCACCAGACAGCGCGGGACGGGTGATGAGGCTCGGTCCCACCAACGCAACCAGCGCCAGCGTGCCGGTGAATTCGAGACCCCAATCCGTGGGGACGTAACTCGCGGCGACGATGCCGGCGAGCGCGGACACCTGCCAGGTGAGCCAGTTGTTGGTGCACACACCGGCGAACCAGGCGTCGCGGTGCTGCTCGGGTAGTTTGCCTTCCTGCGCGGAACGCATGAACAGCGCAAAGGTGAAGTCCGTCATGAAGAAGCCGAGCGCGGCGCGTTTGCGCAGCGGTTGCTCCGCGAAGTACGGGCGCAACGCGGCGCTGTAGATGACGAAGCGCAAATTCGTCACGAGGCCCGTGGCGACGATGACCCAGAGCGGCGCGCCGGCGACGATCAACGGCAGCGCGGCCAGCTGTGCCGAGCCCGCATAAACGAGCAGCGACATCATGATGGCCCAGGGAACCGTCAGGCCACCCTTGACCATGGCGACGCCGCTGACCAGGCCCCACGCGCCGGCGCCGAACAGCGACGGAATGATCGCGCGCTGGCCGCTGCGAAACGCGCCGACGCGTTCCGGGACCACAGCTGTCACGACGGCCGCATTACCACACGCCGGTGTTGGCCATCGACAGCCAGGGTTCGCGCGGCGGCAACGCGCCGTCTTTCTGCAGTAGTTCGATGGAGATGTTGTCGGGCGAGCGCACGAACGCCATGCGGCCGTCACGCGGTGGGCGATTGATCGTCACGCCGTGTTTCTGCAGGCGTTCGCAGGTCGCGTAGATGTCATCCACGGCATAGGCCAGATGCCCGAAGTTGCGGCCACTGCCGTAGGCTTCCGGTTCCCAGTTGTGCGTGAGCTCCACCTGCGCGGTGCCGTCGCCCGGCGCTGCAAGGAAAATGAGCGTGAACTTGCCCTGCGGGTAGTCGGTGCGCTTGAGCACTTCGAGCCCGAGCGCATCGCAGTAGAACTCGAGAGAGGCGTCGACGTCGGTGACGCGCACCATGGTGTGCAGATACTTCATCGCGCGGCTCGACTAGCTAGAACATTTCCGAGGCGCCGGGCGGCTTCACATCCACCTTCTTGCGCGACGGAATCCAGTCACCGGTGATCATGGCTTCATAGGGCTGGCCAGGACCGACCATGGGATAAACACCCGCGTCGGCATCGATGATCACCTCGAGGAACGCCGCGCCTTTGAAGGCGAGGAATTGCTCGATCACCGTTGGCACGTCTGCCTTGCGGTCGAGCCGCACGGCGTACTTGAAGCCATCGGCCTGCGCGGCCTTGATGAAATCCTTGGTGTGCAAAGTCTTCTCGGAGGCCGACAGGCGGCCCTTGAAGAACAGCTTCTGCCACTGCTTCACCATGCCGTCGCCGTTGTTGTTGAGCACGACGACCTTCACCGGCAAATCGTAGGTCGTTACCGTTTCCATCTCGCCGATGTTCATGCGCACCGAGGCGTCACCGTCGATGTCGATGACCAGGCGGTCGCGCTGCGCGAACTGCGCGCCGATCGCAGCCGGCAGGCCGAAACCCATGGTGCCCATCGAGCCCGACGTGAGCCACAGGCGCGGATCGCGGAAATCGCAATACTGCGCGGCCCACATCTGGTGCTGACCGACGCCGGTCGAGATGATGGCCTCGCCCTGGGTGATGCGGTTGATCTCTTCGATCACGTAGTAAGGCTGGATCTTCTCGCTGGCGCGGTCGTAGTTCATCGCGTAGGTGCGGCGCAGATCGTCGAGGTACGCGAGCCACTTGCTGCGATCGCGCTTGAAGCCGGCGCGTTTGCCATGCGTCGTCAGCGTGCGCAGCGCTTCGGGCAGCAGGCCGACGTGGCTCCACTGCACGCGTTTGACCTTGTTGATCTCGGCGCGATCGATGTCGAAGTGCGCGATGTACTTGGCCCCGGGCGCGAACTTGGCCGGATTGCCCGCGACGCGATCGTCGAAGCGCGCGCCGATGGCGATCAGGAAGTCGCAATCGTCCACCGCGTAGTTGGCGAACGCCTGGCCGTGCATGCCCAGCATGCGCATAGAGAGCGTGTCGGTGGTATCGACCGCGCCGATGCCCATCAGCGTGGTGACCACCGGGATGCCGAATTCCCGCGCGAACTCGCGCAGCTCCGCTGACGCGTTGCCGTTGATGACGCCGCCGCCCGCGTAGATGAGCGGCCGTTGCGACTCACCCAGCATCTCGAAGAAGTGATTGGCCTCGGTACCGTCGATGATGTCGGTAGTTAGCGTCTCGAGACGCTTGCGATAGCCGGGCATCGGCAGCGAGCCCGTGCCCTGGAATTCGCCGGACCAGTTCTGCACGTCTTTCGGCACGTCGATGACGACGGGACCCGGCCGGCCGGTGCGCGCGATCTCGAACGCGGTGCGCACGGTGGATTCGAGCTTGGCCGGATCGGTGACGAGAAAAATGTGCTTGGCGACCGAGCCCATGATCGAGGGCACCGGTGCTTCCTGGAATGCATCCGTGCCGATGGCGCTGGTAGGTACCTGGCCGCAGATCACCACGATCGGAATGGAGTCCGCCATGCAATCGCGGATCGGCGTGACTGTGTTGGTCGCGCCGGGGCCGGACGTGACGATCGCGCAACCGACGCGGCCACTGGCGCGCGCGTACCCGGCGGCCATGAAGCCCGCGCCCTGCTCGTTGGCCGGGACAATGAGTGGCATCTGCCGTTCGCCCTTTTCCCTGCGTGCCTCGTTGAAGCAGAACACGGCATCGTAGGTAGGCAGGATGGCGCCGCCGCTGTAGCCGAAAATCGTCGATACACCCTCGTCCGCCAATACCTGCACGATCATTTCCGCGCCGGTCATCTTCTGGCCCGCGAGCGGATGCCGGATGGAGGGCGCGGCCGGCGTGGCAGCCGCGGTCAAGTCACGGATTTTAGGGGTTTTTGCCATAGCTGCGTGCGAGCGTAGCAGTTTGCAGCGTGTGCGCAAACCGCTATTCTGGCCGCCGTTTCGTCATCCATAGACCCCGGTTCCATGCGTCATATCATCGCCATCCACCTGCAGAACGAGGCCGGCGCGCTCACCCGCGTCACCGGGCTTTTCTCCACGCGCGGCTACAACATCGAATCGCTGTCGGTCGCGGCCACGGATGATTCCTCGGTATCGCGCGTGACACTTACGACCAAGGGCGCGGACGGCGTGATCCTGCAGATCGTCAACCAGCTGAACAAACTGATCGACGTCGTGGCCGTGGAAGACCTGACGCGCGGCGAGCACATCGAGCGCGAGCTCGTGGTGCTCAAGCTGCGCGTCGAACCGCAGTTGATCGACTCCGTGCGCGGCTACGTGGTACGCGCCGGTGGGCGTGTGCTCGAGCCCTCGCCCGAAGGGTTCGTGGTCGAGCTCACGGCCTCCGAGGCGGAGGTGAACCAGTTCGTCAGCGACCTGGGAGAACGGACGGACATCGTCGAAGTCGTACGCTCGGGCGCGCTCGCGGTCGGGCGCAATGCCCGCGCGCTGCACGTAGTTAGATAGACGGCGCGCACGCCGCATGTCACTGCGTCGATGGTTGCTGGCGACGCTGCTCCTGTTCGCGCCGGCTTTTTCCGGCGCCGCGGATTCGAAAGGCTCGGTGCCGGTCGCGAAGCTCGATGCCTACTTCGACGCCCTGGCGAAGCACCAGCTCGCGAACGGCAGCATCGCGATCTCCGAGAAGGGAGTGCCGCGCTACAAGCGGTCGATCGGTTTCGCGACGATGGACCAGGGCAGACAGGAGCCG
>Ga0193752_1001023_pt1 | contig 24585 bp, 21 predicted proteins | sample H1c1metaG_FD_144924 | JGI IMG/M metagenome (GOLD analysis project Ga0193752, IMG submission 144924) | Soil microbial communities from a riparian zone of the East river system, Colorado, United States - H1c1 | ecosystem: Environmental > Terrestrial > Soil > Riparian zone | place: USA: East River...
CAGCCAATATCCGACAAATATTTGAGCGCTGCCTGCGTCATGTAGACGTAACCGTAAATGTTCGTTCGGAACGTATTGTCGAGCTGGGTCGGCGTAATCGCGCCCAATGCATCCTGCGCATGTTGCTCGGCGGCATTGTTGACAAGGATATCCAGCATCCCGAACCGCTCCATGGTGCGGCCCACGGCTCGTTGGCAGAACTCAGGATCTCGTACATCGCCGCGCAGTAATAACGTCTCCGCACCTTCGGCCTCCAGCATGGCGGCAGTCTCGCGAGCGTCGCGATCTTCGTCCAAATAGCTAATCGCCACCATCGCGCCTTCGCGCGCAAAATGCACGGCTACGGATCGGCCGATGCCGCTGTCTCCACCACTGATCAGCGCCACTCTACCCAGCAGTTTGTTGCTGCCCTGATAGTCGTCGCGAATCACGACGGGCTCGGGCACCATCTCCGTTTCGAGGCCAGGCTGACGTGCTTGATGCTGCGGGACCTGCCCCTCCGGATACAACGGGGGTCGCGACTCGAAGTTCATAGCAACCCCCGCATATAGATTGATAATTTGGCCACTACTTCGCCCGCAACTGTGCCGCGAGGCGACTGTGTTCTTCCAATGTCGGCAGAGTATCTTTTGCAAAAGCTTGCAGCGATTGCTCCATGCCGGTGGCGACACTTGCTTGCCTAAACAACGCAACTGCGTCCTGGTGGCCGGTGGCCATCTCTTCGGAATAGGCCGCATCGAATTCCTTGCCGGATTTGCTTTCCAATTTTTCAAGCGTTGCTTGATGTTCCGCGTCCAACCCTGCAGGCGTTGGAATCCCGATTCGAGTTGCCAATTCCTTTAGTTCTGCACTTGTTTCCTGATGATCCACGACGATTCTCTGCGCAAAATCTCGCACCTTGCTACTCGAACCTTTGGCTATCGCCATCTTGCCGGCTTCGAATTCAAGCAAGCCTGTCTGCGTTGCCGCTGCCACAAAGGTTCGTGCGTTGGAACCCTGGCGCGAAATCGTCGACTCCGGGGCGCTCAACGCAGATGCCGGGGACGGCGGCGGCAATGGTGCGGCGGGCGGAGTATTCGAAGGAGGCAAAGGAGGATCGGCAGCGAACGCGATCAACGCGAGCGACGAGCCGAAGACATACAAGGCCATCAATAGAAATGGTGTCCGCTTCACGTATCCTCCCGAGCGACGCAAAGCACGCCGCCCTTGGGGCCATTGGATCAAAAACAAAGCCGTTACGAACTCAGGCGACGACGATTTCGCTGTCCGCCTAGTCCCACAGCCCAGCGACAGCGGATAGCGGATAGCGGATAGCGGATAGCGGATAGCGGATAGCGGATAGCGGATAGCGGATAGCGGATAGCGGATAGCGGATAGCGGATAGCGGATAGAAAGTACTGGATCGAAACACAATCACTGAAAGAATCCGCGCTTCTTTCCTGACTACCCGCTACCCGCTAACCGCTTCTTCAGACAATCACTGAAAGAATCCGCGCTTTTTTCCTGACTACCCGCTAACCGCTAACCGCCACCCGCTTCTTCAGCTAGTTAGCCTTCGGTTTCCCCGCTTCCAGATCCTTTGCCGTCGCGGTTCGAGTTCCGCTTAAGGAACCCGGTGACGCACTCGATTGCGTCGCGCCGTAAGACGGACCTTGACCGGATTGGCTTTGACCGGACTGCGATTCATTCTTCACTCGCAATTCGTTCTGCACCGGCGCACCACTCACCTTGCGCTCGATCAATTCTTCCGCGGCATATTTCTGACGTCTGTCCTTCACGTTGCCTGTCAGTTTGATTTCCTTATCCTTCACTTCGACATGAATGTTGCTGGCGTCGATCGTGTGATCTTCCGACAGGCATTCACAGACCAATTCCTTAATGCGCTCGTCGGAGCGCTCGTAGCCTTTTGGCCCAATGCCTCGATAGGATTGACCGTAGCCACCGCCATACGCGTCACCCGATTGCGAGTTGCCGTAATATTCCGAACTAGACTGATTTGAGCCGGAATTCGATCCGTACTGGTTCGATCCATATGGGCTCGATCCGTAACCGCCCGATCCCCGGTCACCCTGACCCCGACTACTTTGACCGTAGCGCTGCTGGTCGCCTTGACCGTAACGATCGCCGTAAGTACCCGACGAAATCATCAACGTGTTGTCGTTCGAACCATACGATTGTCCATAGGCCTGCTCGAAATCTCCATTGTCTCTATTCGACCATTCACCGCTACCGCGCAGCCGATCCCAGCGACTATTCGTCATCCGACTCCGGCCGTCATTTGCTTGGTACCCTTCATCTGTATATCGCTGCCAATCCGATTGCTCGGAAGGTTGCGAATGGGGCGTGCTGTAGCGCGACGCATTGCGACCGTAGTCATTGCTCGCGTAATCGCTCCCGCCATATCGACTACTCGAATAGTTACTTTGTCCGCCCGACCCGTAAGTCTGCGGCCGCCGTTGCTGATAATTCTCTTGTCCTCCTGATTGACCGTATGGCTGACCATAGCCGCTGCGCTCACGCTCAGACCCATACATCTCGCGACCCCCCTCGTTCCCGTCATTGAAGTCCTGTCCTTGAGTGCTGTTCGGCCGGCCGCCTTGATAGTTGCTTTGACCGTATTCGCCTCGGCCTTGACCACGACCGTTATCGCCTTGCCCCTCACCACCGTAATATTCCGACGTACGACCGTAGTCGCCGCCTTCACCACCCGGCTGCCCCCATCGATTACGACTTTGATTGTCGCCCTTTTGGCGATTCTCGTAACCGTATTGACCGTATTGCTTTGCCATGTCGACCTCCGCACGCAGTGCATGCTTAATTTCGCTTAGCCCCTCCTTCGCTCATTTATACGTTCCGTATCCACCGCCCGTATCTAGTATGTAGATAGGAGTAGAAAGCCATATTAAAAAGCGATCGTCTTCACCGCCATCCGAACATAATTCGGTTGGCCCGTAGGAGCACGCCGACATACCGTCGGCGTGATTGCGAAGCGGATGCGGCGTGCGCCGGACTGCGCTTTCGTTGGCCCTCAATATCCAATGCGTACTTACGGACAAATGCCTCGACGCAGTGATGGCGCGCCCTATTCAGAACGGATCGGTTGTTGTTTCGTTTGCTCGATGAGCAGAGCGACAATAATCAATAATCACGTAAGGCGAACCGCGGTGTCATTCGCACCCACGGACCTCCCGGACCTAACGGCCGGTATGATGATGCGAGCTGGCGACCGACTTGGATTCCGGGGAGCCGCGCTCGCGCAGTACGATGCTGAGCACGACCATTGCCCAAATCGACAGAAATTCGCTTTGCCAGTTTTGCAGCGACTCGAACCAGAATTTGCTGGTGCCGATGTAGGTCCACACCGAAATCGCCGCCGCGCCTTGCAGAGCCTGAGTTTCATTAAAATGGCGCACGCCGCCGAGCGCATGCAATGTAAAACTCAGGGCGAACAGAGCAAGAAAAGCAATGCTCATCGAGTGCGCGTACAGCGCAAGACGCCATCCTCCGGCGCGCACAGGCGCTGGACTCGCGCCTGTAATCGGCGCCTCGGGCTCCTCAGGATGATCTGGATCTTTGGATTCCGACGATCCGCGCTGGAATAGAAACACCGTGAAGACGACGTAGATGAACATCTGGAGAAATTCACTTTCCCAGTTTTCCATCGTCACTTCGAGAAAGCCGCCACTGTTTAGATACGCGGCGAATTCCATGTGGGGTTGCCCGTGCGTGGTCCGGTGTTCGTTCTCGGTACTCCAACCGGCTAAACTTTGCCCGACGAGTGAAATCGCGAACAACGCAAAGAGTGCAAGCGAGAGACCATTGTTTCGCCACACTGGCCGCCAATAAGATTTAGCTCGTACCATGGATTCTCCGTAAGAGCGGAACGCGTAAATATTCGGAAGCACGAGTGTCTGCACGCAATCGTTTGCGGAACAGATAGTCTGTCACTTGAGCGTCGCGACGAGTCTCCGAGACAACGCAATCGCGAGGGATGAACAGCTTGAAGTCACGCACATAGGCATCGATGGCAGAAAATAAAACGCATTGCATGCTGGTCAGCCCAGTGAGGATCAACGCCCTGGCGCGAATATAGGTAAGTAAAGTCTCGAGCGGTGTCGAATAAAATACAGAATGCTTTGGCTTCAATAGCAAGTAGTCGTCGACTCCAGGCGTGAGGAGCTTCAAGATCGATCGACCTCGCTCCGATTTCGACAGCTGCTCTACTGCCGCGAGTCCATCGGAACGCCAGCGGCCCTGGTTGTCGTTGATAAAGAGAACCGGAATTCCGGCCTTGGCGAGCCGTTCGCGCAAGCGAGCAATTTTCTTTGCCGCACGCATCGCGCTCGAATATAGGCCCGCCATTTCGTCAGATTCGAAATCCGACAGCATGTCGACGACGAGCAATACGACGGGCGAAAAATCAGGGGCGGAATCGTTAATAGCGGAATTATCGGCGGCGACTCGCTTCATTATTTGCTCCGGAGCCTGCCGACGCGGAACATTCGCGGTCGGCAGCCGAGCTTACGGCCTGACGTAGTGATGCAACTATCGGTGACTATCCGCCCTGGCTGTCAGCAGCCGCCGATAGTCTTGCCGATAGTTCGTGGTTGGCATCACGGATTGATTTGTGCCGCCGGAGTCTTGCCCACTTCCTTGACGAAGAAAGCTAGAAAGCGCGCCATTCTCTCGAGGCCCGGCGTTGAGATCACATCCAACGTTTCGCCAGTGGTGTGATACAGCGGCGGCGCCTGCATGAGCGTGATACGCGCGCCCTTCACCTCCGCAAACCCGCCCGTCTCGCCGCTCTGCATCGTGGATTTCTGCGACACGAAGTTAACGCCGTACCGCTGCGCCCCACGTTGAATGACGTCATCCAGGAAGGGCGATCCATTCGACACACCCGCGGTAATCGGCGCTTCTCCCAAATCGGCGATCGCATGCCGATATCCATCTGGACCGACGCTTCGTCCTGCTGAGAAATTTCGCTGCGCGATGTGCTCGATGTTGACTGCCAGCACAGCGCGCTTGGCTAATTCCGGGTTCAACCGCATGAAGTTGCGAGGACCGTTGAGGCCCGATGTGTGATGGCCGGCACTGACGATGAACACTATTGTGCGATCGGGTTTATTGGCTGGCTTGGCAAAATGTCGCGCTAGGGCGAGCATGACGGCAAGTCCGTCGGCATTGTCCCCAGCACCGTCGAACCATGCATCGGCGTGTGCGTCGAGAATAATGACGGAGTCGCTTTTGCCGGGAATGACAGCGACCCCATTCTGCGCCTGCAAGCCGCTTCGCCGCTCCGATTTCAAACTTAAGCGCGCGCGTACTTTATCTTGCTGGCCTCCCTGCGCGGCCTTATCCAACACCGACTCCAAGAAGAGGCCATCGCGACCGCCAATATTGAAACAAGGGCCGCCACAATTGTTGAAGTCGAACGAAGGTTCGTTGCCCGGCAGCCGGACAAGATTCAAGACAGCCACTGCGCCGCGCTTCGCCAACTCTTGTGCACGCGGCACAACACTCCCACGCTCAAACACCATGTGGCCTTGCGGCACCACCAATTGCACGGCGATCTTGCCCTTCACATCCAAGTGTTGCAGCAACGAGGGATTCGCCGTGCCGACGTACACCAGTGGCGCAGTCAACTCACCGTTCGCAATCAGCGAACCGGCCAGCGGCATCGCAGATTGCAAAACGACATCGGACGTCCCGACGCCGAATCCAGCGTCACCCAAGATTCGCACTTCCCAAGACTGTGGCAGCCAGAACGTCGCATTCGATTCCTGCTTGAATGACTGCAGCTTCGTATCGGCGATGCCCGCTTTACGCAGTTGGTCCGTCGCCCATTCGATAGCCTTGTCGCTCGACGGTAGGCCTGAGATGCGGCCCCAGAGTTGTCCCGATCCCACTTCACGCGTTGCCCGGCTTTGCTTGGAGAAACCGACGATCGTTTCGAGATCCATGCGAATCGTCGTGCCGATGAATTCTGGATTCGCCGCCTCGCCAGACGGCAAGGTGACTAAGCGCGGCGATCGATCGCCGACCACTACGGCCGGATCGCGTTGCTCGGGCGGCAAGTGCACGCCAAACCAAGCAGTCCCGACCTTACGCTCGGCCGCACTCGACTCGCGTTCGTCTTGAGCGCAGACCGCCGTCGATAGCAACGCACAAATTAAGAAGATTCCCCCACGCATGCCGCACCTCGTACTTTTCCGTATCTCAGTATTCGAATTCTGGCCCGAACTCGGAACTATCCCCAATTTCAAGCTAAGCTACGCGACACTCTCACTCATGAAAATCCTTTCCGTCAACGTCGGCGCACCGCGTGAAGTCATCCACGACGGCAAACGCGTGATGACCGGCATCTTCAAGTCGCCGGTCAGCGGCCCCGTGCGTGTCGGGAAAATCAATCTTGCCGGCGACGGGCAAGGTGATCTCAGAGTTCACGGCGGCGTCGATAAGGCCGTATATGCCTATCCCTTCGAGCATTATGCGTATTGGCAGCGGACATTGCATCGGGATGCGTTGAGCCCTGGGCACTTCGGCGAGAATCTGACTATCGAAGGGCTCGACGAGGCTCATTGCGCCGTCGGTGACAGGCTTCGTATCGGTGACGCGCTCTTTGCAGTGACTCAGCCTCGTGTCCCCTGCTTCAAACTCGGCATCCGCTTCAACGACATGGAGATGGTCAAACTATTCTCGAGGTCGGCGCGCACCGGGTTCTATCTCAAAGTGGTTTCCGAGGGCGCGGTCGCGGCGGGCGACTCCATCAATGTTACGCGAAACGAACAGGGCGTGAGTGTTAAAGACCTCTACCAAGCGTTCTTCAGCGCGCGGACACCGGAATCCAACGCCGTATTAGCGCGAGCACTGGATAGTCCTGACTTGTCCGCCGAATGGCGCAAACAGGTCGCCGGCAGATTGAACTCTGCCAAATAAAAAAGCGCCAGACGGAACACCGGCTGGCGCCTTCATATCGAATCGGTTTACTTCTTCGGATCTGTAAGCGCTTTGTAGGTTGCCGCGACCGACATCGGACGCACGGTCGGCGTGCCTTGACCTGGCGTCGAGCCATTCAAATTCTGAATCATGCCCACGAACACCAAGTCGTTGGTGGGATCGATCCAGAACCATGTGCCGAAGGCGCCGCCCCAGTAAAACGAATTCAATCCTTGCGGAGTCGTGGCGACTTTCGGGTCCATGATGACCGCGAAGTCCATCCCGAATCCAACGCCCTCGAGGCTTGGGCCGTACAGATCCACTTTCACGCCCGGCTTCAGCACATTGACTCGCATGAGCTTAACGGTTTCGGCCTTGAGTACGCGCTTGCCGTCGAGCTGACCTTCGTTCGCCATGGCTTGCGCGAATCGCCAATAGTCTTTTGCCGTCGACATCAACCCGCCGCTGCCCGAAAGAAATTTAGGTTTAGCGGAAGTCACAGTCTGCGTCGGTTGCGGAATGATCTTGCCGCTCGCATCGTAGGTATGAACTGCCACTACCCGATCGGTTTTCGCGCCTGGCGCCCAGAACCCTGTGTCCGTCATCGCAAGCGGCTTGAAGATGTTTTCGTCCAAGTACACGTCAAGCGACTTGCCCGAGAGCTTCTCCACGATGTAGCCCTGAATGTTGACGCTCGGACCGTAGTCCCAAGCTGAGCCCGGCTGCGTTTCCAGCGGCAACGTCTTGAGCTTGTCGATCATGCCTTGCAGATCCGAAGCGGCGAGGCCCGCATCGGTGTACACCGCGCTCACGCCGAAACCTGCCGAGTGACTCATCAGCTGCGCCATGGTCATCGGTTTCTTTTGCGGCTCCGTGCCGCCACCCGCTTTCTTCACTTGCAGGTTGGCAAATTCAGGAATGTATTTGGCGACCGGGTCGTCCATCTTCCATTTGCCTTGCTCATACAACTGCATCATCGCGACACCGGCAATCGGCTTCGTCATCGAAGCAATGCGGAAGATGGAGTCCGGCTGCAACGCCTTACCTGTGCCCGCGTTCGCTTTCCCGTACGTATCGAAATGCACAACCTTGCCGTGACGCGCGACTAGCGTTGTCACGCCGGCGAGCTTCTGCGTGTCGACCAACCCATGCATCTCCTTGTTCAACGCTGCGAGTCCCGCGGCAGAGAACCCTTGCGCTTCCGGCGCGGCAGTCGGCATTCCCAGTTTTGCAGCGGCCGCCGGCGCTTCGGCAAATGCCGAACTCACCGCCACGCAAAGAACTACCCCAAAACTCAGCGACAAGCGCCGCGACAAAGTGCGATCCAAAGTCATAGTTCCCCCAAATACAGTTGAAGCTTGCGGCCGTACTCATTGCATGGCCTGGTTGCAGCGCCTAGCTCATCATCGGCCGACGAACGGACACGGGCATCTTGGCACCGATGACGTCGTCAAGTTTGGTGGAGGACGAATAAAAGGTGAAGCGATTTCGATTTCACATCGGATGCGCTCATCGTTCGAATCCACCTCGACGCAACGCAGCATGCGTGCAAGTATTTGTCCAGATTGACTTCGATGGCGGGCTCGGCGATCTTGCGAGCAATTCGTCGCACCCCGACCGTCTTGGAACCTCACGTTAATCCATGAGCAAAGTCTTCGCCCGCGTCACCCATTCTTTCAAAGCCAAACCAGAGATCGTCTTCGATGCTTGGACCACCGGCAGCATCGTGCGCCAATGGTTTAATCCGGGTCCCGGCGAAACGGCGGGCGTCGCCATCGATCCTCGGGACGGTGGATCATTCCTATTCGTGCAGCGTCGTGGATTGGACACTGTCGAACATCTGGGCACTTACCAAGAGTTTGTGCGTCCCAACCGCTTGGTCTTCACTTGGGATGTTAAAGACGTCGGCCATAAAAGCCGCGTGATAGTCGACATCCGTGCGACGGAAACGGGTAGCGAGGTCGCCGTTGCCCAAGAACTCGCGCCCCATTGGGAAAACTATCTGAAGCGTACCGAAGCATCATGGACGAAGATGCTCCAAGCGATGGAAAAAATACTGGCGCAGTGATCGTTAGGTTTTCGTCTTCGTGGTCGCGACGATTCGCCAAATTCGATTCCCAACATCGTCCGCCACCAGCAACGCGCCGCTTCGATCGACGGCGACGCCGACGGGCCGCCCCATCGCCTGTCCTTCTTTATCGAGGAAGCCGGTGAGGAATTCCTCGATGGGACCCGCCGGTTTACCGGCGGCATCGAACGGCACGAAAATGACTTTGTAGCCCGCGAACTCACCGCGATTCCACGAACCATGTTGGCCCACGAACGCGCCACCGCGATAACGATCGGGAAACGCGGTGCCGTCGAGCGGATAAAACACGAGGCCAAGCGATGCGGTGTGCGAACCCAATGCGTAGTCCGGCTTGCGAGCCTTGGCGATGAGCGCGTTGTCTCGCTTCTCGACGCGCTCATCGATGTTGGCGCCGTAATAGCTGTACGGCCAACCAAAAAACTCACCGTCGCGCACGGAAGTCATGTAGTCGGGCACCAGGTCGTCGCCGATTTCATCCCGCTCGTTCACGGCCGTCCATAAAAGGCGGCTGGCGGGTTGCCAAGCTAAACCGTTCGGATTGCGAATACCGGATGCGAAGACCCGCGTTTTTCCGGTTTGCACGTCTACTTCGAGAATGGCCGCGCGGTTGACTTCTTGCTCCATCCCATGTTCGGCCACATTGCTGTTAGACCCCACGGTGGCATATAGCTTTGTGCCATCGGCGCTCGCGATAATGTTTTTCGTCCAGTGATGATTCCGCGTGCCGGCCGGCAGATCGGCGACTTTTTCGCCTTGACCTTTAATCTCAGTGGCGCCTGGCGTGTACTGGAACTTGACGATCGCGTCGGTATTGGCGACGTATAGAGTATTGCCGACGAGCGCCATCCCGAACGGCGACGTCAGTCCGGAGAGAAATGCAGTGCGAGTTTCGGCAACGCCATCTTTATCGGCGTCGCGCAACAAAGTGATCCGGTTGGCGCTGGGCACGCCAGCTCCGGCATCCTTCATCGCTTGCTTCATGAACCAGCCGCGCACTCCTTTGTTTTCGTCTTTTCGCTCGGGCGCATTCGTCTCTGCGACCAGGATGTCACCATTAGGCAATACGTATAACCAACGTGGATGCTGCAGTTCCGTAGCATAGGCATTCACGACGAATCCCTGTGTCGTCGTGGGTTGCGACTCGCCTTGCCACCCGATCGCCTTGGCGACATTCACTTTCGGAATCGCCTGTTTCTTCGGCGCAACGAGCGTGGGGCTCGGTCCCGTGTCTGCGTTCTTCGCGGATCTATCGTCGGCGTGCGCAGTCATTGCGAAGAGCGCTTCGAGGCCAAATAGGAGCGTCCACGCCACCGCAATCATGACGAATAGCGTCTTGCGCGTCGTTTCCGCATCGCGATCTAGAGTTGCCAGATTAGTTGCGCCTGGAGAGAGAGGTGCCATTTGCGCCGTCTTCATAATATGCAGCTCCATATCGCCGTCATTTCGCGGGATTGCTTGTGTAAGGATTCAGGTGAATCGGAGCGTGCGCTGCGCGCGACCAGAAATCTGTCGGCTCGTTCCTACGATCTCTGTCGACCGCTACCTATGTTTGGCCTAAGGCAGAAACAGGTAATTTGCCCCCATCAACAGTCACCCACCGATGCGGCCTGCATTGCGGAGCACCCATGAAGTATCGAATTCCCCGCGGAACCCCACACGGGTTAACCGCTCTCCTTAGCGCGGTAGTGGCGTCGCTACTGGCCACTGCTTGCGCTTCCGGCCCGCCAGAAGCGTTAAAGCTTCAACTTGCGAGCACCGACACGAGCATTCAACAGGCGGAGCAAGCGGGTGCCGCGCAAAATGGCCTGTCGGAACTTCAGCAAGCCAAAGATAAGCGTGCCGCGGCGCAGCGCGCTACAGATGATCGCAAGTACGACACCGCCATCCATTTGGCCCAGCAAGCGCAAGTCGATGCGCAATATGCGAGCCGCAAATCGCAAACCAGCGAGATCACAAAAGGCGCGGTGGAAGTCGAGCGCGGTCACGACACGCTGCAACGCGAGACCGATCGCGCGACAACCACCCCCATCGCCCCCACGCCCTAATTACTCATTACACAATCGACGCATTCAATGCGGAGAACAGCCATGAATAGCTTCACTCGTTATCTACTCTGCACCGCTTTGGCGGTCGTTGCCGTCGCCTGCGCATCGACACCGAAGCGCATTGCGGTGATTGAAGATGCTCGCGCAACGCTGCAACAGGTCGAATCGATGCCCATGGCCGGGCAGGTCGCCGCACAAGAGCTCGACACGGCAAGAGCGGCGCTGCGCAATGCAGAAGAGCTGGCCGCTGACCGGGCGAAGCCTGATGCGATCAACAATGCCGCCTACCTATCGAAGCGGCATTCTCAGATAGCTCAGCAACAGATAGCGGCGGCGCAAGCGAAGAAGTCCATTGAGACCGCGGAACGCGAGCGCCAAGCTGTGTTGTTGGAAGCCCGCGAGCGCGAGGCGCAAATGAACGCGGAAGCCGCACAGTTGCAAGCTCGTGAAAATGCCATCAAGTCGGAGGAACTGGCGCGTAGCAAGCAAGACATCGAGGCGGCCAATCGCCAACTGGATCAACTGCAACGCGAGCTAGCGGAATTGAACGCCAAGAAAACCGAGCGAGGCCTAGTGCTCACACTGGGTGACGTACTGTTCGACACCGGCAAGGCAACGTTGAAGCCGGGTGCCCGCCCAGCGCTCGATCGATTGGCGAAGTTCCTCAACGAGTCGCCGGAGCGCTCCGTCATCATTGAAGGCCATACCGACAACGTCGGCCCCGACGAACTGAATCAGGAGCTGTCGCAGCGCCGCGCGGATTCTGTTCGCACAGCTCTGCTCGGTAATGGAGTGACAGCCGATCGCATCAATACTGTCGGCAAGGGCGAAGCATTTCCGATTGCGAGCAACGATTCGGCCGGCGGCCGTCAGCAGAACCGCCGCGTAGAAATCGTCATCGAAGATCAGGTCAAAGCTTCAGCGTTGCGTTAATCGAATACTAAAGGCCCACAATGCATACTCATTCCGCGATTCGCAGCTCACTATCGTTCAGCTCTTCCACCAAATCGGAGATCACCGCAGAAGTCTCGCACGCGGACATTCTGAAATTCTGCATCGACGCTTGCAATCGATGCGTAGAGGCGTGCGACGTCTGCGCAGCGACTTGCTTTGGGGATGAGGACGCGGATGATTTTCGTCATTGCATCGGCTTAAGCGTCGATTGTGCGGCGCTGTGCCGGCTGACCACGTCGATGCTCGAGCGCCATAGCGAACTGTTGACGGAGATTTGCCGGGCGTGCGCGCAGGTGTGTGACGCATGCGGTGACGAATGTGCGCGACATGAATCCGTGGCCTGCCAAGCCTGCGCAGAAGCTTGCTATCGATGCGCCGCGCGCTGCCGAAGACTAGCCAATTCGTATCGCTTTACACCCGCGACACGAGAAGCGGCTTTCGCGTCTTAATAGCGTCAACTCGCGGCGAACGCGGAAAGGAGAAGAATTTCGCTTCGGAATCGCGGGGAACTGATATCCGATTCTGGTCCTTCTCCCCTCCGCGTTCGCCGCGGGAGAATGTCTCTTACTTAGGCTTGCGCATCTTCAGCACGAATTGATCCGTCTTGCCGCGCAGCGATGGATCGAACGGTCCCTTGGTATGATCGTCGGCTGCGTGAGCCAGCACAGCGCTCTCTGCTTCCAACTTGAAGCCGACTTTCGTCAGCACATCGATTGCTTGCTGCTTCTGCATGCGGTGCAACTTCGCATTGTCGGCACCGGCCGAGCCGATGTGATCGATGACCCCGAACACGCCGCCTGGCTTTAAGGTGTCGTACACATTTTTGGCAAACGTTTCCGCGTCGGCCGCGCTCCGGTTGTAAACGTCATGAAGATTCATGGCGGTGATCGCGAAATCGACGCTCCCTGCCGGCACCGTCGAGCTCGGTAGATCGGCATCCACTCGCACGACATTCGGCAATCGACCAGCGGCCACACGCGCCTCGACATTTTTCACGCCTTGGCTGGTCGGGTTGCGGAACATGGAGGCTGGGTTCTGCATGTACACCTTGCCCGTCGGGCCGACCGCCACCGAAATCGTTTCCGTGAGATAGCCGGCGGATGCGATGACATCCAATGCGGTCATTCCACGCTCGACGCCGAAGAACGTGAGCAGCTCCGCGGGCTTTCGATCGGCATCCCGATCCTTATCCGCCTGCGGGCGACCGGGATTCGCGATGGCGGTTGCCAATTCGCCGCTCTTCCATTTAGCCGATGAACCGCCACTCGAGCCGCCGCCCGATGCACAGGCTGCGAGCGCCACTGCGAATGCGCCGACAAGCGCCAACCTCACGAAAGAATGCTTTGTGACCATAGTTCCCCCTAAGTGTTTGTAATACTAAAAAAAGCGCACTGACCTGTCTGGCGTCAGTCAAATATACCGGCCAAATGTACCGGGCAATGTGCCAGCCAATTGTGGATAGAATGTGGAGACGTTCCCCGACTGCAATTCTAGCCTGGCCAAATACTATCTGGAGTTGAGCCCACTAGAGTTAGGAATTACCCCGGGTCTGCACTGCGCGCCTTATCGAGCGCCATCGGGCGCGATTTTGACTCCCACCGCAATCTCACTCCCCAGAAAGATCACGCCCCCGCCGATTAGCGCTCTGGCGCTAATCGATTCACCCAGGAAGAAGCTCCACCCACCCCTACGATCAGCGGGGTGATAAAGGTGATAGTCGATAGCGCACTCGCCGTCATCGTCTTCAGCAATCGATAGTAGAGAACGAACGCGATTGCCGAGCAGGCCAGACTGAGATGGAGCGATGCCGCGATAGCCGCCCCGTTGGGACGGCGTCGGTGATCGCTTTCTGGGTAGATGATTGAGTCGATAACGTGGGCGGATAAACGAACAGGCAACCCAACAAACAGCTAGTTGCCTTTCAGCTTCCTCTGCTTCTCCTGAATATTTTTATAGAGCCGGCCAAAATGCCGATCTTGCTCCCGTCGCTCTCGAACAGTTCGCGATGCGCGCTGCGCTTCCCGCTGCAGCTTTCGATAATTCTCCAAGCGGCGTTCGTCCAGCGACCCATCCAAAATCGAAGACGCTACCGCGCAACCCGCGTCGGCAGCATGATGGCAATCGCGAAACCGGCACTGTTCGGCCAGCGCCTCGATATCGGCAAACGTCGTGCGCACACCCTCTTCCGCCGCTCCAATTCGAAATTCTCGCATTCCCGGCGTATCGATCAACCATGCACCGCTCGACATCGCCAACAGCTGCCGTGCTGTGGTGGTGTGTTTGCCCGTTCCATCGGAGGTGCGCGTAGCGCCCGTCGCTTGTGCATCGGACCCAAGCAGCGAATTCACCAAAGTGGATTTACCTACGCCGGAAGATCCGACGAACGCAACGGTTTGGCCTTTGCCCACCCACGGCGCCAAGGCTGTCACGCCATCCGGTTGCGTGGCATTGACTAGCAGGCACGCAGCCAACGGCGCGATGGCAGCTACTTCCTGTTCGAAAGAAGCCGGATCGGCGCAGAGATCGATCTTGGTCAGCACGACTGCCGGAGTTACTTTCGATTCGTAAGCCGCAGACAAGTAGCGCTCCAGTCTCGACAGACTGAAATCGTCATCGCAGGACGTGACGATAAAGAGCGTGTCAAGATTCGCCGCAATCTCTTGAACGCGCTGGACAGATCCGGCGCTCAAGCGACTAACCAACGATTGGCGCTCAAGTACGCGCAACACTCTGCGCGCATCGTTCTCGACGAGCACCCAATCGCCGACCGCAAGCGACACTTCGGCGCCGAGTGACCCGAGCACAACGTCGTCAATGCCGCGCTCGGACATGACGATGGGACCGCTTCGATGAATAGCGGCCACACGGGCGGGATAAGAATCGGCCAGTTCTGCTAGCGACACTTGCTGCGCAAAATGCGCACGCCAGCCGATCTGTTCTAATGAATAGAAAACAGGAGAGAAATGAACTGTGGACATGTCGACCTCGAAAGAAATCAGACGACCGCATAGCGGACGCAGCGAGATCGACTCCGAATCGGAAAACAAGAAGAGCGCTTCAGCGCAATGCGCGAAGCCTCACTCGAACGAATCCAATGAGTCGATCTAGCCTGCTAACAAGCCAGTGGTGGATCGGACAATCATCGTTCGTGACCTCTTGTAGACGGGAATGGTTTGGACGGGTGAGATCGTACCGGGGTAAGAGGATGGAGGCAATGTTGGAATCTCGGGGATGGCGGTTGCGGTCCGTCAGTTCACTCTCCCGCCCGTACGTCAGTATCAGCCCCTTCTCGCGAGCAGCCTTCTAGCTTGAATTCCCATTTCTTTTCCGCTCAGGGTGAGCGGAATAACTGAGGATGAAGGAGCGCAGCGACAACGCGTATCAGCGTCTTTCCGACCGCGCGATCTTCCTCGCCGCCTCTTCCCCACTCCGCAACGCGCCCGCGACGGTGGCCGGCTCTTCTTGATCGGTTGCTTCGCCCGCGAAGTACAGAGTGTTTCGCAGCGGCTTTGCTAATTGCTTTCGCGCAGCGCTGCCGTCCGCTAACACATAGCTATAGGCCCCACAGGCGAACGGATCCGTTTGCCAATTGTGCACATATGCGGCCTGCAGTTGGTCGTCCCAACTCGCCCGTTTGCCGGTGGTCGCGAACAATCGATCGAGGCTACGCGTTGCGGCGCAGACGATAGCGGCCTCCGGTTGAGCGGATAAGCGCGCCGCATTCGGTCCGCCTGCCCACGCCACCATCACCGGTACGCGGATTGGAAGTGACGTCCAGAACGTGCGAAACGAATGCGGCGCGCTTATCAAAAAAGCAGCGTCTCGGTAACGACCGTCACTTAACTCCTCCCAGAATGCTTGCCGATAATGGAGGATAACTTTGAGCACAGAACCCACAGCAAGCTGTGTCATCGCGGATTCCTTTTGCGATAACGCTGGCGTGAAGCGCACCGCGCGTCGATCATCAACAGGCAATTGCAGCACACCTAACGGCAAAGTCACGATCGCGCGTCGTGCGTTGAGCTGCATCGATTTGCCGTACTGCGTCGCCAACACTTTTACGCCGCGATCACTCCACTGAATTTCGCGCGCGATGGTGTTCAGCTGAAGTTGCACGGACTTCGGATCCAACAAGCCGACCATGCCATCGATGAGCTTGCCATAGCCGCCCATCGGCCTAAAGGTCGGCGCGTCGGCTGCCGCCGTTCCACTCCATCCTTTTAAAGTTTCCAGCGTGCTCACGCGAGTAGAGTCCGCCGCATCGAAGCCCTCGACCAACGAGCATGCAAACTTCCGCACAGGTGCGGACAATTTCGCAGAGTGTCGATCCAGGAAGTCGGCGAACGGCAAATCCTTGACGGGCGGTCGAATACTGTCGAGGCCACGCTTCATCGACTCGAACAGTGCACTACCCTGCTTGAGTTTGCCCTGTTGAAGTGTCCAGCGACTTTCCACTGCATCGATGGACGCAATGTTGACGCGCTTCAGCCAACGACGCGTGGTCGGCGCCAACCCATGAATCAACTCCGGGCCCAACTCAATCGACATGGGCACGTCGCGCTCACGTCGGCTGAACACACGGCCGCCAAAGCGGTCCTTGGCCTCTACTACGCACACCGACAACTCGCGTTGCGCAAGCTCATACGCTGCGGCCAACCCAGCCACACCGCCACCCAACACAATGACATCGAAGTGCTTCATCGCGTCATTGTGCCAAGAGTGCTGCGCTAGCGCCTACGAAGTTCACAGTGCTTCGATCAGATGATATTGTCGGGATCTTCCGACGTTCCAAGGAACTCTATGCGCCACTTTCACCGCATCACGAAAGGTTCGTTCTTCGCAGTATTTTCATTCGGTTGCGCGCTAACAGGCTGTGCGGGTTCGGGCGAAGCTAAGCAGGCCGTAGCACAGGCGCCTACCGCGCAGCCGGCGCCGGCAGCGACTCCTGTTACGACCGCGACGCCATCAGCAACTTCGCCGATGTCACCCGCTACGACGCGTATCGCCGGTTATTTAACTCGCGAAACGATGCCAAGCAGCGCGTTGCTATTGCCGCCTCCGCCTGCAATGGAGTCCGCGGCGTTCGCCGCAGATCAGCAGATTTACCGCAGTACCCGCGCACTGCGCGAAACGCCGCGATGGACGCTTGCGCAGCAGGACGCCGTCTTGCGATACCCGGAAGTTGCCGGCACGTTCTCGTGCGCGATCGAAGCGCCGATCAGCGAAACGGCGACGCCAAAACTGTATGGTCTTCTGCGCCGTGCGCAAGTAGACACGGGTTCCTCGACTGGATCTGCGAAAGCGAAGTACATGCGTCGTCGCCCCTTCGCCGAACTGAAAGAGACCAGCTGCACGCCGCAAGACGAATCGCGTTTAGCAAACGATGGCTCATACCCCTCTGGCCACACCGCAATCGGGTGGGGTCTGGCGCTCGTGCTGACGGAAGTTGTGCCCGAGCGTGCGAATCAAATTCTCGCGCGCGGCTACGCCTTTGGACAAAGCCGTGTCGTATGCGGCGTTCATTGGCAAAGCGACGTGAATGAAGGCCGAGTGATGGCGTCCAGCGCTGTCGCGCGGATGCATGCGAATCCCGAGTTCGCTACCGACGTGGCTGCGGCACGCGCCGAGGTGGATGCGGTTCGCAAGCAAAAGCTCACGCCCTCGCGCGATTGCAGTGTCGAAGCAGCAGCGCTCGCCATTCCGGCCAGGTAATTTTATTCGACCTTAAACGACCCGACCTCCATTCGTCGCGTTCGAATTTCGAAAGGATTTGAACGCGGCAAGTTCCAACAGCACTGCCCAGCCCATCGCAAAGGCCACGCTGAGCAACGGACCTGCCTCGTTCGGCTGAGCGAGCGACCACGCTGAGATAAGCAATCCCGCGGAACACGGCAGGACCGCAAGCCATGCAAAGCCGCCGCGCAGGCTAAATAGACAACCGCCGAGCGCAGTGCCGATTCCAAGCCCCACCCATTTGATGCTTGTAGACAGCTAGACCAAACAGCCCCGCTTCAAAGTCTGGGTGTTCGGTAATACGGAACAGCCAGAAGTTCTCCACGTAGTCGGCGAGACAAGAAATCGCAACGATCGAAACTGCCCAGAGCGCGAGCCGAGGACGCGTGCCACTCCGAGCCCCAATGAAAAAGAAAATGAGGAAGGACCCGTAGAAGGGAATGTAGAGGAAGACGTCAATCCAATTGACTCTGTCCATGGCTGCGACCACGCCTCCTCGACAGACGCCCTCCTGCGCTCCAAAGAGTGCTTGCAGATCCGCCACAGAGCGCGCGAGCTCGAACGCGACAATCGGCGCGTAGCCTTCTCGCAAACCGCCGCACAGAGTCGGCGGCGGCAACAGTACCGACACAATCGTCAGCAGCAGCACCGCGAGGCCCGCGGCAAGACTTATTCGGTATGCAGTCTTGGGCTTCATGATTGAATTCCCGTATTCGCTCAGGGACTCTATTGCGCGGGGACTGACCTTTGGTCTGCCCCCTCATGATCTGAGTCGGAGTTTGAGAGGACAGACCAAAGGTCAGTCCCTGAGGTTTCCCCACGAAATTCGAAGTGCATAAATTGGGCTTTTTATCAGTCTAATCCGCTCACCCTGCGACCGCCATGGATGGCGTAGTAGTGGTAATGCAGGAGCAATTACCATCCAATCCCGTCGAAGGGCTCCTGAGATCGAAGATCGCTTCGACAGGCGTGAGCGGAGCGGAGAAATGGAAAGTTACTGATTTCACACGAATATTCGTGGGGAAACCTCAGGGTCAGTCCCCGAGGTTTCCCCACGAATGTCACTTCAAGATCAGTTACTTATCTAATCTAAAGCCACTCCGTTCACCCTGAGGAAATCGAAGGGATCCGAAAGAAGAAGATCGTTTCGACTCACTCAACGCGAACGGAAAAGACAGGAAAGTAGGCCATTTCATACGTTCTAGATTCGTGGGGAAACCTCAGGGTCAGTCCCCCAGCGGAAGGCGTAAAGGTTTCGCTTGAAGCCCGAGAAGTTTAGGTCACGGCCTACCGCCTGTTCGCACGGGCGATGCAGTATCGCGCGGAACATCCAGCCGCTTAGTCTCGGCCTCGGGCTTCGGCTCTGCAGGCTTGTCGCTTGCGGGCTTCGGCAGATGACTTTCTACCCAGTCGAGACGCGACTTGTGAAAGTGCTGTCGCAGGACGGGCACGCCATTCGACGGGAACTCAAGCACTGCTTCGTCGGCGGCGTCGAACTTCGGCCAAGCGACCCCGCCCGCATTGCTCGGATCGCCATGCTTCGCAAATGCTGCCCAATAATTGTTGGCAGCGGCGGCAACTGCTTTGCCCTCGTCGTCGAAAGTGGTGCGCATGGGCGTGTTGAACACATACGTGATTTCACCACCATGCGCCAACCCGAAAGACGTTGCTCGCTGTGCAGCCGGTACATACGAGAAGTGATAGACATAAGTCGGCTGGCCGGACTTGGCGTGCAATCGTGCTAGCTCACGATCCGGCTCACTGATCGTTTGATCTGTGACCAAACGTGCGACGGTGCGTGCCGCATCGCCTGTCTTGTCCGGATCGAAAGCATTCAAGAATTCGCTGCGACCGTCTTGAATCGCCGCCAACACCTCAGCAGCGTTGACGCTGCGACGTGTGAGGCTTGCTTCGTCGCTGTTGCCGCCCAAAAGATAGGGCACGCGAGCTTGCTTGCCCGCGGCAAAGCCTTCGGCCACGCTACCTGTGATGTATCGGCCATCGGCCATCGGCAAGGGCTGATCGACGGAACCGACACCGCCTGTGCCTTTGTTCAAATCGGCCCACGACAAAGCACGCAATGCCTTGAGGGCAGCGGAATCGTCACCGGTAATCCCCGCCTTCGTCGCGAAGCTTACGCCGACCTTCTCACCGCTCATCGAATCATCTTCCGCGTGCACCGGCATCGCGGCGAGACGACCGAAACCCGATTGGGAAATCGCTTTATGGAACAGTCCTTTTGCCTGCGGCGCCAACATCAAATAGTTGATAGAGATCGCGCCGGCCGATTCGCCGAAGACTGTGACATTTTTAGAATCGCCGCTGAACGCCGCGATATTGTCTTGCACCCATTTCAGCGCAGCAACTTGATCCATCAGACCGTAATTGCCGAGCTCGTCCTTCTTGTTCTCATCCGTAATCGCGGGATGCGCAAACCACCCTGCGCGTCCGAGCCGGTAATTGACCGTGACAACGATGAGGTTCTGCCTCGCAAACTGCGTGCCGTCGTAGGTCGAACCCGACCCGAAGATAAATGCGCCGCCATGAATCCAAACCATCACGGGCAATTTGAGATTGGAAAGCGAGTTGGCGGGCATGTACACATTGAGATAGAGGCAGTCTTCTACCGCCTGGCAATTGCCGCCCGCTACATTGGCGGCTCTAACATCCGACCATTTCGCCGGTGATTGCGGCGCACGCCAACGCAGATCACCGACCGGCGGCGCGGCAAATGGAAGCCCACGAAAGACATTGACGTTGTTGACGATGAAGCCTTTGACCTGCCCTTGCTTCGACTTGACCGTCGCGCCACTTAAGGCCGGCGGCGCTTCCACGGCGGCAGTGCGACCGGGCACAGCTTGGGCATGAACGACTGGTGAAGTAACTAAGATCGCAAGCGTCGCAATAGGCGCGACCAGAAACTTTGCATTCATTTTGAACAAACCCCATCGAATCACGGACTTGAAGGGCCGCGATTCTGCGCCGATTCACCAGTGAGATGTGTCGAGCGCGGCTTAATTTGCGTAACTCTACATTTCGGCAGCCGCGCTGTAGTCATAGCGGCGCGAAAGGCTCAAAGCGAGTGCCTACGCGCACCAGTTCGACGCTTTGGAATGCCACGATGCGAAAGGCGCGCGACCGAGCTCTCCATCTTGAGAGATCTTACGTCCTTGCTCCGGGATTTCGAGTAGGAAAAATCGGACGCCCATCTCGGCAGTCCGGCGATAGTTCGTGCTGGTGGACTTGTTAAGATCCTGGAGTCCAATCGCACTCGCAATGCTTGAGGTCCCCATGCTTGGCACCCCTTCCCACGAACAGCAAAGAACGCTCGAAGAAATTGCGTACCAATCGTGGCTCAATCGTGGTTGCCCTGCTGGCTCACCCGAGGTCGACTGGGATCATGCTTGCAGGGTGCTGAAGATCGACGTGACACGCGTCGAGAGCGCGCAACCTCAAGCTGAGCCAGATCCTACATTCAAAGAGCTTGGGAGCGACGAAGACACGTCTTCCGATCCTCAAGCTGTGAGCCCATTTGAAGCAGCCGCAGAAAACTCGTTGGATGCTGCGCCGACGCCAAAGCAATCCAAGACTCCGAGGCCCGCCGGAGGCCCCAGCACGAAGAGCAAACGCGGCAAAGGCACGCAGTCGAACTAACGCGTCTATCGTTTGCACAACGTCGATTTGACCTACTAAGCCGTAGGGTTCATCGCGCTACCGTCTCCGCGCAGGCACAACGGTGCGAGCTGCGTTTGAACTATTGAGCGCACATTAGCAACCCGTCACCATGCACGCTGTGGCGACAGGGAAGCGATACAGCAATGGCGAATTGGCTTAAGAAAGTCTTCGGCGGAAGTCCATCAACCAAGCATTTAGCTATGGTTGTCCAAGACGAACGGCCTCAATCGATCGAGATCGAGGGAAGCGAACCCTTCGACATTGTGACTCACCTTTACGGTCACGAAGGGCTGCCGATTCCGGACTGGAATGCCATCGGACGCTGGGTGGACTCGTTACAGGAATCTCAGCAACAAAAGGCGTGGCAGCGATGCGTTCAAGCATGGCTGTTGCACATGCGGGACGCTCTAGGCGAGCCGTATCAACTCATCCAATCGCAACGCGCGCTCCTGATCACACCCTTTGAAGCACGCAGTTCCGCTTCGATGGCCTTATTTGTCGAGCGAACGCTTAGAGCAGTGCTGAAAACCCTGCCGGACATCGCTGCCGCAGAGGACGACTGGCAACCGATTCTGTTCGTCTTTGCAGACCAACATCGCTATTACGACTACGTCTCGCATGCGTATCCCGATCACGGAGAATACGGCTTCAGTGCGGGCATGTATTTGCGCGTAGGCCCGGGACACTTCGTCACGTCTTTGGCCGAACTGCCCAGCATGGAGCGAATCATCGCGCATGAGATGACGCACGCCTGCCTCGCACATCTGGATATTCCGTTGTGGCTGAATGAAGGGTTGGCGATGAACACGGAATTCAGATTAGTGGGCGCCGCACCGCCTCAATTCGGTCCGCGAGAAATGCATGCGAGGCATGTCGAATTCTGGAACCCCGACCATATTCAGGAATTCTGGAATGGACGCGCCTTTCAGCGATCAGATGAAGGACTGATGTTGGCGTACGACTTAGCAAAAATCTTGGTTCACAATATGGCGAATGATTGGAAATCGTTCGCTGCATTCGCCAATGATGCGTCCTACGAGGATGGAGGCGATCGTGCCGCGCGACAGCATCTTCGTCTGGATTTAGGACGATCTGTCGCCTCGCTGTTCGACGGAGAATCTCCTTCGGACTGGGCACCCAACATGGAAGCAATGAAGACAGCCGCCAAAGAACCGGCGAACTTTCTCACACCGCACTGATCGCTGCCGGTAGCGCCGAAGAGCAAAACAGTTAGACCGGTCACATTGCGCCCATTGCGCGATGGTTTGAATCGACCGACATCGATTCAGCCTGGCTCAGAGCAGAGCGGTCTAATGGAGCGTGACGCCCACACGCACGCGCCCGATACCCAAATGATAGGCTAGCTGGCGAATGGAGGCCGCTATGCTTGAAAATAAGATCAATGAGACGTTTGGCGATCCGGACCCCACCGGATTCGGGACCGGCTGGTGGAGCGGGGTCTTGTCGGCATTTTTTGGAGTACTCGCATTCGGCGGGGTCGTGTGCCTTCATTTTCCGGAGTGGCTAAGCTCTCCCGAGGTGCGGCAAAACGTTCCGATGGACGTCGTTCGCCCCCTAAGTATCGTGGCGGCAATCATCCTGGGCGTGGCATCCGCGATACTTAGGAAGAAGAAAATTCTGGGGCTGACCGGGATGCTATTCGCCTTGGCCGCGACGCTACTCGGTGGAGCGAGTGTAGAGCTCGACGAAACGCTGAAGAGTCGCCCGGCGATCGGCCTGGATTGGTTCCTGCTCGATTTGCTGCTCATGACACTTATCTTCTCGCCGATCGAAGTCCTTTGGCCGGCCTATCCGAAGCAAGGCATTTTCCGCAGCGAATGGTTGCTGGACGTGAAGTATTTTCTGGCCACGCATCTGCCCATCCGAATCACCACACCACTGATCCTGCTTCCCGCCACCCATCTTGCCAACTTCTTAGGCAACGATTCGGCGCTGGCGGCCGTGACCAGCTTGCCCTGGCTAGTCCAATTCTTTCTTGCCGTGTTAGTGGCCGACGTCGCCGAGTATTGGATCCATCGCGCATTGCATAAGGTGTGGTGGCTATGGCGTTTCCATGCCATCCACCATTCCTCTAAGGCGCTCGACTGGATCGCCGGGTCACGTGCGCACTTCATCGACGACATTGTGATCCGAGGCGGCATGCTCATCCCAATGATGTTCTTGTTCCCGCAGAACATCATCGTGGCCTATCTGCTGTTCGTCACGATCCATGCAACCTGGGCCCATACGAACTTCGGCCCCAGCATCCCTTGGCTGGAACGGTTCATAATCTTCCCGCGCTTCCATCACTGGCACCACACCTCGCAGCCGGAAGCGATCGACAAAAACTTCTCGATTCACTTTCCGTGGATCGACAAGATCTTCGGCACGTACTATTGCCCCGACGACGGCACGTGGCCGGAAACCTACGGCCTGCACAACGAGAAGATCCCCGAAAGCTTCTGGAAGCAGACGCTGTTTCCGTTCCGTCGCAGGAAAAAGCGCGTCTAGAAATTCAGCGCTAAAAGTTGAGTGACGTCAGCGGGACTTCCTTGGGGATTCGCGCGCCCTTGTCGGTTACTTTCACCAACCCCAGTGCCTTCATTGCTTTGACGGTGAGGAAACCGAAATCGTATTCGGATTCCTGATGGCTCAATCGCATGAGCCCTGGGGAATGGTGATGATTGTTCTGCAGGCAGGCGCTGAAGCTCGCCGTCACCGGTAGCCATTCGCCGATGTTCATCGCGTTGTCGGTGTCGTCGTAACGCCGATATCCAAAGCGCCGATCGTGAGTCCAATAGTTCTGAATCATGTTGATCCAGAGCGCGAACGCCCGGAACACCACCCAAATCACCGCTGCGAATACGAGGTCCCCGACTACTTGCCACAACAGCCAAAAATTGAAGACCTGCGCGACGACCGCAAATATCGGATTCGAGACCAGGCGAAAAGACCAGGACTGAAAGATCTTGTCATCGGCCGAATCGTCGATGCACTGATATGGGAGCAGGCAGAGATACATCGTGCGCCAGAAACCGTCGGCGGCGAGCTTGTTGGGATCGCCAGGATGGTCGGCAAATTTGTGGTGCAGCCGGTGCCGCTTCACCCAACTGATCGGATCGATGTAAACCCCGAATTTGCCGACCATCC
>Ga0193752_1001024_pt1 | contig 24560 bp, 10 predicted proteins | sample H1c1metaG_FD_144924 | JGI IMG/M metagenome (GOLD analysis project Ga0193752, IMG submission 144924) | Soil microbial communities from a riparian zone of the East river system, Colorado, United States - H1c1 | ecosystem: Environmental > Terrestrial > Soil > Riparian zone | place: USA: East River...
ATGAAGTGAAAGTTTTGGATGCCTTTGGAAATGTACAACTGGCAATTGGCAGGGTAGTGATAGTCCGTTAATAAGGCCGGTACATTAAATAGAATATATAAACCAGGCCGCCCCGGATTTTTCCGGGCGGCCTGGTTATTTAGAATGATGATAAAAATAATATACTTGCCAGATGAGGATTTGGTCCCTTATTGTAAAAAAACTGTTATTATTTCCGTTTTTTTTTTTAATTTACACATCTTATTAACTTTCTGTTCTCTCACTTAATAAAAAAAATAGACTCTCATGAGAAAACTATTACTCTTACCGATTACAGTTTTTCTTCTTTTTTCTTCCCTAACATCGAATGCACAACAGGCTAATAAAGCAACAGGGGACAACCCCAGTGCAAGGGATAAGTATGCTTTTGAATTGGAAAAAGACCCTGCATTGGGCTACGTTCCTTATCATCGTTTGATGAATGCTATTGAGCATACTGAGCGGTTGAAAGAAGCACAAAGGCAAAAACTTGCAGGTAAAAATAACATTGGCAATGTGGCGAATGCGCAAAGCACGCCACTTAACTGGGTAGAGCGTGGGCCTATCTATGATAGTGTGGGCCCATCAAATGGTAATACCAGGGGCGGCTCAACCATTAACTATACTTCAGGCCGCATGAGAGGCTTTTTACTTGATCTGTTAAACGACCCTTCGGGTAATACTGCTTTTGCATCAGGTGTTGCAGGTGGTATCTGGAAATGTACCAATTTCCTATCTACCGAAAATAACTGGACAAAAATAAATGACAGGTTTAGTAACCTGGCTATTTCATCCATTTGCCAGGATCCGACAAATCCGCAAACAATTTATTTTGCTACCGGAGAACCAACTGATAATGCAGATCGAGTAAATGGAGGTGGTGTATGGAAATCAACTAATGGAGGTACTACATTTACCTTCCTGGCTTCCACTTCCAACTTCCTGCGTACATTTAAAATTGCCTGTGACGCAGCAGGTAATGTGTACCTGGCATGTAAGACTACTACGGTACCCGTTAACCAGCCAAGTGGTTTATTCAGGTCAACCAATGGCGGTACTTCCTGGACAGATATAACCCCTAATAATTTAGACCCTACAGCAAACAACACCTGTACTGATATTGAATTTACAGCTTCAGGTAATTTAAATGCTATGTTTGGTTACAGGGCAACTGTTGTTAACCATCGTTATACCACTTCACCTGCAACTGTAACAGCAGGCTCCTGGTTATCAGGTGCAGGATTCAGAACATCAAATGCTGCAGCAATACGTACAGAAATGGCTGCTGCAGGCAATGTTTTATATGCTGTTACCATTAACCCGGCTTTTAATACCGACAGTTGCTATAAGTCAACAGATGGTGGTGCTACCTGGACCAAACAAAATACCGTGATAATGCCGGCAGGCCTTGGAAGCGGCCAGGGATGGTATAATATAAGCCTTGCGGTAAACCCTTCCAATACTTCAGAACTGATCTCAGGAGGGTTGGATGCTTACAGGTCTACCAATGATGGTACAACCTGGACAAGATTTACTTTCTGGGTGACGACAGCACCTTATGTACATGCCGATCATCATTATGCCCAATACTGGATAGCTGGTGCACAAACCAGGATGATCATGTGCACCGACGGGGGCGTATTTTATTCCAATGATAACGGAGCTACTTTTAATGCTAAAAACAAAAATATAGGTATCAAGCAGTTCTATTCTGCTGCCATACATCCTACTGCAGGCTCTAATTATTTAATGGCTGGTGCCCAGGATAACGGAACACATGCTTTAAGTAATGCAGGCCTTAGTTATTCTTTTGAGGTTACGGGTGGAGATGGATGTATTGTTCATATTAATCAGCAAAATCCATTGATCCAATATGGCAGTTATGTATACAATCAATACAGGAGAAGTGTGAACGGAGGAGCTACCTGGACATCTGTAAATCTTTCCGGTAGTACGGGGCAATTTGTAAACCCTTTCGATTATGATGATGCTCAGAATATCATGTATTGCGGTAACACAGCAGGTACAATAAGAAGATGGGATAATGCAAATACAACCAACACCAGCGCTATTATTACGGTAACAAATATGACCGGGTCTTTATTGTCCGCCAAGTATTCACCCTTTACTGCTAACAGGTTATTTTTTGGTACAAATAACGGAAGACTTTTCCGTTTGGACAATGCCAATACTGCAACTTCTGTTGCAGCAACTGATATAACCGGGGCTTCATTCCCCAACGGTACCATTATATGTGTAAATACCGGAACAACTGATAATAACCTGGTAGCTACCTATACAAACTATGGTATAAACAATGTTTGGGTGTCTACCAACGGCGGAACTTCATGGACTGCAGTTGATGGTGACCTTCCCGATATGCCTGTAAGATGGGCTATGTTCGAACCGGGTGATAACTCAAAATTATTTTTGGCTACTGAAGCCGGTATTTATACCACAACCAATATTAACGGCGCAGCCACACAATGGCTTCCGGAAACAACTTTCCCTACGGTAAGTACTTATATGCTTAAGATACGTGCCAGCGACAGTACTATTGTTGCCGGTACACATGGCCGTGGTTTGTGGACATCAAAAATTCCTCCAATTGTTGCGGCTAATCCCAATGTAACGATCAACCAGGCAGCAGCCCAGGCTGATCCTACTTCTGCTTCGCCCATTAATTTTACGGTGGTATTTGACCAACCGGTTATTAATTTTATAACCGGAGATGTTACTTTAAGCGGAACAGCGGGTGCAAACAGTGCTGTTGTTTCCGGAGGGCCTACCACATTTAATGTGGCTGTATCAGGCATGACGACCAGCGGAACGGTAATTGCTACCATTGCAGCCGGTGTGTGTACCAATGCGGCACTGGACCCTAATAATGCATCAACCAGTACGGATAATACGGTAACATATAATGTGCCGGCTACGCCGCCTACGGTTACCATTAACCAGGCAGCAGCGCAGGCTGATCCTACCTCAACATCACCTATTAATTTTACGGTGGTATTTGACCAGGCGGTTACAGGATTTGCAACCGGAGATGTTACCTTATCAGGAACAGCGGGTGCAACAACAGCTACAGTTACCGGCAGCGGGGCAACTTATAATGTTGCTGTATCTGGTATGACAGGCTGCGGAACAGTAATCGCTACTATTCCTGCGGGTGTTGCCCAGAATGCTTCGGCACAAACAAACAGTGCATCAACCAGTACGGATAATACGGTTACTTTTACAACTGCAAATCCAACTGTAACTATTAACCAGGCAGCAGCCCAGGCTGATCCTACAGGAACATCGCCTATTAATTTTACAGTTGTATTCAGCGAACCTGTAACAGGATTTGCTACCGGCGATGTTACCTTAAGCGGAACAGCTTCAGGTACGCTGGTAGGTACTGTTAGCGGTGGCCCTACTACCTATAATGTAGCGGTAACCGGTATGACAGGAAGCGGAACAGTGATCGCAACTATTGCGGCCGGTGTGGCTCAAAGTGCCTGTCCGTCACCTAATAATGCTTCAACCAGTACGGATAATACGGTTACTTATAATGCCCCACCTGCGTGTACGAGTGTGAATCCTGTTGCAAACCAGACATATTGTAACGGAGCTACCACAACGGCAATAAACTTTACAAGTCCTACCCCTGGAACAACCTTCAGTTGGGTAAATAATAATACTACAATAGGATTGGGTGCCAGTGGTAATGGTAATGTACCATCCTTTACAGCAACCAATGCTACAGCAGCACCTGTTGTAGCAACCATAACAGTAACCCCGACCTTAACAACGGTTACTCCAACAACAACAACGTTTAATTTCACTGGTGGTGCACAAACCTTTACGGTGCCTGCCGGTGTAACATCGATCAACCTGACAGCACTGGGTGCACAGGGTGGAACCGGTGCAACCGGCGGCGATGGTGCAACAGGTGGTGTTGGCGGATTGGGATCAAGATCAACAGGAACCCTGACGGTAACACCGGGCCAGGTACTAAATATATTTGTAGGCGGCGCCGGTGGCACACCTATAGCTGGATTTAACGGTGGCGGAACAGGCGGTAATGCCAATTCCGGCGGCGGCGGCGGCGCATCTGATGTAAGGTTCCCCGGAGCTGCATCAGCTGACCGTATACTTGTAGCCGGTGGCGGTGGCGGTGGCGGCCGTGCTGGTTGCGAACCAAATACCGTTAATGGCGGTGCTGGCGGAAACGGAGATGGAAATGGTGTTGATGGAGCTACTTCACCAAGTGGTGGCGGCGGTTTTGGAGCTATAGGCGTCGTGCCTGGTCTCCAGGGCATTGGCTGCGCAGGTTTCTTAGGATCTCCTGGCTTAGCTGGTTTTGGACCAGCTGGCGGAAATGGCGGAGCAGGCCAGTCTTGCTGCTGCTTTAACTTTGCAAGCGTTCCCGGCGGCGGCGGTGGTGGCGGTGGCTTCCTCGGCGGTGCTGGTGGTGGTGGTGGTTCTGCAGGAACCATTGCTTGCTCAGGTAATGATAAAGGCGGCGGTGGCGGCGGATCGGGTGGTTTGTCATACACTGGTGGTGTAACTGCCGGTGTGGTTACTACTGCTATTCAGACAGGTGACGGACAGGTTGTATTGAACTACAATGTAACCACTGTTTGTACCGGTCCTACCATGAACTTTACGATCACTGTTAACCCAACCCCAACGGTAAATGCAATACCTAACCAGGTAGTTTGCCAGGGTTCACCAACAGCACCTGTGAACTTTACAGGAACACCTGCGGGTGTGGTATTCCAGTGGACAAACAATACACCTGCTATAGGCCTTGCAGCTTCAGGTACAGGCAATATACCTTCATTTATTGCCCAGAACCCGGGAACTACCCCACTGGTAGCTACTATCACTGTTACCCCGGCAACTGGCGTTCCAACCCCAATTGTAACAACATATAATTTTACCGGTGCAGTTCAAACCTTTACGGTTCCTGCCGGTATTACTTCAGTAAATTTAAAAACATGGGGTGCACAGGGTAACAGCAATGCCGGTGGTATTGCAGGAGGCCTTGGCGGATATGCCGAAGGCAACCTGGCTGTAACCCCCGGACAGGTGTTGAATGTATTTGTGGGCGGCGGAGCTGCCACATCGATCAATGGCGGCTATAATGGCGGCGGTGCAGCAGGTGTTAATGCCGGTTGTGCAGCGGCGCAAGGTGGCGGCGGTGGTGGAGCCTCTGATGTAAGGATCGCTCCTTATGCATTGGCAAACCGTGTAATTGTTGGTGCCGGCGGCGGCGGAGCCGGTGGTAACCGTACTGCAGGTTGCGGACGTGGTGCCGGCGGCGGCGGCGGCGGTGGACTATATGGCGGCGGTGGCGGTGCAGGATGGCCTGGCCCTCCGGGCTCAGAAGGTCCTGTTCCAACAGGTGGCACACAGGCTGCAGGTGGTGCAGGTGGTGTTACCACATTCACTCCCGGCCCTACAAACGGATTCCCTGGTGTGATAGGTGTAGGTGGTGCCGGTGGTACAGAGATAGCCAGTGCTCAGGGCGTTCCAACAGGGCCAGCTGAACAAGGAGGTGTTGGTGGTGGTTTAACAGGCGGATCTGGTTTATATAATAATGCCAATAACTGGAATGGCCAAAGCGGTGCCGGCGGATCGTCTTATATCGGTGGTGTTAGTGGTGGCCTTACCACAGCGGGCCTGCGTATAGGAGCCGGCCAGGTTCAGGTCACTTACACTCCTATTAGTGCGGCAACCTGTTTTGGTACATCACGTACCTTCACGATCACCGTTAATCCTAATCCTGCCATTGTTATCACAGCTGATCCGGGCACAACCATTTGTGAAGGTGATCCTACTTTGTTAACCGTTGTTACAGGTACATCTACTCCAATCGGTACATTGTACACACAAACCGGTACTGCCGGCGGATCTCCAAACTCACAGGCATTTGAACCTGCAAATGTGGCGTTCAACAACCAGGCTGCAGAAGATTTTGTGGTTCCGGCAGGTGCAAACTGGTCGATCACACAAGTCGCAGCTAATGGTCTTTATTTTAACGGAGCCGGCCCCAGCACTTCGTTCAATGTGTTCTTCTATAATAATGGTGCAGGTAACTTACCTAGTACTGTAGTTGCAAGCTATACTAACCTGGCTTACACCGGAGGTGCAAGCCCTGTTATCACAATACCTGCTACAAATTTAGCAGCAGGTACATACTGGATATCTATCCAGTCTAATATGTCATTTGCAGCCGGCGGGCAGTGGGCCTGGGGCGCAGCAGCAACTGCTACTGTAGGTAATCCCTGGATGTGGCAGAACCCGAATGGTGGTTTTGCTGTTTGTCCTACATGGGCCCCTGGTGCAACAACCTGTGTGCCTGGTACAGGTACAAACCTGTTATTCACTTTAACAGGTACATCTATTGCAGGAGGTGCTCCATTGCCTCCTGGTTATACTTTCCTGTGGAGCCCTGCGGCAGGGTTAAGTTCAACAACTTCAAACCCTGTTGCAGCATCACCAATGAATACAACAACGTATACAGTAGTTGCAACCGGCCCCGCCGGCTGTACAAGAACGGCTAATATTACAATCACAGTTAATAAGCGTCCTGTTGTAACCACACAACCAACCAACCAGGTAAGATGTGTAGGTAATACAGCAACCTTTACTGTAGGTGCAACCGGAACAGGCCTTATCTACCAATGGCAGGTAGCTACAAGTTGTGCAGGTCCATGGACCAATGTGCCTAATGCAGCGCCTTATAGTGGTGCAAATTCAGCAACGCTTACCATTAACCCTGTTTCACAGTTGATGAGTGGTAATGTATACCGTGTGGTAGTAACCGGTGTTTGTGCACCGTGGACGCCACCGACCAACGTATCGAACTGTGCTACTTTAACAGTTAATCCAAATCCTGTTGTTACGATAACCCCTGCGGGCCCTGTATGTGGCGGCGTAGCGGGAATCAGTGGTACATTATTAAGTACAGCAACAGCACCTCCACCGGTACCTGGTAATGCCAGTGCCAACTCTGGGGTGATCAATGTTCCTATTCCTGACGGATCGGGAGCAGCAGCTACTTCAAACCTTACCATTGCAGGCGTACCTGCCAATGCCACCATTACAGAGATCAAGGTAAATATAAACATCGGCCATTCATGGGTAGGAGATGTGGATGTTAACCTGAGGGCGCCTAATAATGCCATCCTGAACCTGGTAGGCGGATTAGACGGCGGTACAGGTGGTAACCAGACGGATAACTTTGCCAATACAGCTTTCAGTTCACTGGGTGGTTCAACCATCAGTGGCTTTGCGGCTCCACGTACGGGTACGTTTGCAGCAGAAGCCCGTGCAGGCTTTGGCCCTGCCGGCTTTATACAGACAGTAACAACGTGGGCTGGTTTGGTACCAACAGCTACCCCAACAGCAGCCAATGGCCAATGGACCCTGGCAGCGGGTGATTTTGTAGCTATTGATGGAGGATCGATCACCAACTGGTCTATCAGTATTGATTATACCACACCAGGCAGTGGCGGCGGGCCAACATTGACTTATGTATGGTCTCCGCTTACAGGCTTGTATACCAACTCAATTGCAACTGTAGCTTATACAGGTACCAACGCATCGAGTGTGTATGCATCACCAACTGTAGCCACCACCTATACGGTAACGGCTACTGATGTGGCCACCGGTTGCTTCAGTACAGCAAGTGTATTGGTGAACTATACGCCACCTGCACCAACGGTAACCCCAAGTTCAGTTACGATGTGTTTGGGAGATCCTGCTGTTAAGCTGAAAGCTTCATCATCAACAACAACTATAGTAGCCTTTAACTCAGGTACCATATCTGTTCCAGTTCCTGATAACAGCCAGGCAGGAACATCGCATAATATTGCAGTAAGTGGTATACCTGCCAATGCAACGGTAACCGGCATGCGTGTTAAGATGACCATACCGCACACTTTTGTGGGTGACCTGGTTATAGCTTTAAGGGCACCGAACAATAATGTGCTTAACCTGGACTTCTTCCTGAGCAATACCTTTGGCGGGGTAACAACCGGGTTCAGCAATACGATCTTTACATCTGCTGCGGGCGCACCTGCTGTGAGTACAGGCACCAATCCTTATTCATCATCGTTCAGGGCAGATGCCCAGATCGCAGCAACGGGCAATGGCCCTGCAGCGCCAACAGGTTATACAGCCAATATGAATGGCTATGCAGCACTGATCAGTTCACTTACACCGGCCAATGTAAACGGTAACTATACCCTGGCGATGTATGATGGCGGCGCCATTGACTTTGGTACACTGACCAACTGGGAGATAGAGTTCACCTATGTACAGGGTGTGGTGGCATCACCGGCCTTATGGAGCCCTGCAGCAGGATTATTCTCTGATGCAGCAGCTACTGTTCCTTATGTTCTCGGAACAAGGGTAGACTCGGTATGGACAAGGCCAACGCCTTCAGGTGTTTATAATTACCAGGTAACGGTAAATAATGTGGTTGGTGTTACAGCAACGCCAACAACACCATTGGGAGGAACGAACACCAATGCAGTAGTTCTCTTTAATGTAAGGAACAACAATGCTATACCAGTAACATTCAGTAATATATCAAGTAATGTGTTTACTTCCGGTGCTGTTACATCAAGGGTATTCTACAATACCACAGCTATTGCCGGCCCACCTGCCGCTATTACTGCGGCTAATGGCTGGAACCAGTTTGGTGCCGGTGCCAGTACGGCTGTTGCAGGTGCCAATAACCTGCTGATAAGCGGCTTAACCCTTACCATTCCTGCAAATACCACTTATGGTATTGCACTGGAAATACTGGGTGCAAGTGGCCCTGCTTATAGCAATGGTACGGGTACTCTTATAGCTTACAGCAATGGTGGTTGTGATATCATCACTGATGGTAATGTCGGATGGGGTGGTTTTGCAGTTCCTGCACAGCCATTGAACAATCCAAGGAACTTTAACGGCAGTGTTACCCTTGTAGCAGCCGGCCCTGGTACATGCCAGTCGCCAGCCAGAACAGTTGTTGTAACGGTTAACCAGCCAACAACCATTACCACAGTTCCTGTAGCTCAAACCATCTGTACAGATAAGGTAGCCACTTTCACAGTGGTTGCAGCCGGTACGGGCCCGTTCAGCTACCAGTGGCAGGTAAGTACTACCGGTATCGGAGGCCCTTATACCAATATCAGCAATGGAGGTGTTTACAGCGGCGCTACCAGCTCAACGCTGACCATTACGGCGCCACCAACCTCTATGAATGGTTATTACTACCGTGTGGTGATCAATGGAGCAGCACCTTGTGCAGCATCCACATCAGCAGGGGTATTGTTAACGGTTAATCCATTACCGGTTATCACGATCAGTGCAGCTCCTTATACCACCCTGTTACCGGGATTGACAACAACCTTGTCATCAACGGTGACACCAAATGCTGCGGCTACTTATAGCTGGATACGCAATGGTGTGGTATTGACCAGCCCTGCATTGGGTGTAATAAGTGGTATAGGTACAGGCACACTGAAAATAGATGTGGATGGTATGGGTGATTACCAGTTAAGGGTTACTGATGTGAATAATTGCACCAGTATATCCAACACAGTCACCATCCGTGATTCTGCCAGTGGCAGATGCTTCATCTATCCGAACCCAACCAGTGGTGTATTCCAGGTGAGGTACTACAGTGCAGCCAACAATGTGTTGCCAAGATCACTGACGATCTATGATGCCAAAGGCGACCGTGTGTTCACTAAGTTCTACACTATCGGAAGGCCTTATGACAGGATGGATGTTGATATGAGAGCTTATGGAAAAGGCCTCTACTGGGTGGAGATCGGTGACCTGAACGGTAACCGCATAACCATGTGCAGAGTAGTGATACAATAATAAATAACTATCCGGTTATACAATCCCCCGATAAAATATCGGGGGATTTTTTTGATTAATTAAATGCCATGATCTCCTCACCATTGAGGAGGTTTCCTGGTTATAGGATCACGAACAAAAAAATGGTCCGTAAATCCACGAACCATTTTTTATTTATGACCAGTTATCATTTTTATCCATTCCCTTTCTTAGGAGGCTTAGGATTTGATCTTTCCTGCTGAGGCTTTTGTTGTTGTTGCTGCTGCTGTTGCTGTTGTTGAACCCGCTGCTGTTCTCTTTGTTGCTGTTGAACTTTTTGTTGTTGCTGTTGTTGCTGAACCCGTTGCTGCTCCCTTTGTTGTTGCTGCTGTTGTTGAGCCCGCTGTTGTTCTCTTTGTTGCTGTTGTTGTTCCTGAACCCGCTGCTGTTCTCTTTGCTGCTGTTGAACTTTTTGTTCTTGCTGTTGTTCCTGAACTTTCTGCTGTTGCTGCACTCGTTGTTGTTGTTGCTGCTGCTGAACCCGCTGCTGTTCTCTTTGCTGCTGTTGAACTTTTTTTTGTTGCTGTTGTTGTTCCTGAACCTTTTGCTGTTGCTGACTTCGTTGCTGTTCTCTTTGTTGCTGTTGAGTCTTTTGTTGTTGCTGTTGAACCTTTTGCTGTTGTTGTTCCTGAACTTTCTGTTGTTGTTGAACCCGTTGCTGTTCTCTTTGTTGCTGTGTATTATCAACCGTCTTTTGGGGCTGAGCTTTTATATCTTTTGCTTTCACGGTTTTTGGAGCTGCCCGCTGTCCCGTAACATTGTGCTGAATGCGGGGCCTGTACAACTGGAGTTGATTACCACTCAGGTTTTGTGCAGGCTTACTGGCTTCTTTAATAGCCACAGGTGTAAATCTTCTGCCGGTACGTCTTTCTGCTTCTACCCTGTCGGGACCCGCATTATACCTGGTATTATACCTGTTATTTACCTGTATATTGTTTATTACGGTGGTATTGTTGAAAATGTTGATGTTGGTGGAATTATCAATATAGTAATTATAGATATTGTTGCTTCCAAAATACCTGTTCCTTACAAAGGTCCACCTGTTATATGGCAAATTATAACCGGAGCTATAGGCAATATCTATACTGATACCCGGCGTTATAGGTGCCCAACCATAATAGTCATTCGATGTTCTCCAGGTAACCCATCCCGGTCCCCATTCGTTATCCGGAACCCATACCCATCCATAATATCCATCATAGAACCAGCGGCCATAATGGAAAGGCGCCCATCCCCAGCTGTAATTGGAAACCCATGTCCACCCGTCGTAAGTAAATACCCAGTATCCATTGCTGGCATAGGGTATAAAACCCCGGCTTACCCTGGGTACCCATACATATCCATAGGGGTCGTAATCTACCCAATCGCCGTAAGGGCTCAGGTCATCATAAAAGACCTGGAAGCTTACGGATACCTGGGCCGTGGCTTTTTGTTGTATGATAGCAGTGCCTGTGAAAAGCATCAGTGCAACTGCCAGCAATCGTATCTTTTTCATAATTTTTTATTTTAATTTATAAAAATTGCATTTCCCTCCGCAACATGAATTGTGTACATTTTAAAAAGAGCCAAAATACATGCCACGGATACTATTTTAGACTCATCGACCTGCCGGGAGTAGTTAGCCTGACTGTTAAGGAATGATTAAAAGGAATGATCCCGGATCTCGCCAAAAACCAAACTAAGCGCAGGATAAAAGTGACCTGAAATTAAAGAAGCATGATACCTTTACAAGCTTCTTTATTTTGAAGCATCTTAAAAACACTCACTAATATTTCTCTATCTTCAACCCCATGAAAAAGATCATACTTCTCTTTTTTCTTTTCATCAGTATATCATCACCAGCACAACCATATAAGATCATTGCCTATGCCACCGGTAAGGCTGAAACTATTAAGCAATACCCGCTGGATAAACTAACCCATATTATTTACAGCTTTTTAAAAATTCAGAACGACACACTGACTTTTCATAACCAGGACCAGGAGAATACCGTGCGGCAACTGGTAGCATTAAAAGCGGCAAACCCGCAGTTGAAGATCATGGTATCTGTTGGTGGCTGGAGCGGATGCTCATTCTGCAGCGACCTGTTTGCCAGTGATGAGCATCGTAAAAATTTTGCGAAGACAACCGTAGCGCTTTTTAAACAGTATGGTATCGATGGGCTTGACCTGGATTGGGAATACCCTGCCATTGAAGGTTATCCCGGCCATAAATACGATGCAGCCGATAAAAATAATTTTACTGAATTGATAAAAGCATTACGGCAGGAAATGGGTAATGACCTCCTGCTCACATTTGCTGCAGGAGGTTTTGTAAAATACCTGGAAGAATCGGTTGACTGGGATGCAGTAATGCCCCTGGTAGATTTTGTGAACCTGATGACCTACGACCTGGTGGGTGGCTATTCAACAGCAACCGGCCATCATACTTTGTTACAGGATCACAGGCTGGGGCAGGAATCAACAACCAAATGTGTGAATTGGTTATTGGACAAAAACATTGCTGCTAATAAACTCATTATTGGAGCGGCTATGTATGCCCGTGTATGGGAAAATGTGCCTGATATTGATCATGGACTTTATCAACCTGGAAAATTTAAACAAGGCGTAGCATTTGCTGATTTTAAAACTTATTTCAGCGATACATCCGGCTACAAATATTACTGGGATAAAAAAGCGAAAGCGCCTTATCAATACAATGCATCAAAAAAATTATTCGCCACTTTTGATGATGAAAGATCCATTGGGGAAAAAGCAAAATTCATACGTCGCAAAAAATTAGGCGGCATTATGTTTTGGGAGCTGGCACAGGATAAGACAACAAATGGATTGACAGATATGATGTATAATGGCCTGAGATAGAAAGCCATTAAACATCTTTATAAAATCTTAATGTACAGGCCTTCTTTTTTATATAATCCTTATAAGTACCGGTTTACCTTTGTGTGAGAATTACAATCAATGTCAAACCTGTTCATTAATAGATTTAGTAAAACAAAACAGTACCTATTAGCAACCTTGCTCATTTGTATGGTGGCAACCGGCTGCTATTTTTTATCAACTTTTATCGGTTACCGTGTTGTAGGATTTATTTTATTGATAACAGTTTCCCTGCTTGCTGTTCTGTTTGATATTTTTCCTGTTTTATTTGCAGCAACGCTGAGTGCATTGATCTGGAATTTCTTTTTTATCACTCCGCATTTCACGTTCCATGTAACGGCAACTGAAGACATGATCATGCTGCTGATGTACTTTTTGATAGCAGTTGTAAATGCAGTGCTTACTTATAAAATAAAACAGGTAGAAAAAGCAGCCAGGGATAAGGAAGAAAAAGAACATACAGTAAAATTGTATAACACACTGCTCAATTCTTTATCGCATGAACTCCGTACTCCTATAGCTGCCATCATTGGCGCTACAGATAACCTGCAAAACAATAACTCAAAACTTACACCGCAAAACCGGTATGATCTTGTAGCTGAAGTTTCAAAAGCAGCATTCAGGCTTAATCAGCAGGTAGAGAATTTATTGAACATGTCGAGGCTTGAGTCAGGTTATATTCAGCCAAAGAACGACTGGTGCGATATCAATGAACTGGTGTACGATGTTGTAAAAAGAATTGAAGAGAATGACGTAACACAAAAGATACGCATCAATGTAAACCCCGATATTCCGCTGTTTAAACTGGATAAAGGAATGCTTGAGCAGGTGCTGTATAATTTATTGAACAATGCTACACAGTATAGCCCGGAACACAGCACGATCCATATAAGTGCAGCCTGCCATGCCGATGTACTGCAGGTTATCATTGAAGATTATGGCAATGGCTTTCCGGAGGCTGAAATAAAGAACGTGTTTGATAAATTTTACCGGCTTAAAAATTCCCGTACAGGCGGTACCGGCCTGGGCTTATCAATTGTAAAAGGTTTTACAGAGGCCATGAATGGACAGGTGACCCTGGAGAATATGCATACAGGTGGCGCACGGTTTACAATAGAGATAATTGCTGAAACCAATTACCTGAAAAATCTGAAGAATGAGTAACAAGGCATCCATATTGATCATCGATGATGAAGCACCCATACGCAAACTGCTGGAAATTACTTTGCAAAGCAATGATTATAATGTAACAGAAGCATCTACAGCAAAGGAAGGAACTGTGATGGCAGCAAATCATCCGCCCGACCTTATTATTTTAGATATTGGCTTACCTGATGCAAGCGGTCATACCGTATTGAAAGAATTAAGAGAATGGTATACAAACCCGGTCATTATCGTATCCGTTCAAAAAGATGAGGTCGATATTATTAAAGCCCTGGATAATGGTGCCAACGATTACCTGGTAAAGCCGTTTCGTACAGGAGAACTGCTGGCCCGAATACGCTCAGCCTTACGTAGCATGCATACAACTGAACATGAGCCAGTGATCAATAACGGGGATCTGCAGATAGACCTGCAGAACCGCACAGTAAAGAAAGGGAATGAATTTATTAAACTCACGGCCACAGAATATACATTACTGGCTTTATTTGCAAAGAATGAAGGAAAAGTATTAACGCACCAGTATTTACTGCGTGAGGTTTGGGGACCCGGTTATATCAACCAGTCTCAATATTTAAGGGTATTCATTGCACAGCTCAGAAAAAAAATTGAAACAGATGCAAACCGTCCTGAGTATATCACTACAGAGTCAGGCGTAGGCTACAGGTTCGTAGCAAAAGAATAAATAAGCAATCATATTAAAAAACACAACATGAATTCGAACACTAAAAGTTTGAACAGGATAAGTATTGCCTCTTTGTTAGTGGCCCTTGGCATCATTTACGGGGATATTGGTACCAGCCCTTTGTATGTATTGAAAGCCGTGGTTGGTGAAAGGCAGATAGATGAGGTATTGGTTTATGGGGGTGTATCACTTATTTTCTGGACACTTGTATTTCAAACAACGGTCAAATACATCATACTTACTTTAAGAGCTGATAACCAGGGAGAAGGTGGTGTGTTCTCATTATACGCACTGGTAAGGCGTTATGGAAAATTTCTGGTGATACCAACTATACTCGGCGCCACTACTTTACTTGCAGATGGTATTATCACCCCTCCTATTTCTATTGCATCTGCTATCGAAGGTTTGAATGCCGTGAAAGGGTTGGAAAATATTATTGTACCCGGTAATAACCTAACTGTTGGAATTGTAGTAGCCATTATATCCGCCTTATTTTTCTTCCAGCGTTTTGGTACACAAAGTATAGGTAAAGCATTCGGCCCCATTATGGCAATCTGGTTTACCATGTTGCTTGTAGTTGGTGGTATGCAGATCATCCATTATCCTGATGTGCTAAAGGCTGTAAGCCCACATTACGGATATGAATTACTTACACGCTATCCACAAGGTTTTTGGTTACTGGGAGCTGTATTTCTCTGTACAACCGGTGCAGAAGCTTTGTATTCTGATCTTGGGCACTGCGGCGTTAAGAACATACGTATCACCTGGATATTCGTTAAAATAAGCCTCGTAATAAATTATATAGGACAGGCAGCATGGATCATGCACCAGCAAAATACACACCTTAATGGAGCTAATCCTTTTTTTGAAATGATGCCTCATTGGTTCCTCCTTCCGGGCATTATCATTGCCACAGCAGCTACCATCATTGCATCGCAGGCGCTTATCAGCGGTTCATACACACTCATCAGCGAAGCCATGAACCTCAATTTCTGGCCACGGGTAACCGTAAGGCAGCCAAGTAATATAAAGGGGCAAATTTATATCCCCAGTGTGAATGCCATATTGTGGGTGGGTTGTGTATTGATGATCGTTTACTTCCGGCAGTCAGCACACATGGAAGCGGCATATGGCTTTTCCATTACTATTGCCATGATGATGACAACTGTACTGCTGAATTATTATTTACTCTTTCGATTGAAATGGAACCGCTGGCTGGTAGCATTGATCATTGGTGTTTTCATTATTATAGAATGTTCTTTTTTCATTGCCAATATTGCCAAGATAAAGGAAAGATGGATGTTCCTGTTCTTTGAGCTATTCATCTTTATGGTGATGTATGTATGGTATTATGCAAGAAAGATCAATAATAAATTTGTAAAATTCGTTGACCTGGGTAAATACACTCCGCAACTGATAGAATTAAGTGAGGATGACGCTATTCCGAAATTCTCTACCCATCTCATTTACCTCAGCAAAGCCAATACCCGCAACCAGGTAGAAGAAAAAATTATACGTTCCATATTTGCAAAGAAACCAAAACGGGCAGATGTGTATTGGTTCCTGCACATTAACCGTACAGAAGAACCTTTTACAAGTGACTACGAAGTTTCAGAACTGGTGGATGATAAGGTAATGAAGGTTACTATCAATCTTGGTTTTCGCATACAACCAAAAACAGAAGTTTATTTTAAAAAGATCGTACAGGAACTGGTTGTTAATAAAGAACTGAACCTGCATATACGCCCTGATGGTTCCGGCAAATACAATCATGAACCCGATTTCAAATTTGTTGTGATCGAGAAATTCCTTTCTGTTGAAAATGAATTTGCCTTAGGAGAAGGTATACTGCTGAAATCCTATTTTATGCTGAAAGATATGGGGTTGAGTGATGAAAAGGCTTTTGGACTGGAGAAAAGCGATGTTATAACAGAACATGTCCCGCTCATTTATCAAAAAATACAAAAGGTTGAACTAAAAAGAACTAAAAACATAAAAATATGAAACAGATAATAATGATACTGCTGATCATGAATACAGTTTATTGTACAGCTCAAAACGGTAATATAAAAATTCCCTTTGATGGAATGGATCTTGGCTGGATCAACGGCCAGAACCGGCAAAAGGATCTTCCTTTAACCTTAAAAGACAAAGAAGGGAATACCATCCTTACAGGCGTGGCTTACCTGGATACTTATTTCAATTATAACTTTGCAAAGCCAAAGGATAATACACAAACCATTTCATCTACCATCGGACGTACAAATGAATCTGCTTTAAATCTTGCAAGCATTGGCATTGAAACCAATTATAAGAATATCATAGGCAGGCTATGGTTGCAGTATGGCCAAATGGCATCTATCATACAGGACCTTGATGGCACCGCAACCAGGGGAAGAAATACTTCTATAGCTAACCTGAAATATATAAGAGAAGCTTCAGCAGGCTATCACTTTAATAAATGGCATGGCATCAATGTAGAGATGGGGATATTTATGAGCTATATCGGCCTCGAAAGTTATGTGACACAGGAGAACTGGAGCTATCAACGCAGTATGGTATGTGATTTTACTCCTTTTTATTTTACAGGAGCAAGAGTACAAGCCTTTCCCTCTAAAAAGTTTAAAACAGAATTGTGGTTGTTGAATGGCTGGCAAACTTATAACAGCTGGAGCAAGGGTATTGGTATTGGTAATTCAAATTATTTCCGCCCTAATGAAAACCTGCAGCTTGTTGCTAATTTTTATTATGGAAAAGATACCCGTAACAGCAACCGTATCCGTTTTCATCACGACAACAGTGTTGTAAAGAGATATTACAACAAGCCCGCTAATACAGGTATCTCACAAGCCGCTTTCAGCATTAATACGCACTATGGTTTTCAAAGCGGGGATGGTGTAAAGCCAAAGGGTCATTACATGGCAGGCACTTCTGTTGCCAACAGGATATGGTTCAATAAGAACAAACTGGCCCTCACACTCAGGGGAGATATTATTACAAACCCGGGTCTTTACCTTGCATTTACACCCAGCCCGGTTACACCCAATGATTTTACGGATGCTATTGCAAATGATCCTAAACAAAAATTAAATATCCTGCAGGCTACTGCCACCTTTGATATTATGCCCAATGATATGATAACGTTCAGGCTGGAATATGGTTATCGTAAAAGTAATGTACCATATTTTGCCGGAAAGGAAGGAACAACTTCTCCTGATGGATGGATAGATACGCCCTTAAATGGCTGGCGGCCTGATCTCCGGAAAAAAGAGAACAGGGTTACACTTGCTGTTAATTTCAGGTTGTAAAGTGATTCAAAATAAAGTTGTCCTCAATTCAACATCCTGTATTCATTTGGAGTCACTCCCACTTTTTGTTTAAACAATCTTGTAAAATGTTGCGGGTATTTAAAACCCAGGTCGTATGCAATTTCACTAACCGACTTGCTGTGATCAAATATTCTCTCTTTTGCAAGGTCGATCAGTTTAGTTTGTAAATATTCCTGTGCCGATCTGCCTGTTTCTTTTTTTACCAGGTCGCCAAAATAGTTGGCTGATAAATTCAGTTCACCGGCGCAAATCTTTCGTCAGGAAAAATCTTCCGCACAAATGGGAGGGAGGAATTTAACGTATGATAGTGTAAAGTTGATACTTAAGAAAATTCAGATTGCTTATTTAAAGAAAAACTACTTTTACAACTGTATCCCTGCTTGTATAATAAAATACAAAAATGAAAAAAATCTATCTACTTATCTTAACAGGCTCTTTAATGGTCAGCGTGGGATTTAGCCAGGTAACTGTTACTAATCCTGCTAATACTACACCTAATCTTGCAGCTACATACACCTCGCTTGCCAATGCAGTAACAGCCTTAGGCGGTATTACAGCCATCAGCGGCCCGGTGATCATTACCCTTGATGCAGGCAATCCTCAAACAGCACCTGCGGGAGGGTATGTGATACAGTTCACAGCTGCAACAACGGCTGCCAATAATATTACCATCGCCGGAAGCAATAATGTTATTACTGCCTTCACACCTCAAACCACGGGTAATATTAATGATGCCATTTTCAAACTTATCGGTGCTGACTATATTACGATCCGGGATTTTACTATCCAGGAAAATGCTGCCAATACTGTTAATACACCGGCTGCATCAAACAATATGACAGAATGGGGAGTAGCTTTATTGAGGGCTACTACAACTGATGGCGCTCAAAATAATATCATCCAAAACAACACGATCTCACTTAACAGAAACTACAGAAATAGTTTTGGTATTTACAGCAATGCAAGGCATGCTTCAACAACTCCCACAACGGCATCTAATGCCACGGCTGTCGGCGGGTCAAATCTCGGGAATAAAGTTTATGGAAATACTATCAGCAATGTAATGATGGGGATCACATTCATAGGCACAGCTACAGCAGCTTTCCAGGATTCAGGCAACGATATAGGCGGAAGTTCTGCAACAACCGGAAATACTATTACCAACTGGGGCGGGAATGCCCAACTCAGTTCATTTGCATCCAACACCAACCAGTCTTATTGTATTTTCATGAATCACCAGGTAGCAGACAATATCTCTTATAATGTATTGAACAACGGTACTGCTGTAGGTACAGGGGTAATTTCCAATTTTTTGGGCATCTATAAACATTACACAGACGCATCTCCCGTGGGTACATTTACTTCTACCATATCATATAATACGATCACGATGGCAAGTGATTTCACTGCAAGTAATTTGTATTGTATACACTCCGCAGGCCTACTGACCCCATTGCCTGCCGCCACCATCAACATTACTAATAATTACCTGCTTAATAGTACGGTTGCCGGTTCATTGAACAGCTTTACGGGGATCTTTAATGAAGATGCGCCAGGCACATTGAACATCAGTAATAATACTATCCGCGGAGTTAATATCCTTGGCGAGGGCAATTTTTTAGGAATTTTAAATAATGGATCCGTAGTAAACAGCATCAATATCAACAATAATAAGATCGGCGATGCTGTTGCGGGAGCTGTAACATACGCTGTTGGGAGTTTTAGCACAGTTCATGGGATCTTTAACGCCGGCGATGGCTTTACTGCAACTGTTAGTTTGAATAATAATTCTTTTGATGGATTTTCTTTAGTTAATGTGTGGACGATCGACTTTATACTTAATGGAGGAAATAATGCAGCAGTTAATATTAACAATAACCAGCTTGGCACGGTAACCGGTTCGCTGGTCAGTTTCAGCGGAGTTCAGGCATTTACATTACGGGGGATAAGCATTACGAATACCTCAGGCATGTCTATTTCTATTCAGAATAATGATTTCAGGGGAATAACTCAACCCCTTACAGGAACAGGAGCTTATGAATATATCTATTGCCAGCCCCCTTCCACATTAACAAACATCAGCAATAATACGTTTACCAACCTGAGCCTAAACACAAGCAACGAGGTGAGGCTGATATATAACAATGCTCCAATGGCTTCCGGCAGTACTGCTATTATAAGTAACAACCGTATTGTTGGCAGTTTCAGTAATACGGCAGCCGGAACTAATGTGACCATGTATCGTTCAAACAGCAACGCTGCTCCCAGCGGTGCAACCTTAACAATAAGCGGAAATAATTTTTCCAATGTTACCACAACAGGGGCTACCGATTTTTTCGGCATTCAGGAATTGAAAGGCCCCGTTGGTGCCAATTCCCTTACCAAAACCATTTCAGGAAATACGATCAGTAATATAACGATGGGCTCCGGCAATTTTTATGGCTTATATATTGACAGGGGACAAAACCCGGGGGTTATCTCTAATACCATCAGTAATGTATCAACTGCCGGCGTTATTAATGCTGTTTATCTGCTTCCGAATTCAGGGGCAGGTACGATTGATATTACTTCCAATACGATCAATACATTAAATTCAACAGCCGATGATGTATATGGGATAAGAAGCTTCAGTACCTCGCCTGCTGTTACTTTTAACGGTAACAGCCTAACAGGGCTTTCATCAGGCGGAAGCAGTAAAACGGTGACCGGTATATATTTAGCAGCCGGTCAAACGGTAAATATGTATGACAATAATATTAATAATCTTACCGGGACAGGTACCGGGAGTGCTGTGGTCAACGGAATCTGGATCAACAACGGAACAACAGTGAATATTTACAGGAACAAAATTCATACGTTGCAGCAAAGTGGTACTTTATCAGCCGGTTCGCCTGCGGTGAATGGAATGCTTTTCAGCAATGGTACTACGGTTACAGCGTATAATAATTTTGTGGCCAACCTGGGAGCCGGTAATGCTGACCTTGCTGATGCAGTACGAGGTATCAGTGTCACTTCAGCAACTGCAGGCAGCACGTACAACCTATATTACAATTCTATTTATATCAATGCCACTTCAACAGGAACCAATTTTGGTACTTCAGGTATCTATCATCTGACCAATGCCACTGCTACTACCGGTACACTTAACATGGCCGATAATATCATTGTGAATACGTCCACAGCCAATGGTACCGGACTTACGGCTGCGTACCGCCGATCAGATGCAACCCTGGCTAATTTTGCTGCTGCATCTGATTATAATCTATGGTATGCAGGCATACCATCTGCAACAAGGTTAATATTTTATGATGGCACTAACAGCGATCAAACATTGGCAGCTTACCAGGCAAGGGTTAGTACAAGAGAAGCGAATTCAATAAGCATGATGCCTGTTTTTACATCGGTCACTGATCTGCATTTAACGCCCGACAACTGTATGCTTGATAATAAAGGAACCCCGGTTGGCGGGATTACCGGCGATATAGATGCTGATACCCGAAGTGTGACTGTTCCTGATATTGGTGCAGATGAATTTGATGCTTATAATACTGGTGTTTTAGCTGGTGTTGTAAGCACGGCAGTATGTTCTAACAAAGCAGTTGTTAATACCGGAACAATTTATACAGATGCCACCTGTAATCTGATAGCCAAAGTGGTACCATCGGGCGGATCTCCTGTTGCAGGGCTAATAAATACCTGCGTAACTATGGATGCTTCTCAACTATATTTTAATGGCGATCCTTATGTGCAAAGGCATTTTGATGTGGAACCTGCTACCAGTAACCAAACTACCACATCTGCAACCATCACCATGTACTTTACTGATGCAGAGTTTGAATTGTATAACACAAATAATAGTGGTGCCTGGCCTTTATTACCAACCATCGGAAATGGCGGCAATGCCAGTCCTTATCTTGGAAACTTAAGGGTTACACAGTTTCACGGTACGCCCACGGGCGGATTACCAACATCAACACCAGGTAATTATACAGGTTCAAGGGTCGCATTGCCACCAGTTAGTGTAGTATTAACAGGCAGTATTTGGGCCGTAACTGTAAATGTAACAGGCTTTAGTGGATTTTATGTACATAGCAATTTTGCCAATACACCACTGCCCATTATCGTTAACTATCTAACCGGCCGTAAACAAGGCAGCAATCATTTGCTTAACTGGAAAGTTACATGCACCAGCACACCAAGGGCAATTATGACATTGGAACGCAGCAGCGATGCCCGCAACTTTTCAGGTCTGTATACTATTACTGCAGATGCAGCCCGTTGTCAGCAACCCTTTGACTATACTGATGCCAATCCCTTAAAAGGTATGAATTACTACCGCCTTAAAATGGTGGATGCAGATGGTAAAATAACCTATAGTACCACTGTTGCCTTATTAAATGCAGTTAAAGGATTTGATATTGTAAGCCTTGCACCTAATCCTGTTGTTTACAATAATTTTAAACTGAATGTAGCCAGTGCACAGGCCGGTAAAATGGAAATTGTGATCTTTGATATGCAGGGCCGTGTGGTGAACAGGCAAATCGTTTCAGTAATTGCAGGGTTCAACAGCTTGCCGGTTCATGTAGACAACCTGGCCGCAGGTACTTATACCATATTGGGTAGTATTGGAGAAGATAGATCACCGATCATACGTTTTGTAAAACAATAGAAAAGACAGTTTTAGCTCTGTCTTTTTTGTGTCCGGCCAGCCGGAAATATTTTTTCGTCCCGGCGTGGTTTTCACAACCAACTCTATAATTTATCAGGCGCTTAAGTGAAACCCCGATGCCGAACGCTGATCAACCATCATACTGCCAATCTATAAAACGCTGTAATGTGCCGGCAGATATATTTAAGCCAGGTGAAGAAGAACCGGGCTATGGTTTATATGCCAGCCCCTTTCATTTTCAACTTCTTCAACATCTTCCTGGTATAAACAGTTTTCATTTGCTCCTGTTCAATCTGCATCTCCAGTTTTGCCTGTTGCAGCCAGCTATGCTTTAGCAGGCGCTCCTCCGCCAGGGCCTGTTGATTGGCCAGCCATTTGCGGTCTGCCTGGTTTGCTTTTACATCGGCAAGATTTTCCAGTAAATGATCTGTTGTGTTCAGCCATTGCCTGTCTGCGGTTTCCTGCTGCTGCATCTGTTTCAACCTGTTTGCCAATACCTTTATTTTGGCTTCAGCATGGGCTGCCGTGGTTTCCAGGATGGCCCGCACTTCTGCAGCACGCTGTTTGATGCTTCGCTGCAGGTTTAACCAGGACCGGCCACCCCGCTTTTTTTTTTGTTGCACGTGGGCCGCCAGCAAGGCGGCCAGTTTACCGGAAGCAGCAACAGATAGTTGGTGCGATGGATGGCGGCTGCTTTCTGCCATATGCATCATGCTGCTCGAAATACCCAGGTATTGTGCCACCTGGCGCTGGCTTAGCGGTAACAGTTCGGTTTTTTTATACTTCTTCATGTTGTGAACAGTTCGATTGTGAACAAAATAAATGTTCACAAATATAATGTTCACAAGTAAATGTTGAGGACTGGCGCAGCAACAATTAAACGGTTTAGGTAAAGAGGTTTACCGGCGGGTTATATGGATCTGCAATATAGCCATGGTAAGATCGCCCTTTGAAAAAGCTTAAAAGAAAAAGCCTCGTAAATCAATGACTTACGGGGCTTAATTTGCTCTTTTGCTCCCCTTATTGACGAAAGATGCAGCTTTGATAAGCTTATAGAGATTGTAAATATTTATAAGTCAAAGCTTTAATTCTTTCAAAATTAAACGAAGGCATACAACCTATTCCTGATGCGACAGGAGAACTGGTCAATTATTTTTCACCCAGCCGCTTAAAACAAGGACCATTTTCCACCTGCAGCTGTTTTCTTTGCCCCGGCAGGCCTTAGATTATAAGTGAATGTTGCCAAAAAATACTGCGACAGCACATCCCCCTTAGAAAAGAATGCTGAATTTTGATTTGGCGACATGTACACATTTTTCCCCTGGTTCAATATATCATTTGCACTTATCCTCAAAACTGCTCTTTCATCTTTAAAGAAAGTAAAATTTACTGCAGCATTCCATAGATACATCTTTTTCAATGCCGGGTCATCAAACACATCGTTCGTGATCAAACGCAATCTTGTATCAAATATTACATGTTTTATATAACGGACTATTACCTCTGTACCGATCGTTTGGCTGAATGTTCTGATATCTTCAAAACCAGCATTACTGTTCTTTACAAACCGGTAACTAAAGGAGTACTCCTGGTTAAGCTCCAGCTTATCATCCCAATTTAATCCAATGCCACTCCAGAAATTACAATTCAACCTGTTTTGTTTGCTTCGAACTCCATTATAGTAAAAATAATTTTGAACATATTCGGTCCAGGTACCAAAATACCATGGGATCATAAAATTCTTTGCATTCCTTTTATTCTGGTACAACCCAAAATTAGTCGCAATACGTTTATACCCGTTTGCATTTACAGGGTATACTGTTTGTATACCACTTTGATCCAACGCAATACTATCTACTATCACATTTTTCGATTGTGATGCTTCAAACCATGACCATACACCCAAAGTATTTTTAGGGTTATAA